>ERZ1034842.67-NODE-67-length-56957-cov-31.255263_pt1 | contig 56957 bp, 100 predicted proteins | sample MGYA00520634_ERZ1034842 | MGnify/ENA primary metagenome ERZ1034842 (study PRJEB33766, sample SAMN09781734) | gut metagenome | biome: gut microbiome | host: Homo sapiens | place: Madagascar | study: EMG produced TPA metagenomics assembly of the PRJNA485056 data set... | reverse complement strand
TAAATGGCAAGTTAAATGAAGATAGTGGTTGGATCGAAATCATAAGTGGACTCAATATCCGTAAAAAACAAAATATGGTAGAAATAAGATGTTACTTATTGAGTGCTGCATTAAAAAAAGGCGAGTGGATAGCGATTGCAAGTTTACCAAATGAAATGTGTCCTTCTAAAACATTTTATGGATTTTGTTATAATGATCCATTATCAGATTCTAGGACGTCATATGCCATTGCAGAAAATGGAACAATTTATGCAAATAACAATGCAACTGCGAATACGCTGTTTATATTTCAGTGTACATACACAATATAGTTTAAATATTCCAGATGGTTTCACATATAGCTGTCCGATATGGATATGTCTATTGAATCTGTGAATATGATCATTGACAAGAAATAATTGGATTCCCCAGTAGTATTTGATACGGTGATAGTTTTATAATCATTAGACAATGTCATTGTCACAGAATCACTTGTATTACTAATGGGCACTAAATAGCCATTGCAAAAATAATACATTGTTGCTCCAGCAACCAAAAGCATCGCACAGCCGTAATCATTAACAGTTATTGTTTTTACATTTTTGGCTGTAAGTCTGTCAGAATAAAACTTAGAACTTAACTTGCCATTTACATCACTTAATCCCCCAGTGATAGTACCGTCACCAATAGTCGAAATATCGGTAGTTCCGATAAGGCTTATAAGTAATTTAAGGTTTTTTACAGCCAGTTTAAGCTTTCCCAAAATAGATGATAACTTTTCTCCTGTCGTTAATTCCTCTAAAGTTGTTGCTTCTTCAAATGCCGCAGTCAAATTACTTCCATCACCAGTTTTGGTCAAATAGTTTGTCAAATCTGTTTTTGGAATTTCATCTATTTTTTTATCAATATTGGTTTTGTCATAATAATTTTCCAAATCAGAAACTGATTTTGTAATGTATCCAGCATCATTTTCTAATTCGCTAACTTTTGTAGGTATACCTCCTGTTTGCTGTTTTGCCTGCTCCATATAATACTTTGCGTTATCTGTATCTTCTCCTTCTCTTGTTCCGGTTCCACCAACGGCATAAGATTCAGCCAATAAAGATTTTGCATTTGCGGATTGCGCATAAGCAGATGCATTTGCGGATTCTACTCTAATATCTGCTAAATAATTAGGCTGTAGCATAGCATCTGTTACTGATCCTGTTTTGATTGAAAAAGAATAAGTCTTATTCTTTCCAGTACCAGTCACGGAAACAGCTATAGTTGCAGAATCTTCAAATGTCAACACCGGAATCATAAAACCAATATCAGCTGTAAACTGTGTTCCATCTTCTGTAGTCATGGTAATGATTCCGTCATCAGACATGGAAAATTCGACAGGTATTTTTTCAATATTAAGGTCAAAAATTACTTTTTCACCATTGTACTTTGTAATAGTAATAACACCGGTTGTTTCATCCATAGTCCAGTCTGCAATATTTCCGTTTATTGCAGACTTGTCTACTTTTAAGGCATCCTGTGATACGATACGGTTGTCCAACGCATCAATAGCAGAATCCATTTTATTAAGATTTATTTCATCAATGTCTGTGTTTTCACTGGGGTAATCTTCCCAGTTAATTCTGGTATAAACCTTATTCAACGCCATCTGCAGATACCTCGCTTTCCTCTTTCATAATCTGCATATCTGATAACTGTTTAGTCTCCGAATACACTTCATACAGTACAAGCCTTTTCACCTCGATAGGCAACGGTGTTTGATTTAATACTGTCACAAGGTTGCTTTTTAATTTCTTAATCTCAAAGTTTGCTGCCATATCAATTCTCCCTTACATAGATTTCTTTTCCTTGCTCTTCTGCATATGCATACAGATTTTTGCACAGTTCAGATACCTCATATCCGCTCTGTGCAACCACTGTATCCGACATGTCAATAAGTTGCTTCATAAACTCTTCAAAACCATCGCCATCTTCCGTGCTAAACAATGTGGCATTGATTTCCGTAAACGTGGAAATTCCAATGGTAAAAGCTATATATTGCTGAATTTCTTGCCTTTCTTCCATTACTTCTTTCATTGTTTTTCCAATAATCGTTTGAAGAATAAATATTTTTTTTACCATAATAAATCTCCTACGTCATAAGTGTGACAATTCCAGATGTTGCAGTGATCAAACCTCCAAGTGATGAAACTCCTGTAATAAAATTAACATTATGTCCAGGATAATCAGCAACATTGGCTGTTTGTGTTACCAAAGATACATCTGATACGGTTCCATTTATATAATTTTTTGTGACACTTAATGTGGCACTTGTCAGTACTGTCTTACTGCCCAATATTTGAGAAGTTGTTGATATGTTTTTTACATATTGTGAATCATATGTTGCTCCATTTCCTACCACTAAAATTCCGCTTACACTTACCATTGAAGCATCAATAGTAAGATATTGTCCCAATCCTTTTATAGATCCTGTGCTTTGCAATAGTTCGTTATAAAATTTAATTTCACCTGATGATACTTCTGTGTAACTTCCGTCTTCCCCTATAGACTTAAAACTACCAGTCATTACTGCATTTTTAGCTGTAATAGTTCCATCTGCTGATATGCTACAGTTATCTGCTTCCAATACAAAACGGTTTCCAGAAATACTTACCTGTCCACTCTCAACGCTCAACTGCGAACTGACATCGCCTTTTGATACTTTTAATTTAATTTGGTCTGCCTGCAAAGATATCGCCGCTGCCAATTCTACTTCTGTATCTGTTGCCCTTTTTGCTTCTGCTTCAATTTTTCCTGCGTTTTGTGTAATCTTTGTATCCAGTCCGCTTTCAACATCCTTGATTTCAGACCGTGTTTCCTCAACATTACGCTCTAACTCATTTGTTTTTCCACGGAGTTGAATTATACTTTTGTTAATTCCATTTACTTGTTCACTGTACTTTGGAGATTTTCCGCTTGCTGATATGGTGTCTATTGGCTGTTGGATTCCTTTGTATGTTCTACTCAATACATAACTTTCTATGATTTCTTTAGCCGTATATACATTGACTGCTTCTCCAATGCTCAAACAAGGATTTCCTATTTTTTCACAGTTATAAGGTTTATATTTTACAACTTTAATAACCTCATACAAATTTCTTGCAACCGTTTCTAGGGCATCTGCACCCATTCCATAAACAAGGAAATTATCTTGCAAAATATAACTGTTGTCGTTGTCGGTAATCTCTGTATCTGGGTAAACTGCACCAATATCATTTTCTGATTGTCTTATCTGAACTTTTGTAACTTTTTGGCAGACAAAATCTTCATATTTAATTGATTTGTATTTTCCACCAGTAACCTTTTCTTTTTCAGAACCTTTTCTAGGGTATAATCCTTTCTGCGGATATAATCCTTTCTGTGGATATAAACCGGATATTATTTCTTTAAGGAAAACATATTCAAATTTTCCATCATGGTTAATGTGACCAAAGCATCCATTTATTGAGCAGATTGCTTCCATGACCGTCTGGCCAGAAAGTTCGCTTGGTTTGATTGTTTCTGCCACTTCCATGTTGTCATTAGGTAATGTTGTTGCTACTTGCTCAACACCAAAATATGAAAAAAAGCTGTCTCTAAACTGTTTTAAAGTCAGAGGAAACTTCAATCCGTTATACCAGGAAGATACTTCTGATTCTCCAATATCGTATATAGCGTCATATGCCGTCACATTCCTGTAACGCTTATCATCTGTTGGTTTATCGGAAACGACACGGTATTTGCCGAAAATAAACGGTGTGTCAGTATGTCCATTAATCACAGCAGAAACATTTATCTGTTTCCCGATCATGCTTGTGAACACGTCGGAAATTTTGAATTTTAACTGTGATGCATTGCACTGTCCAAATGTAAGGTAATCATCATCACATAGTATTTCTTTTAATTCAAACTGTTCAAAATGAATTTCGCTGTTGGTGATTTTTACAGACTTGTCCTCTGTTTCAATCGTGATTTCCTTTTTGGATGCGCTTTTATCAAACAAATCCGCATAGGTATAGTTACTCATTCGCTACACCTCCGACAAATGAAAATTCTATCTGATTGTATTTAATCTCTCCGTCATAAGTTCCGTAGATTGTAGGCTTTATATCAGCCATATATCCATATTGAGTGACATATTGACCTAAAAATGGAATGTATGCCGTGATATTGCACCCCTGTTCCGTTGCATCAATAAAGTTGCTTCGTATCCCGGACAGTAATTCTTGCAAATCGTCATCTGTCAGCATCGCAGGCGTAGAAAAATCAACACTTAATGCTTTTAGCTTCACAGCATTTCTATGTACATATCCATTTGCATCCGTCCACGGGTCTACATCTTGCATATTTACCGCCGGCTGATAACTTTCAGCGGCTATAAATCTTGACTGGTCAATAACGTAATCTCCAATTTTTAAAAGCCATCCTTGATATGCTGACATACGCTCACCGCCTTATTGCATAAAAATAGACAGCACCCATTCAGAGTGCTGTCTGTGTTAAAATACATATACATTCTTGTGTTTTTGGTTAAATTGCTCTTGACCGTATTGTCTTGCGGCAATTCCAATTTGATCGGTTGTTATTCCAAACTCTTTTTCAAGGATTCCTTGCAGTAACTGATTATTCTGTTTCAGGAGTGCAATTTCCTGTTGTGCCGTAGAGATGATAGCATCTCTGATTCTAGTAATTTCCTCTCCACCTGCAACCGCAGTTTTGCCATTTACAGTTCCTAGCATTTCCGGTACACCGTTTTCTCCTGCCATAAACATTGTGTATCGGCTTGGAACGTAACCACCGGTATCAAATCGAGGAATACTTATTTTAGGTATTTGCACTGGCTTGAAACTTATTCCTATAGCTTCTGATATGCCACTAATCAAGCCAAAACCATCAATAAAAGCATTTATCCCATCAATTATAAGATTCACGCATCCTTCTGCTATGGATACAAGGTTGTTAAACGTTCCTTTAAAAATATCTTTTATTCCGTCCCACGCTTTTCTCCAGTTTCCAGTAAATACACCGGAAACAAAATTTATCAGTCCTTTTAATTTTGTTCCAAGGTTTTTGATAATATTACCTATTGCGTTAAAAACAGTTTCGAAAGCAGGCTTTAAATCTTCCCACAAATGAGTGACTATGGGAGATAAAACATTGTCCCATAAGAAGTTGAATACTTCTATTACTGGTTTTACTTGTTCTACAACAAAATTCATGGTATCGACTATCGCATCAAATGCCGCTCCTAAAACACTTCCTAAAGCATCTGCTAAAGGAACTACTACATTTTGCCAAAGCATTGTAAGTTTGTCTGCAACAATCTGAATTGCAGGATTTAAGATATTTCCAAGGAATGTTCCGAGTGGAACAATCACTCCATTCCAAAGATTTTCAAAAGCACTTTGCAATTTCGGAAGCACTTCTTCGCCAACATATTTTAATGCCGGATTTAGCATATCCTGCCATATGCTTGTGAATGCAGTCTTCAAAAATTCTCCTATCGGAGTAAGCACATCTACAAGCCCTGTCCATGCATTTTGTAAATCTGGTATAACCGTTGTTGTTAAAAACTCCATTGCAGGAGTGAGATTATCCGCAATGGCTGAAATTGATTCTTTGAAACTCTTTCTAACATCCTCATTTGTTGCATATACAAGTGCAAGTCCTGCTACAACCGATGTAATAGCCGCTGTTGCCGCTACTGCTCCTGCACTAATACCACCAAACAATCCGATTGCTCCTGCTGCTGACGCTCCTTCTGCTCCTGTTGCCGCTCCAGTTCCTAATAGACTTCCAAGAATTGTTTCTCCGATTCCTGCTCCTGCCTTACCACCCATTGATAAAACAATAGAATCTTTGATTGCTTTCCATAATATATCTCCCAAACCAGTGAATTTCAAAAGTCCTATTGCTGTCAGAATCGTGGTTTCTATCGGTGCAGCATCAAAACTTCCTTTCCATAGGTCGATTGCCGCATCTATGGCAGTTTTTATGAAATTTCCGGCAGATGTAAAGATTGCTGTCCAATCAATCCCAGCCAAGAAACTACCTATGTGTCTTCCAATTTTTTCCCAGTCAACAGAATCTATTGCTCTTGTGAACCAGTCAAAAATACCAGTTATCAGTTTGGACGTATCCATTCCGGCAACCTTAAACCAGGCATCAGAATCAAACTTAAATGCATACGCCAGATCTTCTATAATATCTTTTACTGGCTTAAAAACCTTGCTTACTTTGTCAGCCCAGCCCATAGCCGTATTCTGCATCTTGTCAAATGCTTCTTGCCATACTTTTTCGTATTCAGCAGTAGCATCCATGATTTCCTTGGTAAGGTCAATTCCTGCTCCACCAGCACCACTTCCGGAACCGCTGGATTTTGGTGTGGAAATAACTTTTAATTTATCAAATGCTCTGATTCCGCTTTGAGCATTTTTTGCGCTTTTCCCTACTTTATCCAGTGCATCTGCCGTGTCTTCCAAATTTTCATTGTACCCGGATACACCTTGACCGAATGACGAAAAGTCAATCTTGATTCCCAGTAAGTTCGCCACACTGACAAGCAGTCTCTTAATCGCAATTACGACACCGTTAATGACAGGAAGTACTTTCTGCAATACTGGAATAAACAACTGTCCAAGTACCATACCGGCTTCTTTTACGTTGTTGGTAAACTGACGAATCATGTTACTAGGAGAATTGATTGTATTTGCCAAATCTCCCCATGATACTTTGGACTGGTCTAAGATTGCAAGTAGACGCAACTGCTGTTTCTCTGCCTGCGACATTTCAGATACAGCTTTTTCGATGCCGTATTTGTAAGAGTATGTCTGTAATGTGGCATTTGTGATATCAATACCATACTTATACAATGCTCTTGACTGACCGATTAAACCGGACTGCAAGTTGTTTGCAACCGTACTAAAATCCACGTTAAACAGAGAGGAAATGTCCCCGGCAAGCATTGTCATGGACTTTGAAATTGCCGTAGTAACTTCTCCGGTCTGGCCTAAAGAGTTGGTAATGGATGCAAGCTGCGAAGCGTACTGTGTGATCTCCTGTAAATTCAGTCCCAGGTTCTTCATTCCGCTTTCAGAAATCAGTCCACCATCTACATCTACTTTCAGACCGGACATTTTTCCAAGCAGTTCATTTACACGGTTTCCGAAACTCTGCGCATAATCCTCTGCGTTGTCGTAACCGAATTTTTCAAAATCCTTGCCCCATTCCTTGCCGACTTTATTGAATGCTACCGTGTAGTAGTTGAATGCTTCGATATAGTCCGTGGTTCCCTCTATGGACTTCCACAGGCTTTTAATTCCACGGATCACAAGGAAATAGGTTGCGTAGAATTTTCCGAAAGCTGCTGCAAGGCTGAATGTGCTCTTCGTGGCTCTTTTTGCGCTTGCTGTATAGGTGTTCAAATTTCGTCCTAAAGAGTTTGCAGCTCTCCCAGATGCCGCACCAGTAGATGCCAGTCCTGCCAGCGCATTTGTCATGCGGATGATATTCTCACTTACATTCGGAGCGGTAGAAAGAGTAGTGAATAACTGCTTTAAATTTTTTGCCAGTAACGGAATGTTCGTGATTGCTCTTCCGGATGCCACACCACCAAGTCTTGAAATAGAAGATGCTATGCTCGCAATATCCCCTACTCCATCTACTTTGGTTCCTGCCATATCAGCGGAAAAAGTCTTTAGCGCAGATGAAATTCTGCTCAATCCACTTGTATCTATTTTTCCCATTCTGTTAATGGAATTTGTCAGTGTGGAGATATTTTTAATACCGCTTGTATTCATGGAACTGGCGGCATTTGCGATACTCTGTATGCTGTTGGAAATGCTTGTCAGTTTGGATGTATCAATAGAGAGGCTTCTCTGAAAATTTGTAAGACTTGATGCAAGTTTATTCAGCGCATTAGTGGCTTTGTTCGCATCCGCACTGATTTTTATTTGAAGATTATCAATATCTGACATACCGCACCGCCTTTACCGAAATAAAAAAGGAAGTGTCTGCCACTTCCAAGAAAAAGAGCGGTAAGCTGTGACACCTACCGCTCCTAAAATCACTTTTTGAGATATGCCCTTGTAACCGCACCGACTTTTCCATCCACTTTGATTCCCACACTCTTTTGGAATGCTTTTACTGCATCAGAAGTAGTTTTTCCGAAATCTCCATCAATGTTTGTTTTTCCTTTCGCATTTACAGACGGCATAAATCCTTTTCTTACAAGTTCATACTGAACCCACTTGACATCATTTCCCTTCATTCTTGCCAGTGGTTTGTAATACAGAAGTCTTTCCGGCTCTGTATAAGGGTTGCTATGGCTTGTAGAATCCTCATATACAGTGTCTAACTCCTTGTACCATACATTCATGTCCACATTGCCTACAATGCCGCCTACACGCCCTTTAGAGGTGTACTGCCAGCCTACCATGTTAGGTACTTGCGGTTGATACTTCACATCACACTTTCCGTTATTCTTGCCGTACCGTGCAATCCACATAGGATAACTTACACCACCATAAGGCTTAATGTAAGTCTTGTAAAAACTTTCCCCAGTATATACACCGAATGGCAATCCTGCATCGGTGATGACTTTGCCATAAGCATTGATAATAGGAATAATATTTTTACCAAGACCTTTCATCACGGCATCTTCAACATCAAGGTATACCGTAACTTTTCTGCCATTAAGGATAGTAAGCACTCTTCTTGCATCAGAGCGTGATTTTGCAACCGTTGTAATATATCCGTATTCATATACTCCGTGCACATGGACATTGTGCTCTTGGCAACCTTTCCAGTTCTCCTCAAACTTTTTGTCCGGGTTCAGATCCTTACGGATAACTTTCAGAATAGCAAAATCAATGCCGTTCTGCTTTACCGCCCACCAGTTAATTGTCCCCTGGTATGAGGACACATCAATTCCTGTTAAACTCATGTCTGTTTCTCCTTAATCCGGGCTTTCCGGTAACCCTTGTTCTCTTAATGCTTTGATTCTCTGTTTCATTTCCCATATTGCAACTTCTTCGTTGGATTCCTTATAAGCCGGCTCTTTTTTGATTTCTTCCATAATCGGCTTTTTAATATACTCTGACTTTGCATTTTTGCTAAAGCAATGGTCTATTGCTACGCCAAATGCAGATATACCGTAGTTTCCAAACCAATACCACATCTCCGTGTCTCTCTGCTTCATTTCTAACTTATAAGCTTCTGCATAAGGTTCTAAATCCGCAGGGCAGGAAGAATCTATATCTTTTACTGTAAATCCGTATCCTTTTGTGCATAAAAGCCACATAGGGCGTACTTCTTTACAGTATATTTCCCATGTTAGTTCTTTTACTTCTTCGGTGCTTTCTTGGAGTTCTTCTCCTGCTCCTGTTTCAGGAGCTTCGCTAAAAAACCGTTTTCAAGCAGCTCTCCTTGCACATCAGCAAACAACTTCTGAATGTCAGCTTCATCAGAATCGAAATAATCATCAAGCATGGAATAAACCTCGCTTAACTTTGCTTCTTTCTGCTCTTTGTTATAAGGATCAAAACCGTATTCATCAGAGTGGTATTTCTGTAAACCGACAAGAATCAGTTCCGGCAGTAACATGAGAATGTTATTCACGGATTCAATGCCATCTTCCTGTTTTTCAAGGTTTGCCAATTTCTTGATAATGTTGTTTTTTACGGTTGCTTCGTAACCGAATTTAATGTTTAATTCCTTTTCTCCAAATTTTACTGTCAGCATATTTTATCCTTTCCCCAACATTTTGTTGGAAAGGAGCCGCCCGAAGACGGCTCTCTTTTGCCTAAATCAATGTTTCGTCTACCGTTTCATAATTGTCAGCCACGGCAGTGTTATTTGTTTCTGACTGACTTTCTATTTTTTTGTCAGTGTAATTGCTGTGGGATAACCGTTTTCGTCTTCGGTTACTGCAACAGTGTAATTATCTTCAATCCACTTCGGCACAGTAGCCTGTGCAATCGTAGCAGTTCCGGTCAGATGATCGTCTGTTGCTTCGTCAGGTGCAAAACTTTCCTGACCGATGAATGCACAAATACCCTCTGAACCTTTTCCGTCAGTTCCATACAAGATGATAAAATCGAGTTTCTTTCCCTCGTTTGTTACCATTTCATCCTTGTACTTTTTTTCAAATGCTCCTTGCACTTCCATACTGTTAGCAGCTCTACGACCCATTTCTTGTGTCTCTACCAAATCTTCCAGTGTAGAAGTATCCACCATGTTCTGACTGCCAAACGGGGAAGGAATACTTTTCGCTCTCATAAGCAGTTTGTAAGTTCCTGCCCAGTACTCACCAGTAGCAGCACTAGAACTAGGCTCTTTATAGGCAATTCTTGATTTTAAACCAGTAGCCATATTTACCTCCAATTTTGCATAAAAAATAGAGCCATTAGGCTCTGTTAATAGTTACAATATATCATCAGCATCTACGTTTCTTTTGAACCGTGCAGTGCTTCTGTATGTGTCTTGCGAAGTATTATTGAACTCCGGCATGGAAGTTATTTGAAATCGCAGACGTTTGAAAAGTCCAGCAACCGTAGCCATGATAGCTTCAGCTTCTTCCTGACTTTTGTTGGTTATCACATCCACCTGGTATGATGCTATGATTCCATTAACAGAACGTGCTTCAAGGTCTTGTCCTGTCTCTGTGAACGGCATAGCATGAAAGTACACCGTAGGGAATGTAGGGTCTGACAAATCCTTGCTTTTGTCCGTCACATAAGCTTTTGGATGGCTCTGCGGTATCTTCATTTTTAAGTATGATGCAATCTTAACTTTGAAATCTGATACCCACTGATATTCATTATCCACTACCAAACACCACCTTTGCTGTCTGTGATACAATTTCACGAAGTTCTATTGCGGTCAAGTACATAAATGGTCTTGAAGGCATACCTTTTGTTATATGAAGTTTTCCGTCATCTCCGATATAACTCCAGTAGTATTCTCCGGCTTTCACATAAGTGCTTCCATGCACTTCAATGTCTTGTAATGCTTGCCGAATTGTTTTACCGGAGTTGTATTTCCATGTAACACCTTCCGGCAAATCATACGGATAAGGGTTTTCTGCCCCCATCTGACCTGTGCCAAACTCTACAAACAGGGCATGATCTGTACCTGCAACCACCGCCCAAACACCGCTACCTTTTACAGAACCAACATACTCTGCATGAATGCTCCGTAAAAGTTCTTGATTAAAGATAGCATCAAGGTCAGCAATCTGCACTCTAGCAATCTCTACGCCCTTTTCTGCCAGTGTTTCAGCTAGTAGTCTACATTTATACTCTAAGCTATTTTCATAATCTTTAAGAGCCTTTACAGCCGCTTTTATGGAGTTTGAGTTAAACAGATTGATATTGATAGTTTTAGCCATAGCACACCTCACAGAATGTCCAATTTCTTGAACACTTCAAGCATTTTAGGAAATTGAATGGCAATCCAGTCTACCATTGTTTCTTCATGTCCGAAACGTTGGTTATGCTCAAAATTTGACTGTAATCCGCTTTCAGATAAAAAGGCATGAATAATCTCATGCCTTAACTGTTTTTTTATAAGCCATTCAAAATCTCCGACATTATTGTAGTTATCTTTTCTCACAACAATTACTTTATTAGTATTATCGCAATATCCGTCACAATCTTTGTTCGAAAACTTTTTTCTCTTAATTTTATATTCAGTTCCTAATATGTTTACAGTCTTCATTACTTCACCGTCTTCTGCAACAAGAACAAATCTGCTGTCAGTCCTTCGTCTGCAACGCCTTTGACAACATAGTCTGCAGTCTTGTTGTCCACAAGTCCGTCATCGTCACGACCTACTTCCGACTTCTTCCAGATAACATCCCCTGCTTTAATCGGCAAATATCCTTTGTCGGTCACAATCTGGCAATAAGAACTGGAATCATCAATGCCAAATTCTTTTACCAGTACTTCAGACAGCTTATTGCTGATGTTGGCAGAAAAAAGGACGGGTTCAGAATATCCGGTAGTTTCTCTCAAAACCACCGGAATCTTTTCACCGTCAACCTCAATGTACCTAATGTTTCCATTTTCGTCCCGGTCATAAATCGTGACTTTTTCTCCCTGCCGTGAGTACTTCATGTCCTGCTTGTTAATGTCAAGCATCTTTCTTCACCTGCTTGTAAATCTGATTTACACCAGTACTTGCCAAACCGGAAACAATTCCGACCGCAATCGCATTCAGTACGTCATTTGCCGGAAAATCCGGAATAACATACATTCCTACTACTCCGAGAATACCACCGACAATGCCGACAACAACCGGAATGTAATTATCCTTAATAACCGGAATAAGCTTCGCTCCAATACCGGCAAGATAGCAAATAACCACGATTGCAACACAAGTTCCTACCTGTGAAAAATCCATCATTCCTTACCTCCGTTCTTCAATCTTATTTCTTTGATTTCTTCATACATTTTAGTTGCCATTCCATTTCCACCAAGCGCATGATAAGCATTGTACATTTCAACAAAGTTTTCATACGCATAGCTTGGAATTTCTCCCAACTTCATGTACTTATCGTGATACTCAATAAGTTGCACACGCAAAAGAAGCATTGTTCCCTTGCTGTTCGCATCCCTATCTTTCTTTTGCTGCTTTAGGAGCCAGACGATGTATCCTAATAAAATAGGCAGAACAATCGTATACGTCTGTAACAAAAATTCTTTCACTTCATATCTCCTAACTGTTTATTTGTTGGCACACCGCCCACCACCCTTAAAGTGTGCCGCCTGCAACCTTATTACTGGAATCAGTAACATGGTCACGCACAATCTTCTAAACCTCTCGATTTCGATGGGGTTATAAAATTTTTGCAAATGGAAATACGCCAACAAACAGATCCTCACGGTCTCTCCATGTTCTTGACACTCCATTCTCTGAATAGCTTGCCATGAAGTTTTCACCGGCTTGTGACCTGTCGTACACGACAAGATTAACCACCACGGACTGAAATTTTTCAATATCCGCGGCAATCTTCTCTTCCGTGTAGCTTTCTGGGTACATTCTTTTTGCTCTGATGTCGGCTTCTGCTTGACTGATAAGTTGTTCCAAAAAAGGATTTTCTTCCAAATGGTCAAACACGACCTCGGAGCTTTCAGAATCACTTTTAGAATCAATATGAAATTGTTTCAGACGGATTTTTACTTGCTCCAAAGTCGTATATTCTGCCATGTGTTACCTCTTATTCATCCTTTGCAGTTACCGTAGTAATACCTGCCTTTACTGCTCTGTAATTAGGATCACACTCGATAATCATAATTTCCTTGCCGGTTGTTGCTTCAATTTCAGAAGTGCCATCCCAAGTAGCATACGTCTTTACATTTCCAAGATAAGAAGGTAATTTACAATCCTCTGCTACCTTGTATTTGTAAGAATTGTCGCCGCTTTTTGCAGGGGAAACGCTTACTTTCGTGTATCCATTAGTTGTTTGGCTTGCAGTGCTGTTAACTACCAATGTATCCAAACCGCTTTCTCCTTCGGTTAAAGTACCGATTACGATTCCATAAGGGTTAGGAATTACAGGAATAAACACGCCACTAGCCTTAGTCCACTCAGCAACCGGATCAGGGGTTGCCCACTGGGAAATAGTAATAAATTGCTTTTTGGACAGGCTTGTAAATGCACTTGCTTTTTCTTCTTCCGGAGTTACGCCCCAAAGTCCAGTACCAATCTTTCCGTTTCCAGTAGATACATAAAGAGTAAATACATTATCCGGTAAAAATCTCTTAGGAGTTCTTGTGGTATTTTCCTTGTTAGCAATTCCGTACATATCATCATCAATTACCATATTCAGGCCATACAGGCTAAGTAACAGATTTGACACTTCTGCCGGAGTAATTGCCATTCCAACGAAATTAACTCCCTTAATAGCTTTCATGATTCCTTCATTCTTAAGCATATAAGAGCGCATTTTGGTAGAAGTCAGTGCAGTATTGACAACATATCCTTTGTCAAGAGCCATCTGAACCATGTCTGCAATATCTCCAAGGATATCATGTGTAGGATCTTCCCAGCCTTTCAGTGTCTTGAACTTATTTACTTTGAAGTCAATAGCAAAATTGAGACCATTTTCGTTAATGGTCATCTTACCAGTAGACATAACCTCCATTTTTGCGATTTCAGTTCTTGTCTTTACAGAATCAGACAGCCGACCCATATCGTCATATACATAGTCAATCAGGTTGCTTTCTCTTACGCCATGATTCAGCAACTGGCGTAATCTTTCAGACTGGTTGATTTTTTCCTTAATCAGCAGCTTTTCTACGCTTACTTTTTCGAATCCAGGTCTTACACCAATAGCAGCCTCGGTATCAAATGCGTGTACCATTGCTGCGGTAGGAAGATCCATTCCCTCGGAAAGTCTTTCGTACTCTGCTTCAAGGTTCTCGGTCTTGATATCAGGGAAAAGACGGTCACCTACATAATTTCTTGCGATAGAATAGTTTTGGGAAAAATCCAATCTATCCTTGTCTGTAATCATTGTTAATACACTAGGCATACTGTTCTTACCTCCGTAATTTAATCAAAGTAAATGCCGCTTGCTTTAAGTGCGGTTTCGGCATTGGTATCTACTGCAACAGGCAAATTTGCCTTAATAACACGGCCTGCAATAATTACAGAAATAGGCTTTTTTTCGTCATCTGTAATATCAACATCTTCAAAGACAATTCCTTTTGCAGAAGCGTTATTTGTTGGAACCACAGTTCCTGCCTTGATAATCTTCTTATCATCTACCTGTGTTGCCATTGCTTGTGTTCCCTCAAAAGTTTTTAATACAAGTCCGACTTCACTTGCTAAAATGTTTACACCAGAAGTGTAAGTATTGGTTTTCATGTAAGCCATAACGTTTATACCTCCTTGCTTACTGTTCGATTACATAGCGCTGATTATATTTCTTTGCCATTTCAGCACCTTTACTTTCAGTTCCATCACCACCGCCAGCACTTCCACCGCCCGGATTTGTGGTTCCGTTTGCGATTTCCTGCTCTTTAGCCTGTGCCGCAGCAGTCTCTTTATCAGAGATAATTTTTCCGAGTACTTCGTAGTCAAAACTGCCGTCATCTTTTATAACTTGTGATGCCTGTTCAGCAGAAATGTTAAACTTAGATGCCGCATTGCTTCTCTGTGCCGCAATAGCCTGTGTCTTTTCAAGCTCTGCAATTCTTGCATTTGCAGTTTCCAAAGCTTTATTAGCTTTTTCAATTTCAGAAAGATTTCCGGCTTCAAGTTCATCAAGCTTTTTCTGTAACTCATCTGCACTATCAGCCTTAGCTTTGTATTGCCCTGCCTTTGTTTTTTCTCTTGCAACTTCCGAATTGTTCTGATTCAAAAGATTTGTAATCTGTTCGTCCGTAGCTTCGGGAAAAAGTTTTAATACGTCTTCTCGTGTCATAAATTACCTCCGTTAAACTCACGCTTTTGTTACCGCAGGTCGCTCCTGCTGAGTCTCTGCTATTTACCGCATAGCTGCAAATTTTATAAAATAAAAACAGCTACCTATTTCTAGGCAACTGTCTTATTTTGCATTTGTTTTACAATTTCTTGTGCTTTTGCCATCTGCTCTTCCATGTTGATAATGTCAGCAGTTTTCCACAGAACATCAAGGTAAGGTTTGGAAAGGTTGAAAGTCTTTTCGCAATCTCCCCAAAGTCCAACTGTTTTGATTGCAATAAGAGGATGAATACCACACTGCAGAAGTTGCAGTAATGTCTGCGACTTGGTATACATATTATCTTGTGGACTGTGGTTAATCTGCACATCAAAATCTCTAAGAGTGATTTTCAGATCTTCTTTCTTAATGCGGATGACATTCAGCGCAACCTTGGCTAGTCTCTTCTCTGCTGTCTTAACAACCGGATCCTTAAGTCTCGCTCTTGATTTTGAGAAATCCCATCCGTTTCTCAGTTCAACCGCACCCTGCGTATCACCACCTGTGTTTCCTTGCTTGTTCGGTATTCCCAAAATTGAAAGTGCACTGTCTGTTAAATCATCCTTGGATACTTGTGTTTGCGTTTGGTCAAGTTCCTGTGACATTACATCCACATCAGACTTATTGTCTTTATTGATGGACTTTACGACCAACGCATGGTTCATTTTCATTTTCTTGAACTGTTCTTCATCAACCTCGCAGTTTACAAATTTGTACCATGCCTGGATAAACTGCTCTATTCCGTCCATTCTGTTTGACTGCGTATTATTGATTGCATCCAACAGATCTATAACAATTTCAATATCAGACAACCGCTCATGGTTATTCGGAAATTCCACGATCGGAATACCACCAAATCCGTGAAGTTTCCATGTATCAGGAACAACTGCACTGTTTTTTATCTTACATTCATAGGATTCCGTGTAACAGAGTTTGTACCACTCTCCATTTTCATCTTTTAATTCCTGTACCGCCAAAATCGGTTCTTCGGAACTGCGGTTGTAAATGACAAACGTGTTCAGAGGATTAGGTGCAACTACACGGATAGGCACATCTCCATTCACAATCTGAATAGCTTTGAATGATGTTCCGGTTGCAGACTGCCACTCACCAGCTTTTATGTCTTTCTCATGCTTATTTGCATCTGCTAAGTAATCATTTAGTTCATCTACTGCCTTATTTACAGCTTCATCATCTTTTCTGCTGACAAACTGAATAGGCTCGCCAAAAGTCTGAGCGACCTTGAATTGCACCCATTCAAAAGCATGGTTCTCTACTACTCGGTTAGTGATGTCCTCATTTGACAGCTTTGTTCTGTATAGTACCGGCTGGTCTCCTTTGTAGTACTCCCACAAATACTTGATAACTGTCTTGTTGTAATTAAAAACACCGATGCAATCACCAATAACCTTTACAATGTTGTCTTCGGTTATCTGCTCAACATCCGTATATGCAATTTTTCTACCGTGGCAACCCTTTACAAGGTCTTGAAATTTTATAGTGTTCATATTTTCACCTACATAAATGTAATTCCGCTGCTCTGATCTCTCTGTGGAAGTTTCTTGATCTCACGTTCTCCGGTCTCTGTATGGTAAACAACCATTTTATTACAATTCCGGCACTTATATGTTTTGTCAATGTGTGATTTTGAACTGCATTCACCGACCAACCGTCCGCATCCCGGACAGTACACTCTAATTTTTTGGTTAAAAATCATAAATACCTCTTTTCTGCGCACAAAAATACCGCCCACATAACGTAGACGGTATTTCCGGCTGTTTGCCTTTTAGGAGGATTAGAAAGCATCTTAAATATTTTCGTCAGTTTAACATTACCATTTTTTATATATGACATTCAATGACATTGTTCATTCAAATACCCTTCTCCGTATTTCTTTTCAAACTGTTTCAATGCAGTTCCGTGAAGTCTGACAACCTGTCTCCATGAATATTTCATTTCTGTTGCAATTACTTCAAAAGTTTTCTTTTCTATGTACCTTGCGAACAGAATATTGTATGTGTTTTCATCTTCCATGCTGTCTATTTGCTGTATGATTTTCTCTTTTTTATCGACAAGTTCGTCCACCATGCCATCTATTTTCCGTTCCATTTCATCAATTTTGGCATATCTTGTTCCAATTTTGTCAAAATTCGGTGTAGTCTGTACTCTTTCACCGCTTTGCGGAGCAGATATACTTGCTGCCATATCTTTGAGCTGTGCGATTTCCGTGAGTTTATTATTTATCATCCGATTAAGGCGGCTTATCTGCCCTAAATATTCTTTTGTTGTCATCTAATACCTCCTACCCATTGAAAAAGGATTGCTGATTGCTTCTGCTCTTGCCATTCTTTTATTTCCGTAAATCATGTCACATAACTGTGCCGTAGAATCTATTCCGTCATCATGCTTCATTTTCCCCTCAAAAGTAGCAGACAAAATATTTTGAAAATACTTTCTGTACTCTTTTGTTTGATATTTCATATCCACAAAATGAAGTTTCCGTATGTCTGGAGCATGGTTTTTGATTCTATCCATTTTTGCAGTCTGATTGTCTGCCGGATCATGACTTGTGTTAATAGGGTATCCGTCTTTTTCCCATATTTTTTCACAGTCTGTACGGTATGCCGATGTTGTCTTTGTTTCCTCAAAATGGACTTCTGCTGTCTTATTATTAAATTTATCTAAATGTCTTTCCATTCTTGAAGTAACTTCCGGTATAGTAATTTCCTTATCACCGTCATTGTAGACAACATCAGTGATATAATGTTCTCCGTCAATCTCATAGCAGATAGGCATTGATACAAAATCACCGCCACCATAAGCAGGGTCATTAGCTGCAAATATCCTATCAGGTCTTATTCCTTCAAGTTCTGCCGGATTAAAGAAATTCATCATATCGACATTGAACATCTGACCTTTTCTTTCAATAGGCTCTTGCTGATACTGTGCAAACCATGATGCCATATCGTCGTTGTTCTCAAAAGATGCCATACGTCTTTTGTAATCAAGAGTTGTATATCCCAAATGATACGGATAATCAAAATTGCTTTCTCCGTTTTCATTTAGGGCAGGAATAATAACCTCTCTGTGCCGTATGCCTTTGTATTCAGGATCATTTTGTAATAGGTCTAACCGTCTACCTTGAACGTCTTTTTTCGCCCAACGTGTGCCAATTCCCAATAATTTAGCTTTTCCCGGCTTAATTCTCGGCATAAAGTTGTTGTCGAATTTTCCCCATACAGTATTTTGCCTATCTTCACTCAATGCTTCATCAATACCGCTGAATAAGTCATCATAAACTCCAAGCCCGTCACAGTCACAAGCACCATTCAATGTTCCGTAAATGCTTCGCATTGTAAATGTTGGATATGTTTTTTTACGTATAAGGTCTACTGTCAAATCTTTTCCGTCAGTAACCAACTTTTTCTCTACTATGTTTGGATATATTTCAGCATACGTGTATGTCGGGTCCGTAATCATTTCTATGATACCGTCATAGTAACCACCAGTAATTTTGTCTGAATATGCCGAATACAGATTAGATCGCTCTGGCCTGTTAGAACCAAACCACAGATTTCCCATTTTGACTATTTGTGTCTTTCCGATACGTCCGGGGCAAAACACCATTCCTTCGTCCAGCACATCATCGTACAGATCTTGAATAAGCTGTGCTACCTGCCGTAATGGATTTATTCTCGGCTGATAGAATCTCTCTTCTACCGGTCTATTCTTTTCCATGTATAGCATAAAACTTTCAAATCGGTAATGTGCTTCAATCAGAAGAATTTTGTAATAGTCATCAACAAGGCTGTATTTTTCTTCATGTTGTTGGCTGTATTTTTCAAGGTCAAGTATTTTACCGCCTGTCCTATCCATGCAAAAACGCTCTACAATGCTTTTAGAACGGTTTGTTATCTGTAAGCCATAAGTTATATCCTTTTCACCGTTTATAGCCACTCTGCAGGCTTCTATGTACGCATCAATGACCTGTTCATCAATTCCCTTGCGCTGTATGTAATTGTCATAGCTGTTTACTGCCGATATAAGGCTCTGACTTGCCAAAAGAAAAGAGCCTCCTTTCCTAAAATTTTGGAAATTTGGCTCTCTGCGTAGGCACTCTACGACTGGTGCTCTAAATATTCAGTTTACTTCCAATCAAAATACGACCGTTTCCCACATACAGGGCACTTGATATTGTAACTGCCAAGACCATCATGCATTACACCCATTATGTCAGTTGCATCGCATTCTCTTTTCTCGAACTCAAATATCGAACCGCATTTATCGCAGGTTAATCTTTTGGTCGGTGCTACTAATTTGTGTCGTTTTATAATTTTCATCCACGATTCACCCCTATTCTATTGATTTCCCCGCATTTTGGGCATTTGATTTCAGCCTGTCCGTTGAATTTACCTAAAAGGCGGTTGCATTTGCTGCAACGATGTTCGTACAATTTTACACAAAAACATTTTTTCAAAGTTTCCACATTTTCCTTTGTATCCGCCACGACAATCGGTTCTTCTCCAAGTGTTACACATTCAATTTTTATATTTTCAATATTACCGATGCTTTTAGGTGTGACCTGCCGAAACGCATCACGTTCTATTGATTCAATCACTTTTGCCATGCTCATTCTTCCACCAACTTTCATATCAAACCAAGCATATACAATATTTCCTGTTCGGATACTTCTTTTGCTCCTTCTCTAACATGAAGCAAAATTTCCTTTAGTTGTTCATTATCTTTTTCTGTCATTTTATTTTTGTCAATCAATTCGTCTATGCAGTAATACAAACAATACCCATATCCACATCCTAAACGATTCCAATAAAATGATTTTCCAACAATATCATAATTTTCTGTTTTTAAAATATCGTGCTGATAATCTAAATCGCACCACTTTTTATTATCTTCAAGTTTCTTTTGAAGATATTTTAAGAAATCTACTATTTTTTCTTCTCTATCGCTGATGTATAATATCGTGTCTTTCATTTTTATTTCACAATCCTTCTGCTTTCTTCTATTATTTTACAGTCTCTCGCAGAATCTCTTTCAATCTGATTTTGTGGAATTTTACCAAAATTTTCCAAAGCATATTTTTCTACCGCTTCTTTGGAAACATCTATGCCAAAATTTCGTAATGCTTTTGTTTGCGGTTGATAGTCTTTCAATCCATTCATCCTCATATCCTCCGTAACCCATGCAGACGGAATCGAACCGACGGCACACATCCTATGCGGATGCCGCTCTGCCACTAAAGCTATGCATGGGAATCGCACCGTAAAACCTTTTATGGTTTGCGCTTGCCATAACCATATGTGCACCGCCTACTTGTCACTGACTATCCACAATCTCACAGTCTTGTCTTTTTCTCTACTTCATAGGCTTGGTTTTCGCTAAACGTCTGTGGCTTACGTTTTAGCCAGGGAATAGTTGCCGTGGGAGTTGAACCCACCCGACACAAACAATGTACGACTACTTTTGAATCTGCAAATTCTACTCGCAGAAGTGTTTTTCGTTGACCGATAATGAGCAACTACTATCCATACATCTCCCATCGACCTGAACTATTGCAGTAGTGCCAGACTAAGTGGAGATAAAGATAAACGCCGTACACAGGATTTGAACCTGCAAGCCTTTTACAGCCAACGGTTTTCAAGACCGCTCCCTCACCACCCGGACATACGACAAATATATCAGTGTAGTGGAACTGCTATATCAGAAATTGCATTTGCCACTACTTTGTACAATTTCATGCGGACTTTCTACCGCTTACGGCAAGGTTCACCCCTGTCGTAAGTTAGCGCAGATACAAGGACTTGAACCTTGACAGCATTTCTGCTGGATAGCTTAGCAAGCTACTGTGATACCATTACACCATATCTGCACATGGGAGTTAGTTTTACTTGGTTATCCTCCCACCCAAGGATCTTTTAGTCAGCCGCAAGCGGCTCTATCAAGTTCCCATGAGATAAACATTAACCGGTGTATTTTATCCCCTATGCTTCTGTAATGAGCATACTCGGAGTGTACTTGCAACAACACCTATTGTGACGAAGGGACTCGAACCCATACACACAGCTTAGAAGACTGTTGCTCTCTCCATTTGCGCTACGTCACAATATGCATTTCCGTAAGCTGTCTGCCGACATTTAAGGTTTGGACACCAAACAACACTTACGGCATTTTTTTAATTCGAGTGGGATTCTGCCACCAACACTCTATCCGGTAGCAAACCGGAAACATAGGTGGGTGAGGATTTGCACCTCACATAGCTTGCATTCCTGTGAACGTCTGCCAGCGTATTACCGCCCGACCATTATCAAGCCTTACACATTAACAATACCTATTCTGTCACCACATACACCCATCTTATGACTGCAAGGGCCGTGCAGGATTTTAATGTCTTTACTGACAACCCACGGATTAAAACCTACAACGGTATTCCGCAAAAACCGGGCTATCATAAACCGGTTAAACCTCACGAGCCTTGCGACGGCTCTTAACAGCATTCCGCTATGAGGTGAAAGGAGTGTCTCCAATGGAAAAGTATGGAAGACAATTCGCAGATGGCAAAGACCGAAAGAAGAAAACATCTGCGAAACAGGACTACCAGGATTCGGACCTGGGAATGCAGCAGTCAAAGTGCTGTGCCTTACCGCTTGGCGATAGTCCTAAACTCCGGGAGAGAGACCATCTGCTCCCGGATTATTTTCGTGAAACACCCTATATTGCTTTATCTAAAAAAATTTTACGCCTGTGTACGGTACTTTGAAAAACTTGGTGTTGTCGAACGCATTATTCCATTTTTCGTTTTCCACACACAGGCTACATACACTCTTGATGCCTTGATTTCTCTGCCAAATATCCAATGCCAACACAACACCAGATATTCGGCAATAACAATGGCTTTATGAATTTAACCCATTCAACGATGTGATATGGGATAATTCGCATAATCTCCGGTAACCACATAGGCTATACCCACATGAAAGTTATTCCAAACGCAAGGAACATTGCGATTGCAAAGAAAATAACTCCGTCTGATGCCGTTTTCTGCTTTGGAGCAGACCGTAAAGCAGATATTGCTAAAAATGTCAAAACCAATGTTGTCATTATTTTTAAAATCATAAACCCAAGCATTTTTTCTTCGTCCTTCCTTCAATTTCATCAATCATTGCCATTACCAGTGCTTTAGCGAACTGGCTATTGTTATGCATTTTAATCAGCAGATTGCCCTGCCGGATAAGATACGACCAGTCATCATCCGTTTTCGGATTAGCGCACTCTTTATGTATTTTCCAAACCTCTGTGTAGATCTCTTTAATCTCCGGTGGCAATTCGCATTTCTCCTTAACTGGCAAATCTTCTTTAGGCTCTTTATCAAGTCTGATTTTTTGGTGCTTCATCTGACAGCTAACCATTTCCGTAACGTTCTCACGGTCTCTCTTGATTCCGTGACCTTGCAAAAATAATTCGCATTGCAGGACTTCACCGCATTTTGAACATTCGTCTTTAATCTCTTTTCCGTAGATCTGCATAAGCTATAACCTCAATCCTTAGTTCCACATATCCCCATGAGGATCAACAGCAAATACATCCACCAAGGAGCCTGCAATGTATATAAAACCCAAAATAGCATAACGAGTAAAAAAATCATGCGTTTCCTCCTGTTAATCGTATTTTCCATCTGTGATTTCTACCGGGCAGCTATTTACATTCAATATTGCTACCACTGTGCCCGTATTGAGACTTACTCTCCCAATAACCGGATTTTTTAAATAGCTGACAGCTTTTACATACACATAGGCGTTAGTGGTCTTACTGCCAACTACACGATATCCATATCTTTTAAAATATCTTCTAGCCTTTGTAATAGCCTTATCTTTTTGAATGAATGGTATCACGGCTATTCTCCTTAATTGGTCTTTTTTATTTTTGAGGAAATTTGAGGGACTAAGGAGGGGGTTTTTCAATTTCCCATATAACCCCCTCCCCCGTCACCATCATTCCATTTTCAACTATGCGTTAAACTAATCTTTCACGCAGTCTTTATTGACATGTTCTTAACTTTCCCATGTTTCCGCATGTTTCCGCTGTTGTTGCTATTCATTCGCATTTGTGTTGTTGCTGTCATACGCTCCGGAATCGGTCAACATTGATGTATTTTTATCTCCTGGTAAGACTAATATGCGCAATTGCGAAGCATCCAACACCTGTCTTGGTTGTGTTTGCGTGTTAATACCTTTCTGCGCCCACATCTTCCCTACATCCTCGTCATTGTTTGCTATTGCCATTTCCCCCATGGGGTTAGATGCTAGACCGTTTGTATTTTGCGCTCTCATTGCTTCTCTTAGTCTTTTGTAAACGTCAAAGCGGAATGTACTTAGTTCACTGTTAATTCTTGCATTCCTGTTTCCATAGTATTTAACCTCTTCCCCTTTATTTAATAATATATTTATATAACTATATTCTTCGTTTATTTCTGTATCTGATAACTTAAATACATAACCACTAGATCTATTAGCCTTTTCCCATAGGTTCAAAGTGTACCTATTTATCCCGGTTAAATTGCTAAATTGTATCAACTTTATAACTCCACCGTATAGCTGGTTAAGCCTTATAATTAACTCTGTGATGTTCTCAACCTCTTGTACATCGTAGGTCTTTAATTTTGATTTAGACCCATTCTGCGTTGTCTCTCCTGGTAATGGTTTAAACACAGACAAATAAACCTCACTGAATATAGCGTCTATGATATCTGCTCTCTGTTTAGCAGATTTGGAGTTGATATCCATAGCGTTGTTGTATGATCTGTATAAATCTTTAAACGTGACTTCCGCAAGATCTGAAAGACTTACAATCTCAGCCATGTTACACACCTCCTAAAAATCTGCAATAAAAAAATCACTAAGCACCACTTAATAAACCTATGTCTTTTGATCTCCTCCACGGATCAGGTAAAACATAAATTTACAAAAGTGACAAGCTAGTGACTTCTTGTCGTTTCCGGTCTGTCGGCTCCGGTGGTCTTGGTTACAATCTGGGCGGCTGCATATCCAGAGGGGGGTGGATTTACACCGCTGTCACTCGCACCGTGTTAACGTCGGCTCCCTAACTGCTTTTATCATACCATAAGGGCTATTAAAAAATCCACAACATAATATCACAACATTTTACGCATTTTACAATTTGTTGTTATAGGTCTGCCGGTGATCTTAAGCATATAAAAATCATGCGGTTAAAAAATATCATCCGGTTAAATTTGATAAATGAGGTTATTTGACAGACAGACAGGTGATTTTTGCAGATGGGTACATGGTGGCAGATGGTTGGCTCTAGTATTTATATATACTTGGTTATACAATGTCTTTCTGCACTTATTTATTTTTATTTTATCTAACCTTTATTTTATCTAATCTCCTTTTATTTAATCTGCGTCTACAAAATGTCTACAACTTGTCTACAATTTGTCTACAAAATTTAGCACGTTAAAATATCGCAGTGAAAATAGATCAAGAAAAGCAGGCTGTTACACCTGCTTAATTTGCATATGCCTTTTTGGGTTGCCAGTTATAATTATATGCTTTTTTGCGGTAGTCCTCAAAATCTCTTGATGTCTTGCGGATCATTTCCGCTTTTACTGTGGTCCGGTCAATTAGCGCCCTGTCACTGTATGCGGTTTTGCTGGTCAATAACTCCTGGTCTGTCATGCTCTCCAGTGCTTGGAGCGTTTCCGCTTGCACCGTCTCCAGGGCTTGCAGTTCTGCCCGGTTAAATTCTTTCAGCCTTTCGGATTCCACGTTTTCCAGTTGCTCCCGGTAGTACTGGAAGAACTGACGGACGTTTGAACGGATCCGGGCGGCTTTCTTTGCTGTTATCTGCTCCGGTGTTCCTGTCATGCTTTCTGCTCCTTTTCTCTTTGTATTCGTTCCATACCTTGCTTGTAAATTTCTTCCGCTTCTTTCCTCTTGCGCTCTACCCATTCAACATTACTTTCATCTGGCCGCTGTCCGGGTAAGCCTGCCCATTTCGGAGGATGTTTAACAACTGGTGCAACTTCTCCGTGCTCTCTAGCGGCTCTTTCTGCCGCTGTTTTGGCTTGTAAAGCGTGTAGCCGTTCATTTGCCTGCATGAGTGCGATTTTCTCGTCTATGGGGCTTCTAGAGCCTGACACGGGTGTTTCTTTCGGTTGCTCTGTCACCGTCTGCGGTTGTACTGGTTGCAATGCTGCGATCACGGCACCTATAACAAACTGGTTGACACTTACACCGTTCTTTTCTGCTTGCGCTTTGATCTGCGGTTCTAGGTCTTTTGGAAAACGCACTTTGTAATCAAATGTTTCCATTGCTGTTTCTCCTTTCCTCATGTGATGTCATGATGTCATAGTTTAATGATATCACTTTTATGATGTCATGATGTCATTATATTATATTAAACTATGCTTGTCAACAACTTATTGTACTATGCTTTCATTTTATTTAATTCTTTTGCAACACAGTCAAGCACAAATTCTGAAAGCGTCATGTTTTTAAGTGTTGCGGCAGCTTTCAATTTTTCTTTTGTCCCTTTTGGAGACATGACGGTAATTCTATCGTAGTTTTCTTTTTGATATTTTGCAATATATGACAATTCTTTCTCTTTTTCTTTGAATGCCATGTCTGCACCTCCTTTTCTATTATTAGAATAGTATCATATTAAACTATGCTTGTCAATTAGTTTTAATGTTTGCATTATATAGGTAAAAACAACTTTCATAAAATTTTTAAAATTATTAAACTATGCTATTGACTATATTATTAAACTATGCTATAGTTATCTCAACAAATAAATAAAGCCGGTGACACCTACCAAGCGAACACCGGCACCCAAAAAGAAAGGCACCCAAATTATAACACGGGCGAAAAGGTAAATCAATATGAGAAAGAATGAATTATTAGAAGAAATCAACAACATTAATGCAAGAAGCGCATGGAATAAAGGTGTAAAGATCTATGCTTATGAGCTTGTAGAATCTCTGGAAGTTGAAGAGATCCCCCAGGACAAAACAGAGTTAAAAAGTCTTTTACTGAATGGCGCCGATGACTGGAAACAGTACAGTTGGGGTGGCTGCTCTCTGATCTATGACGGAGACATTGCGGAACGTCTCTGCTGCCCGTCTGAGTTAAAAAAGGTTTGCGGCGGCGAGAACAAGCCAAACAGATCCGAGGAATGGTTAGACACACAGGCAAGAGCATTAAGCCATTCTTTTGATATAATTTATCATATTGTTAAATTTAGCAAGTAAGACAGGCTTACACCGGGGATCGTGTCCCCGGCTTGCTTTTACCCGGAAACGGGGAAAAATGAAAATATGGAGGTATCACACCATGAGCGAAAATGAACGCAGAAAAGAAGAACTAATAGGACGACTGGACAACCTCGAAGCCTGCAAAGATAACCCGGTATACCTTGCAGAGATCAAGGAAATACGCAAAGAGCTTGCAGATATAAACTGCGAACAATAGCCACCGCAGAGGATGCCCGCCGGATCACTACCGGCGGCGGTTTTATGGGTGGAATCTTCCCCCAAAATTGAAAAAGGAGGTTGCCAGGATGAAAGAAAAGAACCTTGAAAGGCTTTACAAGCTGTTAGAGCGTGCGGAACGAGAGCACGACACGGAGACAGCCGCAGCCCTGCGGTGGGCAATTTTTGAACTTGAAAACAGATAAAAGGCGGCTTGTAACCGTCTTTTTGGCGTGTTCCGTGGAATCCGCTGCCGGTGTGGTGGTTTATTTGTGCTACTCTTCGCCCGGATTCGGTCAGATCCTGCACCCGAATATATTGACGGCTTGCGCTGTTTTGGTGTACAATCAAATATTACAAGGGGATTTTATCAAAATGCGAAAAGTGCGAATAGGTCATGTATATGACATTATGGAGAGCGTAGCGGATGCAGCGGAGCAACTGGAAACCGTTATAAGGGTGGAGACTGCCGCCGGTGGTCTGTCTCCGGAATCTTCGGAGCTGTTGCGGTCTGCGTATGATGCTATGCTCTCTGCAGTCGGAGACCTTGGAAAAGCTGCGACACGGTGACCGGGTGACAGGTCCAGGACTTGCGCCGCAGAAACGAAAAATGTTCCATGCTTTGAACCGGTCTGAAAAAATTAGTGAAAAACCTCTGAAAACGAATTTTCCAGCTTAGAAAGTGCTACCCCGGGGGGATTGAAAATTTTTAGCACCAAAATAGTAGAAAAAATTTTTCTTTCAAAAACCTCTGAAAATGAGATTTTCGGTTGAAAATTCGGAACCAAGGGGGATACAAAACGATTTACTTTGAAATTTTTTACGAAAAAAGTCTCAAAAAATGAGATTTTTAATAAAACCTAGGAGGGGAAATATTTATGAAACGAATTATTCCATTACTACTTTCTTTATCACTTCTTGTCTGCGGTTGTGGATCACAGACAAACACCGTAGACCTTACGCAAAAGCCACAAGAAACACCAAATGTATCACCAGTAGAGGAATCAGAAACACCACAGCTTTTTGACAAGGATGTTGATATTATCTTGTCTGCTTACGATTTCAACAACGTAGGGATCGAACAATATGTGGAAGATTATAAAAAAGATAATCCTGATGCTGTGGTAGAGATATATGACGATGACCACTATACACTGACAATTAAGGAATCAAAGAGACAAGCTACACTAGATGAAATATTGAGTAAAGATAATCTTAACTCTACGTTTCAACAAATTTTTTCTGATGAGCAGTATTCTTCACTTAAATCAGTAGACTACAATGATGATTTTTCAGAGTTTACTTTTTATGCAGACAAGGAAGAATACGAAGCTGGCAATCCTTTTATTCCTTTTGGTGTAGCGATTATATGTGGAGTACTAAGTGATTCTATCCAAGCATATAATTTAGTTCCACCAGAAGACAGAGATTTCAATGTGTTGATTGTAGACCAAGATACAGACGAAGTCATTTACGACTTATCCGAGCATCAAGATAATTGATTTTAAGGGCATCCGGAAGGGTGCTCTTATTTTTTTATGTTGCAAACCTACGTTTGCCATGATATAATATGTGTCAGTTAGGAAGTCTTGCACCACGTCCGGAGAGTGAAAGCTGATTAGACAGCCTAGATTGCAACCAAGACCCGGAATAAAGACAGACCAAAAAAAGATTGGAAGCTCGCTACTCCAACAGTAACAGGGGTAGTGGGCTTATTTTTATGCTTTTCTGCCCCATGACAATGTATTTGTTGGAGGTAGAAAATGTTAGTTGAAATCAAAACATTAAACAAAGAAGAAGTAACCGTTGTAACAAGCCTTGATGTTGCGGAAACGTTTGGAAAAGAGCATAAACGTGTCATGCAGGACATAAGAGAACTCGATTGTAGCGAAGAATTTAGAGAGCACAATTTCGTGCCTATCTCTTATATAGATAGTATGAACAGGAAAAAACCTATGTTTGTTATGACAAGAGACGGCTTTACTCTCCTTGCTATGGGATACACTGGTGAAAAAGCAATGCAGTTCAAGGAAGCCTATATCAAGCAATTCAACGCAATGGAAAAGGCTCTTATCGGCAAAATACGGGAACGTGAAAAAGGAATTGGTGTCCGCAGGGTACTTACGGATAGTTTGCAGAGGACTTCCGAAAATGAACGGATGCACGGTCATGCATACTCTACCTACACCGATTTGATTTATAAATCAGTATTCGGAAAAACCGCAAAGCAATTACGGCTTGACCTTAATATTGGCAACAAAGAAAACATCCGGGATTATCTGACTGAGGAAGAACTACTGTTAGTTCAGAATGCAGAAATGCTTGTAAGTTCACTGGTTGGATACGGTTGGGGATACGGAGAAATTAAGGAATTTTTGGAAAATAAGTCGGTGAATAAACTGGTCGGATGATAGACGCCCTAGATTCGATCTAGGGCATTTTTATTTTTTTGAAAAAGTGCTTGACTAATTTATGTCACGCATATATAATAAAGGTGTGACAAGAAAGGAAGTGAAAAATATGTCACCAGTAGGTAGACCAAAGGCTGAAAAGCCAAAGGCTAACCGCTTTAGCATAAGGTTGGATGATGAAACAGAACAGAAATTAGAGAAATATTGTAAAGAACATCAGATAACCAAAGGTGAAGCAATAAGGCAAGGTATACACTTGCTGTTAGCAAAAAAATAGAGTAGTTGCTATCCTGCGAAAGACTATCAACTACTCTCCCACTCCCAAAGAAGTGATAACTTATTTTAACATCTTCTTTTGGGAAAATCAATCAAAAGGAGAAAAAATTATGGACAGATTTTTAGAAATTGTATTTGAAAGTCAGATTATCAACACTGCGGAAAAAGGAGATAAATCATCAGAATATTTTAAGCCGTTCTTTGATAAGTTGCAGGGAATTGTGAGTGAAAAAGTCTTTGAAGAACTCATGGATTCTTTTTCAGAATGTGAAGTGAGTACTATTAACTACTATGCCGTAGAGGGAATGAAGCTGGCAATCGGTATTATGAATGGTTCTTACGTTCCACAAATTTAGGAGGTAGCATATGACGGAACTGGTAAACGTTGAGGGAACAGAACTGGCTGTCAGAGAATACAATGGTCAGATGGTTGTTACTTTTGACGATATCGACCTTGTGCATAAAAGACCAAGTGGCACAGCGAGAAAAGCGTTTAACAGAAACAAAAGGCACTTTATAAATGGCGTTGATTATATTGTTTTGGAAAAAGAAAGTTCTAATGTCCACCGGGTGGACATTAGAAATATTGATATCCCAAACAGAGGTATTACCGTATTCACCGAGAGTGGATACCTTATGCTCGTAAAGCCATTTAAGGATGATTTATCATGGGATGTTCAGAGGAAGCTTGTAAATGCTTATTTTGCATTAAAAAATCAACAACCCACCGCCGCAATCGAGGAAAAGCCGACATTGCCGATTGAGACAGACTGGTTTTGCATCAACCGTGGCAAAATCAACTACATTTGCCGTTGCTACGACATTACATCAAAGGAATATATGCACCACTTACTTGAAGTTTTGGGAAGAACGTATAATTTTGATGAAGCAAAGAGAATTTACAGCGCAACGACCGGAAACTGGAAATGCAGAAATTCCGAAGTAATCACCTACTTCCCACAACTTTCAGACCTTGCATCTAAAATTCTTCAGAAAGACTTAGAGGACTGTACAAAAGAAGAGACCCCATAACAGGGGTCTTTTCTATGCCATTCTTTTCATGAATCCGCTTATCAGTTCATCAGCCACAGCAAACACTTCTCTTCCGTAGGTAGCCAAAAAGTCGGCAACAATTTCTTCCGTCTGAATATCCATAGTCAGATTGTAGGATAGGCAGAACGCATGGCACAATTCATGGCACAGCACACGATCATAGAAATTACCGTGAATCATGTCTGATATGTAAATATCTTTTGTGTTCCTGTCTGTCATGCCAAACGTATATGTACCATCAGAACGCATAAGCATAGGGCTGTGACTTCCTACAAGCCTTAAATTCCAGTACATTCCATTTATCGTGAACAACTTATTACCTCCAACATAAAAGGGGCTAAATAAGCCCCTTAAGTGTTTTAACCGATTTTTGTTACCAGTGCAGACAGCTTGTTTCGCAGTACCGTCTTTTCTTCCGGTGTTGCATCGTTGATGATCTCCGTCATGTCGTTTGCAAGTTCGGTCATGTAGGTGTTCAGGTCACGGACTTTTGCTTCTTTGTCCTGCTGTGTATTCGCCTTATGCAGTTCCTTATTTTCCATGTAGGTTCTGCGGCTCATGCCACTTCTGCCCTCTCTTGCATCACGCATACCGGATGAAGAAGTTTCTGTGTAGTACATACGCCCCATGTCTCTGTCCATGTCACGGTGATACATTTCCGGGGTCATGTGGTAATAAGGTGGCTCTTCATACCCTCTGCGGTAGGTTCCACGACCTTTAGGTGCAAATCTGCCGTCAGCATAGCGGTAATGGTCATAAAAACGTTTACCACCGTCACCGTAACGATCAAACATTTCCATGACTTCGTCAGGGTCATAGTCCTGCATGGTTTTTGTCAGTTCCCGGTAATACATGGCTTCTGCCAAATCTTTCATCATGTCGATGACTTTTCCCATTTCGCAAGTATCTACTTTGTCAATGCCCTTGTCAAACTGCGTTTTAGCGCATTCAGAAAGTTTCTCAATCATTTCATGCATTCTCTTAACATCCATGATTTTTCACCTCCTACGCTTCACGAACGGCAATTAAATTGCTGTTCTGCACTTCAATAGCTTGCGTAGAAGTGTTCTGAACCGCTACCGTACTGCAGCATCCACGAGGAACATCAATGTAAGCCTGCGCAGATACATTGAAGAAATTCTCTACTGCTGCCGGAGTTACAATCATTCTTGTAGACTGTAAAGGTTCTCCGTCTACTGCCAGCGCAAGGGAAATTTCACCAACAGTTCCACCAGTGGGAATCTGAATGTTACCGGAATAACTTACAAGGAATCTTGCACGACACTGATTAGTGATACCTCTTAACTTCACAATTCCGGATCCCTCTCTATGATTGATACAGTTACTTCCATTTACGGCAGTTTCGGTAAAAGCAACGTCTGCTCCTGCTGCCACAGTCTGTAATGCTACTGCTGTATATTCAGCCATAATAAATACCTCTCTTTCAAAATCAAAGGGCAAACCATATAGTCTGCCCCATGTTGTCAGTAATTCTGCATAGCAGACATAACCATAAGGTTAAGTTACTCAATATGCAGTTTTAGCATCCGCAACCAGTGTTACAACCGCACCCGTAATATACGTTAGGGTTGGGAACCTGATATGCAGGAATAGGTGCAGGTTTCACAGTGTTGATGATCTGCTGTGTCTGAGCTGCCATCTGAGTAGTGAGAAGAGCATTCTGACGATCCTGAGAAGCGGCTCTGCGCAGATCGTTGTTCTCTGCCTGCAGAGTAGCGATCTTATCCTGGCATAAGTAGTCAAGGATTGCTCTTGTACCGGCATTCTGGCTGTCGATAATATCACGAGTGTTGTTATTCATGGTGTTCTGCAATGCGCAAGTATTCGTTGCCATATTGTAGTTTACACCCTGGATAGCTTCACGGGTCTCGCAGCAGCACTGTGCCAACTGTGCCTGTAAAGCGTTAGCATTCTGCATTCCTGCTACGGTGTCGGCATTGATAGCCTGTTGGATGCCATAGCCAGTCTGTAAAATGTTGGTGTTTACACCGTTAAATCCGGTAAGCATACCGTTATTTACAGCGTAGAATCCGTCACACAGACCGTTGTTGATTCCATCCAGTTTACCGATGATAGACTGGGTGTCGAACCCTCTTTGCAGTGCAGAATCGGTGTAGTAGCTGGAATTAGAGCCATTACCGCCCCATCCATTACCGCCCCAACCGCCAAAAATCGCAAAAATTACGACTATGAACCAGAGCCATCCACCGTCACCCCATGCACCATTATTTCCGTAGCCACTTCCGGTAGCCGGCATAACAGGCATAGTAAAAGGACTGTTGTTTGTTTCAAACATATTAGATTACCTCCATAATTTTATTCATAAAGAGGTCTCCCGGGTTTTGTGCACAAACCTCTAATATGCTGTTAAAAAGGAAACTGACTTTTTATCTGTCTCATTACATCATCAGGATTTATCCCTTGTGTTTTGCATATGTTTCTTGCAAGGTCTTCTACTCCTTGGAAATCACCTTTTTGAGCCATTCCATAAGCGTTTTTAACCATGTCATTTGACATGATCTGGCTGTTTCCCATCATATTTTGGATAAACTGCCGGGGACTTCCCATTCCTCTAAGCATCTGCATAGGATTCATCATATTCATTCTGTATCATCCTTTCTTTGCGATTGTGTAGTTTTTCTTTGCGTTTGCGAAGTTTTCAACTGCTCAATCTTTTGTTCCAGTTCGTCAAAACGCTTCATAAATACCGCTGTGGCTTCGTCTGATAAGTCAAATTTCGCCTTTTCTGTGTCTGACGGTAAATTGCTAGGGTCTGCATCTAAAACAGGCTTATAGAGCCTTGTATAGATTTTCCCATCTGCTCCCCAGGATTTAGCATAGATCTCCGACAAGTCCTGCTTGGGGAAGAAAGCTGTGTTGCCATCCATAGGAACCTCATTCGGTGCTATGCACTCCTGTGCCGGTACAATACGACCGTACATCTGTACCGTGGTTTGCTGTGGCTGCTGCATAAACTGCTGTGGTTGGAATTCTTGCTGTGGCATAAACTGTCCGTACATAGGCGTTCTATACTGCGGATTGAAATAATTTGGATTCATAATCGGCTGTGGCATGGCTATTCTCCCTTTCTTCCATTGATTCTATCTGTTTCGCAATTTCAACTTCATCAAGTGTCTGATATGTCGGCTTGTTCATAAGTCCCAACGGACTGAAATTCATAAGCATTACCCGTTTCTCCTAAAACTTCCTCAATCACATGAACCATGATTGATTGATACTTAATCGGCACTTCCCTTGTACGTTCTTTGCCGAAGATATGTTCCAGTGTTTCATCTGAAAATTTGAATTTTCCCATAAGGTCATCCCTCCTTATGCTTAAATTTTGGCATAAAAAAAGACGGTCTACCCGTCATGTATCCGTCACATTTCATTCACTATAAAATTTTGGAATCTTTGCAAAAAACTCCTTTCGTTTTAGGCTTGACTACTATTTTGACTACTATTCGACTACCCAGTGCCAGGAAATGCCCATTTTATCAGCTTTTTCGAGTGGAAGCAAGGGGGCTCGAACCCCACTCTATTTCTCTTACTTTCCGCATATTTACTGGCTTTTTAGGTGTTTTTTGTTGATTACTTTTGACTACTTTCGCAAAAATAGTAGTCAAATCACCTTGCCTGTAAATCTGGTATACTACTCAAAATAGACGATTTCTTTTCAATTGTTTTCCTGTTCCTATGATAGTGTATTTCTGATGTCATAATATCCGTATGTCCCATCTGATCCATGACAAGTCTCTTATCCACATTGTTATCCATAAGAATAGTTCCATATGTCTTTCTTACTTTGTGCGGTGGCTTTGGATAAATTTTCAATTTCCTGCAAAGCCTTTTTTGCCTTTGCCTAACCGCCTGTGCAGTAATCCTAATATCATTTTTGGTAAAAATGTAATCTCCAAATGGATTCATGTATTTTATTTTATCGCAAATCCATACATAATCATTCGGTATAATTGCTGTTCTGATTCCTGCCTTGGTTTTAGGATACTCTTTTACTTCAACAACATTGTTTCCGTTTTCATCTTTATACTTCGTCTCCGTCCTGCGAACATTAAAAGTATTATCAGAAAAATCGGAATGTCTTAATGTTACGACTTCTCCTATTCTTACACCAGTTAAAAACATAAGCAATATCGCAACATTGGAAGTATCAAGGTGGTTGACAAGATACTTAATCATTACATCAGTTTCATATTCGTCGAATACTTCTTCATAGTCTTCTTTTATTACCTTTTTAAAATCACTATCAGATACGTCAAGATTCTCAAAAAGTTCTACGATATTAAAATCAATAAGTTTGCGTTTTTTCGCTCGTTTAAGAAATGTTCTTGTAATTCCTTTTAGACCGGAAAATGATTTAGGTGTCAACTCTTTATCGGCAATTTCTTCCTCTAAAAAATCCCCCCATTCATCTTCTGATATTGATTTTATTCTTCGCTTTCCCAACTCTCCATAGTGTCTGAGAAAATATCTCTCGTCTCTGTCGTATGTTGCTTTACATATCTTTTTAAGAGACAATCTCCGGTCTTCACATTCGTAAAACACTTCTGTAACTGTTGGATTTTGCTCTTTTTGGTAGTAAAACTCAATAACCTCTTCTTTGAGATCTTCCTCGCTTTTCTTTTTTACAAGTCTCCTTCCTTTTTCTTCATCCGGCAAATAAGTTCTCCAGTATCCGTCTTTGCCTTTGTTGATTGCGTATTGGTGTTTCTTCAGATACTCCTCTTTCTTTTTCATTTCAATGCTTTTTTGCAAAGATTCCGTGTCAATCATACCATTGCTAACGGCATATTGCAATATTTCCATATTAGAAAGCTCCAAATCTATCACCTTCTAACCGCTTAAGCTTATTTTTTATAGCCCTCACTCTTCTTTCTACAGTAGTTACAGAAATGGAATGTCTAAAGGATATTTCTTTTTGAGAAATTCCTTTAGACAAATCCCAAAACACTTTCTCTTCCTCTTCCGTGAAATTGGCGTTACGGAAGATTTCTTCAAGTTCTGGCTTAGTCAGTTTTGATAACTTCATAAGCCATTCTCCTTCGCTAATTTATGGATTCTATTTCCTCCAAGCAGGCATTCCATCCATCCATTGTGCCACGGACATAATCTTTTCCGAGGTCATCTGCATCGGTCATCTCTGTTTCACGTTCCGGCAACTCCCGGAGCGGACAAGTATCTGCTTTATCATTCAGTTCCACCCTATCACCGGTGATCCTGCATGTACATTCTCCACCCTTGAACCAGTTATAACGGTACATCATACAACTGCCACACACTGGCGGTATATCTATAATCAGTACTCCTTTTGCCATATGTTTCTTCCTTTCTTCACTAAATTTCAGTTTTGTTGTGTAATAATACGTAGCATTACACATATTTACCAAATAAAAAACCACCAACCGATTATGGTTAGTGGTTATAATCTGCATTGTTAATAGTTATCAATGCTTTTTCAAGTTCCTTTGCTTCTTCATACCTTCTTTCACTGCAAAGCCGCTCGATTTTGGCTCTTACAGCGATTCCGACTGTCTTAAATGCATCTTCCACTTCTTTTCCAGCAGCCACTGAAAAAGGATGCCCGCAAGTCTCAATCGTCTGCGTAAATTCTCTATCCATGCATTTGCACCTTCCTGATATTGAGAATACTATACCACCAACCATATTCAGTTTTCAAGGTTCTCCAGCACTATGCCGGTAAATATTCATCCAGTGCCTGCCGGATCACCCAGGAGATAGGTCTGTCCTGCTGCCGACAGTAATCCATAAGTCTCTCATACTGCTCTGGATCCATGCTGATATCTTTCCGGATGTTCTTCTTACCTTCTTTCTTCGGTCTCGCCATTCCTATCTCCTTTCGTTACACAATTTTTGCGATATTTCAGTTTAGATGTTCATAACACCAGACTTCCATCCTGCTTTTTTAGCCTCTTCTGAAAGAATCTCATTTTCTTCAGCTATAGCCATTTTTCTTTGTTGTTTTTCTAAACAATATATTGATAAAATTTCATCCACCAACTCATTAATACTACATAGCATATCTCCGTCAACCTCTTCGGTTCGTTCTGCATCATTTAAAATATTTTTTATATCTTCTGCACATTCATGTATTTTTCTCATACAAATGCCTCCATAAATCTTAATATTTCAGTTTACCTACGCATTCGACACCATCTCTTTGACCTTTTTCTCGTAAAATTCTTCTGAAATATACTGGTCTCCATAAGGAAATTTACTGTCTGTCAGAACAGCATAGGCTTCCGCCCAAGACAGACCTCCTCTTGCCGCTAATCTGTCCAATGTCTGATCACAGTGATTTTTTAATGCCTGTTCTTCATGTGGTTTAATGACATCGTATGGAATATATTCCTTGCCTTTTTTCGTCATAATCGGAAATTCTTTCATATACTACCTCTCGTTCAGTTTACTTCATGAAGATCAGCCAGCGTGTTTTCCCTCGCTGATCTCCCAGCAACGGCTTAGTATCAAACACCTTCAACACTTCTGCCAGATTGATCTGATCCTCGTTCCATTTAAAAACAAGTAGGCCGTCCGCCTCCAGTACCCTCATGCATTCATCGAAGCCATCTTTCAGATACTTTGGCCAATCTTCCGGAAGCACCCCGTATTTCTGTCTGAGCCATGAGCCTGTCCCGGCATGAATAAGATGCGGAGGATCAAATACCACAATCTTAAAGCTGTTATCCGGGTACGGCATGTCCCGGAAGTCCATATGCACATCTGGCTTTACCAGAAGAGATCTACCGTCACACAAGGTTGTTTCTATCTCCCGATTATCCGCAAAAATGACATCCGGGTTCTGGCGGTCAAACCAAAACATCCTGCTACCGCAACAGGCATCCAGAATTTTCTTCATGGTCTACCTCCGAAAAATACCTAATATTTTTCTAAAGATATTATTTTTGGGCTTAACCTCTTCGAAATACTCCTCCTTCCATCCGAAGACATAGTCCAAGTTATATGAACTGAAACCGATGTTGTAATACCGTTTTCCGACCTCTCTGTATTTTATTTCAAAATAGGGTTTGGTCTTTTTGCCGGTGACAATTATCTCAATTTCACTCACTTTTATTTTTTCCATATTCCGCTCCTTTGCTAAATCTTAATATTTCAGTTTATATGATTAACGATATCTGTCCGTTTTCAACTTCATAATTCATCCACAGTGTTTCCGTCCTTGCGCGTCCTCCCTCTGCTCTGGTATGCTTCTGAACCTTGTTCCATCCCTGGAGTATATCGTTATACATATCATTGTCATATCCTGATAGAAGAATTTTTCCCTGATGTTTAACCAGAACATTTAACAATTCTTCATGATCTGCATCCTTCATTTCATGTTTATAGAGATAATTCTTCCGGGTTCCGTGTAAATACGGCGGATCTGCATAAATAAAAACATCTTCTGTATCATATCTTTTTATTAATTCTACGGCCGGCAAATTTTCAATTTGAACACCCTTTAATCTCTCAGTTGCCATTTTCAACGTTTCAGGAAGTTCACTCCACGCTTTGGCTGGATTTGGAGATTTTGTCTGCTGTCCGGATTTAAACCCGTTTTGATACAAATTTCCACATCCGAATCCCATCCAGCATTTAACAGTAAACCTTCTTGCCCGTTCCAACTCATCTTCTGATTTTTCGTAGGCTGCTTTATACTCTGATCTGGAATATGGAGTAAACTCTATCGTCCGTTCCAGTTCTCCACTCCTGTCTCGCAATATTCGAAAGAAATTTACGATTTCTCCGTCGATGTCATTAACTGTCTCAATATGACTACGCTGCTTGTTAAAAAGCACAGCTAAACTGCCGGCAAACGGCTCTAAGTAGACATCATGCTTTGGTATGTATTCGCATATCCACGGTGCAAGACGGTTCTTCGCTCCTGGATATTTTAAAACACTTTTCACTCGTTCACCTTCCTCCACTAAATCCTAAGTTACATAGGTTTCACAGTTACACCGTTCACCTCTGCGGCTCCCTGCAGATCAATGACCAAACACTGCCTTCCGTCAATCAGCTTTGTTTCCACAAGATCTGTACGCTCAGGTTTTACCTTTACGGTCACATCCGGTGTCTTTACCTCAAAGCTACGGCTGCTGTAAATATTGTCCAGCATCAGCTCCGTGTCCGGACCTACAGTATCGTCGTAGCACTGGTCAAATGCATCCATGCTGTCATCGTCTAAACCGCTTTTGGCAAAGATGGTTTTAACTTTGTTTTTATCCAGTACCACCGGCTCCGGATCTTCCTTGTGTTCCTGCACAACCTCTGTCAGCTCATAGTGGATATTCTTAACCGCTTCCACGGAGCAGTTATCTCCAATCACCTCTTCTACCAGTGCCTGGAATGCTTCTTTCTGGCAGTCCGCAGGCAGGGGCAACGAACATCCCAACACCTTATCAATAAAATCATCCTTCAGATCCGCAGCATCTTTGGAATAGTACAGAGTGCTGTGCAAGTCAGTGCTTCTGTCATTAAACGTGGGGAACAGGAAAGCAGTATCCGGCATGCCTACCACCCAATCACGAAGCCGGTTCTGGAAGGTGTTCTCCACAGCATTGTAACTCAGTCCAGTCTTGGACAGATCCACCGGGCAGATGCAGGCAAGTATATACTCATAAACCTCATCAGATGCATCCTCCATCTCGATACCGTCCTTGGTACGGCCCGGCACATCGTAGGCATCGTGGATCAGTAGGATCAGATAATTGCCCACATATTCATAAGATTCAATGATGCGGTTGTAGAACTGCTCCAGCAGTGCATCGTCTCTCAATTTGCTGTCCCGTAGGTGCAGCAGGAACTCCTGTGTTCCGCCCTCGCTCTCACTCTCCAGCGGAAATTCCAAATTCAGAAGATTCTTGCCGATGGTGCCGGACAGACTCTTACGCAGAATCTCGAAATACTTGAACATTTCCTCCTCCGGCAGTGCCAGAAATGCCTGCTTTAATTCGGTTTTCTTATTCTTCTCCCCATCCACGTAACATCCGCAGATCCGGGTGATAGAACAATTCCTTTCTGTAAATAATTTCTTAATCTCACTGATTTCCTGTTTAATCATAGATAATATCCTCTCTTTCTTTAACTTTCCCAACTACCGAATTTTCCTCGGTAGTTCATTTGTCCAACTAGTAAAGAAAATTTACTAGTTCGATTTCTCCCCCGTATTACCGGGAGATTTTAACTTGCTTTTGAGTTATTGAGTGTAACTCAAATAGAAACTCAAATTTTTTAGTTTCCAATTTCACTTCCTCCATATTTCTTCATCAATAACATATTGGCGAATGAAACGATCTGCATATTGTGGATGAATCATTGAGCGTTCTGTCTTTCTTGATGTGAATTCTGTTGCCTTTGCCTTTACAATATCTTTTTTCTCCACATAATCTATTGACTCAAATACAAGATTATTTTTAGGCTTGCAATTTATAAACCAATATTGTGTAGGTTTCTTATAGAAATCTCCATTCGCTGTTCTGTCTTTATCAATTATGCTCGGTTTTATACACCAGTATGTTGTAAGATAGTGTGGCTGGCTGTACGGGTTTTCAATAATCAGTTTCAAATTTCTCCTTATGCAAATTATTACAAGCTTATTTAAAACCTCATAAAATTCATTTAATTCATTGTGCCTTTTTATTACCAGTTCACAATTTTTTTCGTCACTGTATCCTTTTTGAGCATAATTATTTCCGGCAAACCATAACTGATTTTGGCATTCAAAATATGTGCATGGAAAGAACGCAAGTATAACATCATCATCTTTTATATCATCAAATATGCTTTGTTTTTCGTCATACCCCCCCTTATTTGTTGGAATAAATCTATCACATGATCAGTTTCTCCAAATTCATCTTGGATATCATAATCATATGAATCTATTCCATATTTTTTAAAAGCATTTTTAAAAGTTCCTGACTGTTCAAACAAACAATGTGCTTTCATTTTTTTAAGGAGACCGCATATGCTTCACTCTGCGCAGAGTCTCGGCTCCTTTCTTGGTTTTATCTAACTATCGTTTCTGTTTGTTCCTTGTACATCCTGCCCGCCATCTGCACCAGATAATGCTGTAGGGCTTCTGCGACGCTGATTCGGTGCTTTACGCAGTATCTGTCAACATACCGCTTAAAGTCCGTATTCTGCTCGTACAGGGCGGTGTAATCAATGTGTTCCATCTGTATCACACTCCTTTAAGATTTCATCCAAGCAGGCATTCCAGCCATCACTCTTTCCATCTAAATACTCATGCTCGTATTCCGTTCCATCGTAACAATCGTTCTTAATTGCTTCCGCAAAGCAATCCATTTTCTCCGGCAGTTCTCGGAGCGGACACCAATCTGGCTTTTCCTCGTAGTGTCCGCCATTTATAGGAATTTCTTTCCCTGTAATAGCGCAGTCGTAAAGAGCATCGTCTTTATAACTGGGATATTTACAAGCGCAATTCTCACAGGTTTCCGGCATATCCATTACCAATGCTGCTTTAGGCATATTTCACACTCCTTCCGGTTTCTCGCACCGCTCAAATTCGATAACCCACACCCACGGATTAGCATCCCAGCCGTAGCGGTCAATGTCGAATTTCTTGATGGTGTTGTTCCAGATTTTAATAAAATTCTCTCTGGCTGTATGTATGCGATCATATTCATTCTCCGGGCTGTGGATAAACCCTCTGTTATCTATCGCTCCTTCTGCCTTTGCTCCCACTTCGGTAATGCTCTGCAATCGCTCTACCCGTACATCCGTAACCTTAAGCCAGATACGTGCAGCTTCTTTCGGCATGTTGATGGAAGGTCTGCGGTACATCCATGTATGTTCATGCTTATCTTTCCAGTGGTCTTTCTCATGCAGTCCATCAGCGTAATATTCAAAATCATTCGTTAATACGCATACCGTTTCTCCACTAACATCAAGATAACGACCAACCCCTTGAAATACACTTTCTCGGACATACAGGATATCGCCCGGCTCGCAAGGCAACTTAAAAAATTTCTCTCCATACCCATCTGTAAATGTACCCCTACACGATATGTACCCTTTAGGTGTAAAAGCGGTATATCCCCATACTGCATCATCAGGAATAAAGCCTTTTACAATTCTTCTTGTGCAGCTCTTTCTCCTGTCAAGAATTGCCCGAACCATTTCAGTATTGAATAAAATCGGCTTAATTGCCATCTGAACCACCTGCCTTTACTATCTCCAACAAATCATCTACCAAATCCTTGACCTCGTACATCATCATAGTGTCGTAGGATTTTGACTGCTGCTCTGCTGTTTTGTTTCCATACTTTGTACAGTCTTTCAAGAATGCTGTGCGTTCTTCCAACCGCTTCACAACTCTGTTCTGGTCGTAGGCGGTCGGCTCATCATTAACAGCATCAACCATCATATCTAAATCTGATGTATTTCTGTGTAATTTCTTCCGCAACTCTATCGCAGAATTGAGAAGAAATAACAAATGATCCGCATCAATCAGTCTTCTCATCGTTCACCCTCCTGTTCCACTCTTTCACAAATTCGCACCAGTCATATGTACCAGTGCAAAACTCTAAACCACACTTGCAATGGATTTTAATAGGGTTGCCACCACTATCTGGGTCAATAAATGTTGGGTGCCAATCCCTACTCGGCTCATACAAATCTTTTTCAATATCTATACTGTGTCCACAGGACGGGCACGGCTTAAGTTCTTCACTCATTCCACATCACTCCAATCTAATTTCTGACCACAACCATCGCAGAATGAACCGCTTCTTACAACTTGTTTACAATTAGGACACCAATATGCATCTCGAAGAAAATGTGCATTATCTACGAAATTTGCATATTTTTTATAGTCAATAAGTGTTGGTTTCTTCGCCGTCTGCTTCTCCACAGCTTCACGGCATTCCTCCACCGTGCCGATCTGCCGGTATGCGTCCCACTTATCAGCGTCTTTGTCTGTAAGCAATCGCAATTTATAATCTGCTTTCCCATTTAGTTCTGGCATCTCATATTTGGTTAGTAAATCTAACATAACATCTAATGCATCTTCACAATCTCCATAGATTTCTCTAAATTTATTTTTGTATTTTCGGTACTGCTGTACTTCTTCCAGTGCCTTGATTGCCATCTCATAACCTTGGATTTCGTTTTTTCTCTCGTTATTCTGTATACACATTTTGGCAAAATCAATAGATGTCTCAAGTTCTTTGATTGCTTCATTCTCCGTCATGGCTGACCTCACTTTCTCTCTGCTTTCAACCACTGCTCCACCTCTGTTACAGAACACATTGCTACGCCTCCCTCAATGGTCTTTGCACTTCCATCGTCATAGGTTTCTATTGAGCAGATAAAATCAAGTAATTCCTCGTCCGTCATGTTCCTGATCCGGTCTGCGTTGGTCATGGGTGCGTAATCCTTGCAGCCTCTTTCTATTTCCTCATGCGGACAGTCGTTGATTTTCTCGCACCATAAGTACGAATCAAACCCGTTATCCTTTGTTTCTAAATTCTTGCAGTTATTACATTTCACCATCTTCCACCTACTTTTCTTGCAAAAATCTCTTGATGACATCAATATCTCTGTCCAGCACACTTAAATGCTCTTTGTTCATTTTTTGATAGACAATCAAGGTATTCTGTCTTCCTGCCTTTTTCGCTCTTAATACTTCCCATATACCTTTCGGTTCTTCAATCGTCCATCCGGTTTTGATAAGCCATTTGCGAAAAGCATCCAATTTGTTGCTATGCAGTGTGTTCCTATTTGCCATATTCTACCTCACTTTCTCGGTACGACTCCGGCAGTGGCATCCAGGCTGTGATTTCAATTTCATCATCAACAACATCAGGTTCATAATATCCGTATTCCTTGAGATAATCTTCACATACTACCGAATACCAGTACCATTCCCCCTCGTAGCAGATACCAGTTGCTGTGAACGGTACATCTTTAATGCTTGCATAATAAGGATCCGGATTGTGGTTTACCCATGTGATATTGACCGGAACATAATCTTCCGGCAGTCTCTCGCTCACCGGAATCCACTTGCCATAGCTTCCATGTTCCTCTGCGTCCTCATATCGTTTCAACTTTTCCCTCAACTCTGCCATTGACCACATATTGCGGTAGAATATCGCAATAAGACCTCTTACGTCTGCAAACGGGTCAATCCCGAGGTTGTCCATCATTTCTTCGTCAAAAGATTCGTCTTGCAATGGCAAATCTTCTCCTACCAAAGTAGTTGTGAGTTTTCTTACGAAATCTCTTTCGTCCATATCAATCTCATAATCTCTGTATCTGCCACTTCCATCCTTTGCTATGTAACAGCAATTAAGTGCCAGTTCAACCATTCCCATATCTGATACATTCTTGTTAGTTGTTAATCTCTCCATCCTTGCTCCTTTCCACAATCCTCGGTCTCTCCGCTATCACCGGGTAACTGCAGTCATACGGTTTCGCTCGTCCGATTCTAATAGCATCAGCAACCGGATGTGTAGCCATGTAGTGTAAATCACCGTTCTGAAAGTTTCCTGTTCCCTCTCTCATGGGACTACACTCCTTTCCCGTATGTACTTACGATTCTGTATAAATTGCAAAGCTCCCTATAATATATTTCCTGCGCATGGATATGAGCATCTACGCGGTCAAGTTCCGTCTCACACCACTTTGCAAATTCTTCCGTGGATAATGGTGTCTCTGAAACATCGAATTTCTCGCTGTTGTCAATCACAAAACACACCATATCTACCGGAATGTGGTTCAAATCCGCAAGAATCTGAATCTGCTTATCTTTATCCTCTGCTTTTTCATAGTTTGCTAACAGTTCATAACCTGCCATCTGCATTTATATCACCTCTTATCAAGTTTGATTTCTTTGTCGTAGCAACTCTTCTTTGGATTTCCCTCTACTGGGGAAACCATCTTTTTAAAATCCGTAGTATATGCTCCGTTTAGTTTCAAACCTATTTTGCTTTTTTCATCCACATAGCATGACGGTTTGTAACGATCCGGTGGAATGTAGTTGTGAATCCGCCAGTGCTTTACCAATACTACACCACTATCGAAAGATAACAGGAATCTGTTGTCTATCAACGATTTCAAATCATCTTCTGAAGCACCGCACATCCTTATAATTTTCCGTGGATTGTTCACAAATCCGTCATCATCAGCATTCATACAAACATGGAAATAAAGCATTTGAGCCGTAGCAGGAATATCCAAAAAAGCATCACTCTCAATTATTTTTGTGCTGAACATTCGTTTTTCTGCCATTTAGAACTCCTTAATCAAAAATAGGCTTCTCTATATAGATTCCAGTGTTTTCCACCAGTTCTCTCCACAAGTCCATGAAATCTTTTCCGTTGCACTTGTCTCCGGCTTTGCCCATGTGGTCAGAAAACTTATCCTTGAAATTCGTCAGCTTCTTCTTACCGAATCCATCTTCCATAAGAATTACCATTCCATATAGGATGTACCTGGTGGACAAATCATTGATAAGGTTGTTACATCTGACCTGTTCCTGGATGCATTTCTGCGCTACAACCGACTTGTAATGCGGATAATCAGCTTCGGTAAATTCCTTGTACTCAATCGTCCAGTCTGCAAAATCGTTAAGCCTGCTCTGTAACTCCGTATAAGGCTCATTCTCGTACTTTTCGTTGTACTCGGTGAATTTACCGCAGAAGTCAGAAAGCTTCGTCTGTGAGTACTTGTAGTCTTTCCACAAGGTATAGCAGAACAGTGTCAGTATTCCGGTGAATGGACTTCTCTCCGCAGACTGCTTCAAAAGTTCTGTCTGCCGCATGATTTTCAAAATTTCCTGCGGATTGTCATATCGTTTTGGCATTTTATGTATCACCTCCAAGTTCTGTGATTTCAAAAACAATTTTTAAAAGATTTCTTAAGCAGTTCGCCAAGTTCACAACATCTTTCCTTAAACAAATAAATCCTAAAAGATAAACTGTCTCTTATTTGAAAATCGTAAAGAATTTTTTCCTGTGTAGAAAGTGATTCATAAAAATCTTTATCTGTATTTTCTATGTATTGCTTAAGTACTTCAAGTTCAGTTTTCTGCATCACTTTCACCGTCCTTTTCCCCATAGAGAAGATTCATAAACTTCGCAAACTGTTTTTGCGACACGGAATTGTTCTGCTTCTCAGGCTTCAAACCAATGACCAGATGCTTGTCGGCAATGTTCGCCAGTTCCCTTGCAAGGTTGATTCTCCCCTGTGCCAATCCGTCACGGTAACCTTTTCCAGGTCGATACTCTGCAATCTGTTTCTTACCGTCTCCTTGACCGCCGGCTGTTTTGTTGCGAAGCTGGTAACCCTCGTCCGCATAACGCTTAATCCAGTACTGCTCCCACTTGTCCAGTTCTTCTACCGGATAATGTAGGAATCCTATTTTCCAACCGTATATATTTTCCGCAGAATATAATCCGTGGCTTTTCATGGACAAATCAATGTGTTGATAGCCGTTAAGATGCCCTGCCAGTCTTTGTAGTAGGTGTACCGCCTGTCCCACATACACAAAACGAAAACCATCCTCGTCTGTTCTTGTAAGGAAGTAAATTCCACTTCCATCATCTACGTGTGGATTGACCGCCAGTATTCTTTCACGATTCTTAGTTTCAATAGCTTTCGCTTTCTGAATGTTCTTCCAGTTACTCAAAATGGACACTCCTTTCCATTCCTTAAAATCCATTCCTTGTTTGTTGCCGCATAGTCCACATTCGCCAATGGAGCAATCTTTTTTACCTCTGCGACACATTCATCTGCATCTGTTGTATCACCGCCCAAATGGCACAATATGACGTTCTGCAAAGCATCTGATTTGTTCGCTTCGACAATTCCTTTGCAAGTCTCCAGTTCGCAGTGACCTTTGACCTTGTGAACGTAATTAGGTGCATCCATGTCAACATATTTCTTCTGATAGTTGCACTCGATCAGCATATGGTCTAACCGCTGCTTTTTGAACACATAAGGGCAATATTCAAGGTCTGTCAGATAAAGCAATTTCTGACCGTCAACCATAATCAAAAATCCGTAATTCTCTGTGCCGTTGTGTGGCACTTGAAAGCAGAATATGTGGAATTTTCCCATCTGTGTTTCACGTATTGAATGGTCTGACTGCGGTTGCCACACATTTATTCCCATGTGTTCAAGGTCTGATACGGATAATGAGTGGTCTTTGTGAGGGTGGCTTACAACCGCCCCCACAACGCACTTAATATTCCAGTTAAGACCACGTTTTATGTCCATGATAGGAAGTCCTGCATCCAGTAAAAGCGTTTCACCGTTATCTGCCGTTAGAAGATAGCAGTTACCGGAAGAACCGGAGCCTAAACATTTTAGCTTCATGTTTCTACCTCAATTTCGTCATCTTTTGGAAACTGAAATATGCAGTTATTTACATATTCAACTTTTGATGGCTCATTGTTCATGGTTTGAACTATAATTCCACTATTTTTCAATTTTTCAAACTGTTTTACCACATCTTCTGAAACATCGACATTCTGCATTACGATAGGCATACCGACATATGCATCTCTAAGCATTTCCATAGCTTTCTTTGCCTTTTCTTTGGAACCGTATTCAGCCATTTTTGTTCCCATTGCTGTCGAAGAGTTTTTGCAATAAATAGCCGCATGCTCAACATCTTCATATTTCCCAACTGCCATACTCAAAGAACTGATTTCATACGGTACATCAATTGCGCCGTCCTGCGATATAACTCTCATAGTGTCCTCCTACTTAATTTCTATCTCCGGAATAAGCCGATCCGGGTAAAACACTAATTCATAATGATACTTGTCCGTTGATTTAGGCTCCACTTGTTCCATCACATAGCAAGTCCAGTCATTCAAGTAAATGTAGTCCTTATAATACTTGTTTTCCCCAGTTTTAAATGTAACGACAAGTTCATTAGCAGAGTTATTGCTAAGAGCCATATACCCCTCCGCCTGCATCATAATCATGTCTGTTCGTGCATTAGTCACCGTGATTCTGCGGTACACATTGAACTCGTCAGCTTCTTTATTGAGATTGTAATTCACAGTATCTGCTGTACTACAACCGCATACACAAAGTGCCATTACAAACATCATTACTACTGCTAAAAAAGTTTTGTATAATTTCTTCATAATTTTTCCTCCTACTTAAAGCAATCCGGTGTCTCTGCGCTGTCAATGTCCATCTCTGCGGTCTGCGGTACTTCCTCAAATGTTGCGTCAGGAAACTCGATAGTGTTTGCATTTGCCTGTACCTCTTCTGCCACAACTTTTTCCACATCAAGTTTCACATCGGAAACATCAGGAAATTCTTCCTGTGCATACAGACCTTGGAATTTATCCGGAAAAGCTTCTCTTAATGCCTGTACAACAGCAACTTTTCTTATCATTGTTGCAGGCTTTTTAGACCATTGACTGTTGATTGTTCCATCTTTTTTTCTTCCAACATATTCATCGAAAGATACTGACTGGTACTCCGGTGTCTCTCTTCCTTTAATAAACACTTTCGCCCAACCGCCTACAATGGTTTCGTCTTTAAGGACAAAAGATCCTTCTCTTTCTTCAACGGAACCGTCTTTCTTCTGAACAATAATTCCTGCTTTTTTTCCTGCATAATTCGGATTTGCATCGGCTCTTTTTGTAAAAACATCTTTTCCGGTAACAATCGTAGCAGGATCATTGTTTCCAAACTTAATGAGGTATGCTTCTTTCAAGAAAGGATTAAGATGCTGATATCTGCAAAGAGACATAAACATCATTACTTCCTGATCCGATACGTTTCCACCACCGCTTACAAGGTACTTTCTTACCGTTGTTGGGGAAATTTTTACAATTTCCCCATTTGATTCGTATTCCACAATTCCTGTGTTTTCCTGCTTCTTTTCTTCTGCCATGTTTCTACCTACCTTTCTACCTTTTTAATGCCGTCAATTTTGATGATGAATACCTGGCTTGTTTTTGGATTCTGAATAAGCGCAAGGTCTGGCAGAGAAGTATACGGATTGTCATGCTTCGCAATGTTCAAAACCTTTGCAATCATCCCATCTTCAACAGGAACTCCCTTAACAAAATTTTGCCTATAATTTCCAAGTCCACTCCATGTATTGTATTCTGAATAGCAACCACCTCTTCGTGTCACCTCTACCATGTCACCGACATGGATTTCGCTGTCATTCTCTTCCGGCTTGTAGTTTTCAAGGACAACGTACTCTTCGTGCCATAAGCCATGACTTAGTGCATCAGATCCTTCACATTCGCATCCTGCTGATGTAACATCAGTTACTTTGAGAATATCTCCGTTTTTATAAGTATCAAAAATAGAATGCGCATCAACAACCTTGATATATTCACCAACTTTGGCTTTCCTCTTCACCTCACGGACACCGTTATCAGGCTTCACATCTTCGCCCATCAACCGGTTAAAAGCCAACTTAACACCAGTACGGAAATCAAATTCATCAGCCGGATTGCAGTTTGCTTCTGCTTTCTCGCCAGTGGACTTATCCAGTGCAACTACTTTGTTGTCATTGCGGTAGATTACGATGGTTTCATCCTTTATCATTTCTAATTGTTCTTCGCAAAAATACCAACAATGCTTTCCATAGTAAGTTTTGCCACTTTTTGTATAACCTCTTCCGTCATGCCCTTCATTCCAACCACAAAACTTTACAAGAACATTGTCATAATCTTTTGAAAAATCGACTACAATACCTTTTTTCTGATTTATTTTTTCAACTACTTTGTCTCCAACCTTAAATTTGCATTTTCCCATATTATTCTTCCTCGCTTTCCGGCTCATTCATAAAGCCACTTGCAACTCCCTGATGCACTGTCACATCAGCCTTGTAAATCTCCTTGATGCTTCTAGGCATCACATGATATGTCACATCTGTATCAGCAATCTTGCCTTTGAATTTCAAGGCTCCACGGTCTGAAAGTCCCAGGTACACTCCTACGCAACACTTGTCATCAAAATTGAATATCACGGTGTCACCAGCATTGATAGTTTCTCCTCTTGTTGTCAGAACAGAAATAACGGTCTCTTTCTTAATCTGCATTCTCGGCATCTCCTTTCTTTATCTCGTCACAAAATATTTTGGCAGAAATTTTCGCTCCAAAAAGAGAAAAAATAAAACTCATGCCAGGGCTCTTCTCAATAATAGAAACAAACGGCTCTTTTGCCATTACTTTTGCAATTACCTTGCACATTTCATCAGCAGAAATCTCAACTTTTTTATCCATATCATAATCATTATTAGGCATTCTTCACTTCCTCCACTTTCAAAACCGCATCATCACTTCTGCGGAACATAATCAACTGGCTGTCAACATCAGGAATCTTCCAAGGGTCAAGGCTCTCGGTATCATCTACCATGATAGGTAACTCCACACCGCACCGCTTCTGGAACGCATTGCAAATGTCAATCTCCGTCAGAATCCTTGCTCCGTGGTTCATGTTTCTGCTGTAAGGCTCTCCAAGGTATGTAAAGTCGCAACATTCTTCCGTGTCACCATTCACAAGAGGTCTGAACATCCGCACTGTACAGAAAGAAAGATACTTGTTCACATCATCTTCCAACAGTTCGTTCTTCTTCCGGCTGAATTTCTTTAACAAGTCAAGCTGTGCCTGCACATCCGTAATCTTCTGTGCAATGTTCTTGCGCTCCTGTTCCAGTTCTGCAATACGCTTATCTACATTTTCGTTAATGGTTACACTCGCCAAAGACTTATCAACCACAGAAATATCATTGCGGATTTGCTCTTCATCACCTTTTAACTGGATTCTAAGAAGATTCATGTCAGTGAATTTGTGCATGGAAGCTTCTTTCTCAGCAATCTGTGACTGAACAGCTTTGTATTCTTCTGTGTTGGAAATATCCACGCTTGCCGGAATGGAATTTAAGGTATTATCAGCAATGGCAATATATTTTTCCAACCGCTCCACTTCATCCTCGGTCTTTTTCAGCTCCTCACGCTTATGCTCCAGTTCTGCCTGATCCGCTTTGATATGGTCAGCACAAGAAGAACCCTCTTTGGTAATAAGTTCCAGTTCATGTGCCTTATGCGTATCAAACTCCGTTCTTAACTGCTCTTTCTTCTCTTCCGGATATTCCTGTCCACAGTAGGAGCAAATCAGAGAGTTTTCATCAAATTTAAGGCTTTTATTCAAATCCCAACTCTTCTTCAATTCCTGTCTCTTCTGCTCATACTGTTCAATGCGCTTTTCCAGTGCAGTGATCTCTTCACGAATGGTATCTGCCTTAAGCAACTCTTTCTGATGCTCATTCTGAATATGATTCAGTGCCGTGCGCTTCTCTCTCCTATCAGCATCCAGTTTTTCATTTGCTTTCTGCTGTAATGCACTCAACTGACCTTTTAACTCAATGATTCCATCAGAAAGCTTATCGTAGGAATTCATACTGTTCTGTGTATCTGTCTGCTGTTTAATGTTCTCTGACAGCTTATCCAGTAAAGCTTTCTTTTTCAGTTCCAGATAAGCAAGGTCAATATCCACTCTCTGACGGCTCACCTCGTCAATACGGCTTGGAATTTCATCTAACAGATCCTGCAAGCCTTTGGTTCCATTTCTTCCCCTTGTGCCGTACAACTGCGTATTGCAACGCTTTTTCAGTTCATCAACCGTGCCGTCCTGCAGAACAGTCCTTAATGCTTCAAACTCCGGAAATTGATTGCAAATGTCATCATTACTGTGCTGACCAAACATATCAACAAGAAGTGCTCTCTGATCCGTGCCACCTTTCAGCAGAAGTGTCATGGCATTGATGCAAAGTGAAAACTTATCTTTTCCGCATACACTCTCTTCCAAAAATGCTTCAAAATCTGCTGCCTTTTTTGGAATATCATTCACATAGTAATCCGTGACATTTCCGGTAAACTCGCCTTTCTTATTGAAGTTCTGACGGCATACTTTTTTCAGAACCTTGTCTGTACCTTCAATCTCCACGGTAACTTCTGCGGTAATATCTCCGTCAATGTCGTTGCCGTCCTTATCGTGCGGTCTGATTCCGGTGATCTCTCTGCCGTTCTCGTCACGGCATCCAAAAATATACTGAATTATTCTTTTGATCGTGGACTTACCGACTTCATTCGCACCGGAAATCTCTGTCCGGTCGTATAAATCGGTGTCCACTACGTTAGAACCATAGAATTTACAGAAATTCTGCAAAAAGATGTGCTTAATCCTCATTTTTCCTATCCTCCCAAAGATATAAATACAGTGAATTTACAAACATGTAGATTGAGACCGGCTTGTCTGTCTCGTTGATTTTTTTGTACAACTCTGTGTTTGGGTTCATCTTATCAACAACCCACTTGATTGCCCGATACACGCTTTTTTCATTTGTGCTGTGTTTCTCTCCGATAATCCGGTAGATTTCAGAAAGTCTTCTGTTCCGGTTCTCGAACATCAGCGTTTCAACCTCGATGATGTACTGGAATCCAGGCAAGTACTGTTTCAACCCCAGTTCTACCAAGATTTTTCTGATTTTCCTTTCCATTTCCTCACTCCTATGACTTTCACTCTTCTGCTACGTGGATCATGTTGTCCTCTTCACTGATATACAAGATTCCTGCATCTAACAGTCTTGCAATCAGAATCTCATTCGCACGGACGATGGGGATAATCTGTCTCTTCTGCATGAAAATACTCCTTTCCTAACCATTTTTTCTTCCCGGTATTGCGGTTTACAATTCTGTAATAGAATGCTGTTTCACGGTCAACTTCCCACTCTGTCGGATTGTAGAATATCTTTCCGATGCACCCTTTGACGGTAAACCGCTTTTTGGTGCTCATGCATCTTCCTCCGCAAGTTTTGCTTTCCTCCACCATGTTATAAAATCTGAGTTTTCCGAAGAAAAAGAAGTTGCTCCGCTTGTCCATGTAAATATTTTTCCATCTTCAAATTTTGCAAAATATCTAGGACGCCAAACTTCACTTTCGTGATTTCTTACGTACACTTTTGTATCCACAGGCACTTTCGACCAATCAACAGGTGGTTCAACGTATTCCTGCTCTGACCATTTTTTAGTTTTTTCGCCACAATAACTATCATCCTGTTCAACTCTCGAAAATATGCAATCTTCGCACTCTAATTCACTGCATTTATAAAAATTTCCTTTTTTGTCTACCGCAATAGAGTTGCCAGTCACAGCAATATCAAGAATCTGTTCCGCATACTTCTCTCTGTTCGTCATTTTCCATTCATCCTTTCCAGTTCTGCGCTCCTGGTTAATATCCAGTCTGCGTAATCACTTAATTCTGTTTTTGTAGCTGCGTTCTTCTCTCCGTGGTAAACCATGAGTACAATTCCTACATCACAGTACTTTTCAAACAATTCTGCCAAATAGTCGGCTCCCACATGGATATTACCGTCTACGGAGTAGATGTCCGTCACTCCCAAACGCTCCATTCGGTCTTTATGCCATCTGTCAGAAATCTGCATCAGACCTTTGCAACCGCCACTTTCCACATCCGGTCTGCCGGAGGATTCTTTCTCGATCATTGCCATTAGCAGTTCAGCGCAGATGCCGTATTCCTCACCGTACTTCACACACGATTCCTGCACTTCCTCGGAGATAAAACTGCCGGCTGGCTGTGCCGTGGATGTAAATGTGATGGAAAGCGCTATTATAATAGGAAGAAACAGCTTCAATGTAGTTCTCATGCGCTTTCCTCCTCGATAGGTTCAATGCCAATCTCTTTCAGCTTGTTATACAAGAACATTCTGCCTTTTTGCGTCCATACGGTAAGCGGCTTTGTACCAGTACTTCCATCATGTTTAACATAATCATTTGTCTTTGTTCTCACATAACCCTTTCCCTGGAAGTCTGCATACAATATCCACTGGTCACCGACTTTTCTCTGAATACCGGCTGTTCTTAAAACAGAATTGAACCTCACCGCACTCATTCCGTAGTCCTGCGCAATTTGTGTAACCGTCATGCAGTCGTTTGAAGAAAGAATCTTGTCCACATAGTCAACTTTTGGTGTCATATCGGTGATCACGGCATCCATCTGTTGTACAGTGGTCTGTAACTGCTTAACCTCTTCCTCTTTCTGCGCAAGCATCCTCTGTGCTTCGACAACCGCCAGTGCAATCAATTCCTGTCCAGTAGGGATATGTGCCTTAATGGAATCTTCCATTTCGTGGAAACGGTCAATGTACTTTGCCGTAAATTCTGTTCCCCTTACTCCGGTCATCTTATGTGCTATGAACTCGCAGCCTTTCTTCGTTACCATGTAGCAAGGCTGTGTCTTGTTTTGGCTGTTTTGATAGGTACTTTCTGTAAAGAAATCGGACTGGGAAATATTCCCCTGTCCTAATTGCTCATAATATCTTCTGATATCCTTAAGCAAATCGTTATGCTGTTTCCCTACCATTTCCGCTACTTCCACGGAAGATATTGTTTTCTGTTCTAATTCGTTCATTGTTCTCCTTTCTAATTTATAAAATCAGTTACACTCATTCCTAATACAGATGCTATTGCAGAGATTTTTTTCAACTTAGGTTGATAACCTGATTGTCCATCTGTCTCATAATGTTTTTTCCATTCACTAAGAGTAGATGTAAGTACGCCGCTCATTTGTGCAACCTTGTAATCAGTCAATCCTAATTCATCTCTGCGTTTTGCATATTTTTCGTACATTTTTCTTCCTCCTGCTTCTTAACAGATTCCTCTGCCATCTTCTCTGTCTTGCCGAGAATATATCCCTTGTCGAAATCGGACATATTCGGAATGGCTCTCTTTAACTTCTCAACAATTTTTTTCTCTTTTTCACTCATTCAATTCACTTCCTTTTCGTGGTATAATAATAAAAATTTCTTGGAGGTACATATTCATGGAAACATTAAGTACAAATCACTTAGAACTCGCTGTATCAGCTATAACCTTATGTGTTGCGATAGTTTGTCCTGTTTTAGTAACTATCATCAATAGCATACACAGTACTCAAATAAGAAAATTGGAACTAAAATATGATAAACAGCTTTCCTATTATCAAAAGCAGCAATCCGTATTTAATCATTTTTTGGAATTTGCTTCCAAACAATTAGAAACAAATTATCCAAGTGAAAAAATAGAGTACATACGCTCTTACCATGAATTATTTTTATATGTTCCATCCGAATATTGGGATCAATTATCTTCTCTTCATGATTCGTTACTCAACAGGAAAAACGATTCCTCGGAAAAATTGCTTACTGTTACCCAAACATTGGGAAAAATCCTACAAGAATCTGACCGATTATTCCCAAAATTATAGTGTAGACAAGTCCGACAATTCTCCATCCGTGCTCGGATCTACCGTGCCAATAACTCATAACGCAAGTCAATAGAACAAACGCTGTAATTGGTATTGCGTCAAGCCAACTATAATGAAGCATTTCCAATATTTCCACCTCCTTTTTGTTGACCTTGTAAACATATTATAGTCCCTGGGAAACTTTATGTCAACATATTTTTGTTGACTTGGGGACTTTTTGGGTGTATATTATTAGTGAAAGGAGGGATGTAAATGAATGATAGAATCAAATCTTTGCGAAAGTATTTGAATATGACACAAGATGATTTTTCAAAGCGAATCGGCTTGTCAAGAAACTATATTGCGCAAGTTGAAATAGGCACGAAGACACCATCTGAAAGAACAATATCTGATATTTGCAGAGAGTTTGATGTAAACGAAGAATGGCTCCGAAATGGAACTGGTGAAATGTTTGTTCAGAAATCAAAAGACGAACAAATCTCGGAAATGCTTGGAGAAATTCAAAAGTCCGGTGAAGATACATTTAAGCACCGTCTTGTATCCGCACTGGCCAACTTGGACGAAGATGGATGGAACGCTTTGGAAAAGTTGATTGATTCAATCGCAAAAAAGAACGAATAAGAAAAAGCCAAGGGCAATGCGCAAGTCCTTGGCTCTTTTCCTTTATTTAAGTAGTTTTTTAACATAGGCATAAATGCACTCTAACCAGTGTAAATTATCGCAAGCATTGATTAGCTTTGTGATTTCCTCTTTGTAATCTTCTTTCCCCATAGTACACCCCCTAATCTTTCTGCACTTCGGTAGCGATACATCAAATTATAGAACATATGTTCTAAACAATCAATATATTTGACGCACGTTTTTTATTGCTGTAAAATATCAACAAAAAGAGGACGGTGAAAACGCCAATAAACACCGCCCTCGCCAGAACTTGAAGTCCCTTGTTTCAAGGGATGTTACAAGTGTATCATGTGAAAGGGGGATAAAAAACATGATGAAAAAAGACCGAATCAAAGAAATATCGACACATCTATCAGTCAACCGTGTAAATTATATGTTAAGTTTTCGTGGAAATCTCCATGAATTTCTCAACGAACCGGATATGACGGTTTACAAGCTTGCTGATGAAGCTAATTTGCCTTATTCTACGCTTAATTCACTACTGTACGGTAATTCTAACGACACGAAGCTATCGACCGCTGTTGCGCTTGCTAGAGCCTTTGGAATCAGTGTAGACGAACTTGTAGGTTGTGGCACTATGGAAGATAAGATGTTGGAATCTGTCAAGATATGCCGCAGTCTGCCGGAACACTCGCTGTACCTTATCCGTTACTTCATACGTCACCAAGATAAAATCTATTCCAGTCTCGAAAAATCTCACAAGTATATTTCTGTTCTTAAGCCACAACTTATGAATGGAATTATCGCAACCACAAATGCTGTGGAACCCATGTGCATAGACAGTTTTCCTGAAGACATAAAATCCAAGGCTTATATCGGTATAAAAGTTCCTTGCGACTACTATATGCCGCTTTATCTTCCGGGGGAAATTATTCTCCTCGCAGCGGATCGTGAACCGCAAGACGGTGAACGATGTATTGTGACCAGTAATGGTGGAATATATATTGTCGTGAAAACACATATAATTGAAGACGGTGTAAGAAAATGGAAATATGTTCCGCTCATGTCTCCAAACAGTATACTTCCGGAGCACATAATTGATGACATGATAGGATATGTGGTTGGATTCGTCAACAATGACGGTGACTGGGGAATCAGATAAAAAGATTAAGAGCATGGTGTAAAAGCCATGCTCTTTTTTGTTGTTATTTCGAAAATATTTTTTTATTACTACTTCTGTAAATGGCAAGTTAAATGAAGATAGTGGTTGGATCGAAATCATAAGTGGACTCAA
>ERZ1034842.65-NODE-65-length-57239-cov-93.591459_pt1 | contig 57239 bp, 100 predicted proteins | sample MGYA00520634_ERZ1034842 | MGnify/ENA primary metagenome ERZ1034842 (study PRJEB33766, sample SAMN09781734) | gut metagenome | biome: gut microbiome | host: Homo sapiens | place: Madagascar | study: EMG produced TPA metagenomics assembly of the PRJNA485056 data set... | reverse complement strand
ATACTAAAATATCACACCATCCAATATATGGCAATGCTTTCGACAAAACTAGCGCGAATAAAACAAAATCCACCAGCCTAAAAGCCGATGGATTATGTGGGCGAATAATCGCCCTGCCGCCGAAACGGCAAAATTGCGTCTCCCGCATGGTACGCGCTGTGAGGAGGCGGGCGGGAGACTGTATCAACTAAAAAATGCCTACTTCTGCTATCGCAATTTTGACGTATGCGCACTATTCAAAACCGTTCAAGCATTTTCGGACTTGCTATGGCTGGAATCGAACCAGCGACAATGGGTGGGGCGCACCTGGCTCTACCGACTGAGCTACATAGCCTCAAAGACCCGCCATGATACGCATCGTCGAGAGGCTTAGCGGGTTCAGATATCCACCCTAATGCGCTTCTCCGAGAGGCCGGGAGGATTTGTTGAGGTTATTATACCACAATTTGTGCAAAAAGAAAAGCGGCAGACCCGAAAGCCTGCCGCTTCAATGCGTTTCGTGAGAAATCGCATCCAATTAAGATTATGGTATCACACATTCAGCATTTTATCAATGCCTTTTAGCCGGTAGCCTATCGCCGTCCGACTGTAATGTGTTTGCGCTGCAATGTCCGGCAGCGGGAGCCGCTCAACGTACCGCAGTAAGGCTATCTTACGGTCTATCCTCCCAAGCGGTGCGCTTTTGATGGCGGCGGTCATTTGCTTTCGGTCAAGTCTTTGCAGCGCAGCGGGCAGCACTACGCGAGCCGCCGCCACAGGCAGCACCGAGCCAGAAGGGCTGCGGAAGCTGTCCGGCGTTGCGCACCATTACGGTGATGTTACCGAGATGGTATGTTTTCGTGAGGCCACGAAAACGTCCACAGACCATTTTCGTGACGTGACGAAATTGCTCTTGTGCGGCGTACATTTTGTTGGCGTCAACAAAATGCTCGTATGTAGTGCTTGCCATGATATCCTCCTTACTGCTTTTGCAGCGCTGCTCTTGCCCGGTCAAAGAAAAACTGAATAACCTTGCTCATGGTCTCTTCCGTGATTGCCCACGAGACCAGCCTGCCCCATTTGCTGTTGTCCAGATAGTGGCGCAGCATCTTGACGCACCACGCCTTGCGCTCTGCGCCGCGCTTGGTGCCCTGAATCTCACGCTCTGCTTGGTCGATGAGGTCAAGCACCAGCGTCTTGACCGCTGCGCCGTAGCCCAGACGGATAAGCCCCAACACAAGCGACACAGCGCCCACAACGATGAGCGCAAGCGCCAGCCACGCGGGCAGCGGGGTGATAATGGTGTTAAGAATGGTTTCCATGTTTGGTTACTCCTTCCATCAGGTAATTATCAATTTTCTCCTTGCTGGCTTGCATGGCTGCTACGTTGTTTCCGGTCAGCTGCGATTCCAGCAGGGCACGGACGGCTTCAAGCGTCAGGCGGTTCACCTCGTCAATTTCGGTAAATCGCTCAAGGTCGCGGGTCAGGGCAGCACCGTGCTGCAGCTGCCCCTGTTCCAGCGCGCCAATGCGTCTGTCCATCTCGTCCAGACGCTTGTCCTGTTCGGCGTCCGGCTCTTTGGCTTTTTTGATGTACTTGTGGATGATGTCCAACACCTTGTCCAGCGTGATCGCGGCGGCGCACAGGCTGCCCAAGATGCCCACCATCCAGATAATAGCTTCTTTTTCGGTCATTTGCCCTCCCGGAGACGGGTCAGACCCTTCTTGCGGATGATACGGGGGTAGTTGAGGGTGGTCACGTTGAGGTCTACGTTGCCGGAAATGCCCGGCACGCTTCCCTTGCTGGTGTGCTGGTGGGCGTTGTAGTGGTAGCCGACGGCGGGGGTCTTGCCCGTGTAGTCAGCCAGCCAAACGTCCCAGCGGTTTGCCAGACGGCCCATATCCAGCTCCATGTTGGAATAGTAGGTGTAGGTGTACAGCTGGGCGTAAAAGCCCATCTTCTCCACCTGTTCCAGCGCATAGGCGGTGAGGTTGGTGAGGTCGAGGGTGCTCATGGGCTTGAGTTTGTTCTCTTCCACGTCCACCGCGAGGGGCATGGTGAGCTCCTTGCCGCGCACCGCTTCCCGCACAAGGGCCAGCTCTGCATCGGCCATTGCTTCGCTGGTGGCGTAGGTGTAGTAATACACGCCTACGTCCAGCCCTGCCGCTTTGGCATTGCGGTAGTTGGTCTCAAAGGTGGGGTCGATGTACAGCCCGTCTGCCCGCTTGGAAAGCCTGCGGTTGGTGGAGACCGTCTTGAGCATGGCCCCCTTGTAGCCTGCTTCCTTGACCTGCTTCCAGCCATCGAGGGTGATTTTGCCCTGATAGCGGCTCACGTCGAGATAGCGGTAGGGCGGCTCGCCCGTCCAGCCGGACACGGTGTCCACAGTGGACACTTTTTCAGGGGCGGGGGAGTCTGGCTCCGCTGCCTTGTCGCTGGCAGCGTGGGAGAGGGCTGCCAGCAGCTTGGAGATAAAATCAAAGAATGTTTTCATCCTGCGCCGCCTTACTGCCCGAGGGCTTCTTTGATGGCTTCCAGGTCGTCGGTGGTCAGGGCCGGGTAATCCGCCGCGATATCCTCAAAGGTCTCACCCGCAGTCAGCCGGATGCGGAATGCCCGCACCATGATGCGGAGTTTCAGGTTGCTGTTCAAAGTCTTCATTCGTTGCTTCCTCCAATCAAATCAGCCATCATAAGCACAAGGTCGTCGTTTGCCGCTTCCAGCGCGTCCATGCGCCCCGGCACGGCTTCCAGCTCTGCCTTTTTCTTGGCCTGGGCGGCTGCTTCTTCCTTTGCCTTTTCCTGCGCGGCCAGCTCCTCAGCGGTCGGGGGCGGCACAGCGGCCACGGTGTAACCGTCCTCGCCGTCCTCAATCATCCACCGGGTGTCGCCGTCCATGCAGGCGGAATTGTGGTCGTTCACCGCCTGCGCCATCGCGGCGTAAGCGGTGCACTCTTCCTGTGTCACAACAGGTTTTGCGAGGGTGTAACCTAAAGTGATAGTGTCCATGTATACCTCCTTACTTCCAGCGACCGATGGCAATGCAATCGTGGATAACGCCAGCGTTGTTTGCCCAATCTTTGCTGTTATATACTGACACATTTGCGTCTGTAGTGGTTTTATCGATGAGGTTTATCGCAAGTAAATTCGTACCACCTACGTCACCAGTTTGAAGCGACATAATCGCATAATCTGTGTTTAAAAAAGGTGCTGCAAAAACGAACCTACTTAATGTTGCCGAATTGGCCTCCATCTTTCCAAAAACGATATGTCCCAAGCAAATCTGCGTCCCATCCCCAAAGCGGACGTAGTTGGAGCCGGAGGCGACGACGCCGTTGTCTGCGGTTCCTTCAAAGCGAGGAGCTTTGATGATTCCGTCGCGGCAGTCGATGCAAATGGCCGTTTTCCCTGTATAGGTTTGGTTCGGGCAGTCCGTTGTAAAAGAAACGCCCCACCAAGAGCGAATGACAATGTTGTTCAGAGCTTTGCCCGGCTCATTTGCCGCATCTTCTTCACCAGATAAAATGCTCCCGTTTTGACCACCAGAAAAGTTAATCGGGCCCGTCATCGTCCCGCCCGTCAAATCGAGCTTCTTTTTCAGCAGCTCATCCACAGCGGCCTTGCTGTAAAAAATCACGTTGCCCTCTGCGTCGAGGATATAGTCGCCCACGGCCTTTGCGTCGGCGGGGGCGTTTTCGGTTTTGAGGGTTTTGTCGATCATATCCACCGTGCTGTTGGTGGTCATAGAACCAATTGCCATTCAGTTCACCTCATTCTTTGCCAGCAGAACCACCACAATGTTGATGTCTGCCGCTGGCCTGTTCTTTGCATAGACGCGGATGTACCCGTCAAAGGTCTCCATCGTTGCGCTTAGGCCCGGGGTAGAGAGCGCTTCGGTGGTGTTTTCCAACGCGGCCATGCCCATTGGTACTTTTTCAATAGAAGAGTCTTCCAGCGTCAAATCGCATTGCCACTGGTTGGCCCCCACAGCGTTTTCTGCCCGTGCCCATCCACTGGCAGGCACCGTCAGGCTGTAGGTGCGGGAGCCTACCGCGAACACCGAGAGGGTGAATTTCACATCGCCCTCCGGCGCATTCACCGCGTACAGCCGCACGCTGCCATCCTGCGTCTCAATGATGTTTGCTACTCGCGCCGCGAAAGCTATCATAGCGCTCTCCGGCAAAACCGCCGCAAAGGCGTTCCACTTGGCCGTGCAGTCCGCAAGGGCCACGTCGGCACAATGGCGGTAAATACCGATGGGCGTTTCCAACGCCGTCCACCCGGCCTGCGGGGCCGTCAAGGTAAAGGTGCGGGAGTACCCGCCGCCGTAGCCTTTGGCGTTCTGCGTCACCACTTCTTTGGCAGCTTCCGAGTAAAGCTTGGAGCTTGCTTCAGACGCAGCGGCAGCTTCTTTGCTTGCAAGAGCACTATCGGTATACCCTTTGATAAGCTCCGTTACATCGTTGGCGGCGTTCCCTGCGGCAGCTTCCGCTTTCTTGCGGTCTTCCTCCGACTTCTTTGCGGCAGCTTCCGCCTGTATACGCGCAACGTCCGCGCCTGCAACGTCTGAAAGAGTATTCAGCGTCTCCGCGTTCATCGGAGTGCCTTCCACTTCTGGCTCATCGTTGCGAACCAGCGTGACAACTTCCGATGTGCCGTCAGACTTTTTCATTGTCCATCGGCCCGGGTATTTTGCCTTGCGGTCAACAAATACCATAGTAAGGTTCACCTCCACAGATTGGCTCGTCGCAGTAGAGCAAATGGTCATTTGCAATTCGCTCTACCTCAGCCAGGATTTCTTCGATTGCATTCATGGTCTGGTACGTCAGCTTATCCATACTGGTTGGAGTGTTTGGCAGGCCACCGGGGCCGCTGCACTTGGCTCGAATGTTGGATACGTTCGAGAGCCAGCGGTTTGCGTCGCTTGCAGTCATGTATCCTTCCTCCGTCCAGTTCGTTTTGATGGAAACGGACGCGCCAAGTGTGGTTGCTAGTTCGGACACGCCGCTTTCAATGCGGTTGTAGTCCATGTAACTCAACGCGCCCTTCATGCCAGCGGCCCATTCTATCTGCTCTTCTTCCGTCCACGTGCCGACGTTGGCTTTATCGTGCAGTTCGTTCACGCGGTCAACGTCTGACTGTGTGCGGTCTGTAATCCATATTGCCATGAAGCCTCCTTACAGCATGATGCGTCCGTTGACATCGACTTCAACGTCGTTGGGGAAGGTGAAAACGGGAAGACAACCAAATTTAGAATCTGTTCTTGCTTCATCCGCTCTAATTCCAATATCCGTTGGAGTGCCCATATAAGTGTTTTGGTAAGAATTAACGGGGAAAACGACGTTGCGATAAAGGCCGTAATCAAGATACCAATCGCTATAATGATTAGACTTATCATAATCAAGTCTCGACCGGCTCCAAACCCAATTGCCGCTTGTTAAATTGCCTAAGACCGCAAAGTAAAGAGATTCAATATTTGGCAATTCAGAGCCTTCAGACGGGACTCCGTCTCCATCAAGTGTGTATTTAGGGCCAAATGCATTAACCTCTTTCACAGACAACAAAAATGCTTTTCGACTAATGGTTTTATATTCGCTCCAATGGTCAGTCGTTCCATGTTCACCGTCATAAATGGCAGATGTATAGTAAGTAGTGAACGAAGTGCTACCCATTTTATTGCGAATTGTAGCACTGAAACTATCAGGCCAAGTACCGTTTACCCAGTTGTCGATTTCACTACCATCGTAGTTGTCAGAAACATCGTCGCGCGAACTGCTACCCTTGTAGCTGTTCCAAATACGAACATCTTCTTTTTCCATCTGCAACATCAAATTGCGCCCGTTGCCATTCAAGCCGCTTTCGTAGTTGTGCTTAACGAGAGCAACCTGCACGGTTCCGTTTCCCTTTGCAAGCGTAAGAATCGTGCCTTCGGGAATGGTGTCCAGAGTGGACGCATAAGCTGTAACGGCGCAGGTGAGACGTTCTTCGGCGGCTGTAACGGTAATAGTAGCGTTGCCTTTTTTAAGCCAGGTCACGCGGCAGGTCGAAGAGCCGTTGCTCTTGGCTACGATATCCAGCCGAACGACGTCAGAGGGAGACGCAGACCAGTTGATTTCAGGAGCCCCGTAGTTGTTGGGGGTGAACGTTGCAGTAATGTCCTGCGGAGAGCCCCAACGAACACCGATGGCGCGTGTGCTCAAATACAAAGAAGGAGAATTGTTAACGACTGGAACTGAAGAGCTCACGAAACCAACGTATGCCGAAACGGTGGCGTTGCCCTTGCGATTGTACTTGACCTCACAGGTGGATTTGCCGGATTCGTTGGTAAGTACACGAAGGGCAACGATTCCTTCCGGCGATGCACGCCAGCTAACGGTAGGCAAGTCAGGGTCGTAAGGCAGAAGCTCTGCGGTCAGCACCTTTGGCTCGTTGTAAATCAGCGACAGAGAGGAAGGAGACAGGGATACAGACGAAACGTCTGCCAAGATATAACCAGACAACGTGCCTTTGAAACAGCCCGTATACTGGTATTTGCTTTCCGTTACAAAAACACTGGACGCATAGCCGAAGTTGTGGTTGAACTTCACATGGTCAAATGCGTCAATGTGCGGGCTGGCACGATATTCAAGCTCAACCTTTTTGCGGTTTGCCAGCATGGCGTAAGCTTCGGTGATGGAGTTTTTGCTCTTGATAAGCATGGCTTCGGTCAAGAGTTCGTTGCTGACAGTCTGCGTAACACCTTCTGCGTCAGCGCTTTCCGGGTACAGATGCTCTGTGCCATCCACGTTGCAGGAGACGTTTTTGACGCGGGATGCAAAGGAGATTTCAGGCCATTGGAAGTTATTGATAACGGGAATCTCGTAAACTTCTGTGCCCTCTTCTGCGGTCAGGTTGACTCGTTCAATGCGGATGTGGCCGTCTCGCGTCTGATACAAAGCCATGCCAGCGGCGTTTGCGGCCAATTGCAGAATGTCCGAGTTCTTGTACGAGGTCTTTTCGGAAGAAATATCAGTGCTGTATTCTTTCAGTTCTTCGGAGATGTAAAACGAAGGAACGTTAGAGGGCAACGTCTCCAATGCGTCGTAGCACATCTGATAGAGCGTGCCTGTCTTCCGACCAGTGTAGTTCGAGGTCATCATGAACTCAAGGGCATCACGGGCCGTGAAAGACGCTTCCAACCCATTAGAGGGGACGCTCCACTTCGAAAGATAGAACTTGCCGCCGTTAATCCACTGTGTCTCCCCATCCACATCCATGCCGTAACGGACGTTCACTTCCTGCCGCTCATACAGGTATCGGAACATACCGCGAGGGTTGATAGCATCCCACGTTTTCTGGCTGTTGTCCAAAGAAAACTCAATGCTATCTTTCGGCAGCTGCGCCGCGATCGGGTCACGGCTGGACGTGTGCGTGTACGAAACAAGGTCTTTTTTGTTATACACTTTGTGGAAGCCGACCATAATCCATTCGATACGAGCACGACGATTCGGAACGCTCCATTCCAGAATGTCTATCGCAATAGAATCGTAGCCGTAAATTTCCCACTCTGTTTCGGAATAAACGTTTTTGTTATTCGATACGGTAAGGGTGCTTACGGTAGCTGTTCCCTTATAAGCCGTGAGCTTGAACTTGGTCGCCCACTCATTCATCATAGACGACCAAACAATCGTCAAGCCGGGAACGGCACGTGTATGCACGCTGCCAAACGAAAGGATGATGCGCGGGTGGCTGGAATCGCTTACAAGCGTCTGACTGATAAAGCCAGCATCCGCATAGGGGACAGAATCCGGCAGCAGTCTGAAACTTCCGTCCAGAACGTGCAGATTTGTTTCCCCAGTTGCGTATTTCGTCAATGTGCGGTCGGATTCCTTCGTGGTATTTTCGACATTGCCAAAAGGAACCTGTGCAGTTGCGCTTGCAGTAGCGTCCTCCTGAGCCCCCGGTTCGGTGCTGTCGTAGGAAATCTCAACAAACTCTTCCGGCACAAGCGTGTCATTGAACTTGTTGAGCCATGCTTGAGATGGATGTTCCATACATCAAACCTCCACAAGCGCCAGTGCGCAATTAGTCCAGCCCATTATCTTGCCGGTTTTAGGCCCTCTACGCCACATACCAGCCGTTCGGTCGGAAACGTACATCTGCCGCGTCTCATACGCATTGGTGGTCTGGTTCAGGAACCGAACGGAACAATAAAACTTCGTAGTAAAAGGGCCAATGGCGGCGGCCCATTGTTCGGCGGTGAGATAGTTCCACTTCACGGAGACCTTCGCCACGTCATGCCGAACAACGGAGCCGACCACCTTGCCTTGCACATTACGGCCAGAGTCAACGATCGTGCTGGTCGTTGCTTCATAAGAAGACGGCTCAGGCATTTCTCTGCCGTCAATCGTAATGAGCGCCGGAATCGCCAAAATGAGCCACCTCCTTAATAGCTATAGGCTTCGTTGCCCATGATGGTGCGCCCACGATCACTCTGTGTTTTCTCAACAGATGCCGTGATTTGCTTTCCATCAAGGTAAAATTTGAAGACGTTGTTTTTGTCCTCGCTTCCATAACGCTGCTTATAATCCAACAGTGCGTTATAAGCGCCGTTGTACACGGCTTCTTTGATTTCCGATGCACTAAGCTGCTGCGTTGCGCTGGCAGCGTAGCTGCTCTGCAATCCGCTGTTTGCATCGTTATACTGAGACGTGCCGGGAACGTTGCTGTAATCAATCTGTCCCAAGTCGGACTCGTTGTAGCCAGTGGAGCCGTAGGAACTGCCGGAAGAGCTCTTTTTGCCGCCTAATCCACCAACGATGCTGGCGATGGAAACAGCCAGAACAGCCGCAGCGCCCAAAGCAACCAAGCCAGCAGGGATACCGAAAATAGTAGCAGACAGAGCCGCGCCGATGGCATGAAGCATTGCCACGAACGATGCGCCGATGGTGGAAATCAGAGTGCCCATCGAAGCGTAAATGGTCGGGAACGCGCTTGCAAGGCCGCCAGACAACGCCGCGCTGATTGCCGTAGCAACGGATTTCAGCGGGCCTTTCACGGCTTGGAACGTCGAGCTAAGAGAACCGCCAAGCTGTTTGGTCTTTTGCAAAATCTCACCGAACTTCGAGGTGATGCCGTTCAGCAGCTCGCCGCCAATCTGATATGCCTGCGCAGACAGAGTGGACAGTGCATTGGTCAGCTGCGCGCTCAGGTCGGTAATCATATTGGTTGCAATGGTCTTGATTTGCGTGCGCTGCTCCTCACCCATTGCGTGCCACAACACAGCGGCAATCGTCGTGCCAATGGTCTTCACATCGCCACTCTGAGCGGCTTCCCAAAGGTTCTGAATGGTGCCAAAGAAATCATTCTGCAAGTTGGTATCGAGCTGCTGCCAAGTGCTGGTGAGGGTCTGGTCGAGGTTATTCACGAAACCAATGCCAGTCTGCTTGCCCTGCTCAATGAACTGGTTGCCAGCATTGGTGACTTCACCGATAAGCCCTTGCATGGCATCGTCAACATAGCCTTGAGCAGCAGTGATACCGTTTGCAAGGCCCTGGTCGATGTAGATGCCGATCTCCGCAAACACCGTAGAAGGGGAGTGAATGCCAAGCACATTCTTGACTTTATCAATGACTGCATTGCCAACATTTGCAACAGCGTTTTTGGCCGTTTCAATCATGTTGTTCACGCCATCAATAAGACCTTGAATCAGGTTTTTGCCGATGTCGAAAAGGCTGAAATTATCAAACGCGCTTTTAATTGCAGAAAGGATTTTCTTGGCAGTTTCGGTTACGCTAGAGATGGCATCGGTAATGCCTTTCTTTAATCCAGCGATAATGTAACCGCCCTGTTCGGCCATTACGGTAGATGGGGAATTGATTCCAAACGCAGATTTAAAGCCGCTGATAAACGGGTCAAAAACATTTTCTTTAATCCACGAAGCAACGCTTTTAATTGCATCAGAGATGCCGGTATAGATGCCATAGACAATGTTTAAACCAACATTATCAAATGGGCCCTCTGCAACTTTTTGTTCAAAATAATCAGCGATTCGAGAAACCAGACCACCCATGAAGTCGAGCGCTTCAATAAACGCTTCTCCAAAGAAACGACCGATAGCTTGAGCCAATCCGGCCCAATCTACAGAAGTAACAGCTCTAATGGCGAAGTCAACAAGGTCTTGACCAAGTTGGTAAGAGTCTGTGCCAGCCAAGAAATCAGAAACAGCGTTAATGCTGTCAGTAATGAAATTAAAAAAAACTCTTGCAAGCTTTTCAATCTCAACATTTTGAAGAGCGTCGGAAAGCTTATCAGTTAATTGCTTCCCAACACCAATCCAATCTACTGTTGCTATCCAATCTGAAAGTTCGTGAAAGAATCCAGAAAAACCATCAATAAAGGCATTTAATACAGATGTCCAGTCAAGCTGAGACAGAAAGCCACCAAGAAGCTCAAACTCGATAATAAATCGGTCTGCAAGTAATCGGCCAAATAAATCCCAGTCTACAGAATCCACGAGCCCGTTAATGCCATCTGCAAAAACCGCTCCGAGCGAGGCCCAATCAACAGAATGGATGGCATCATAAATCATGCCCATAAGTTTATTCAACTGTTCACCGATTTGGGTTCCGATTTGAAAAGAATCGAGAGATTTCAACTTCGCCTTAATCTCATCAACAGCGCTTCCAGCATAATCTTTGAACATATCATACTGGGAAAGGTCAACGTCACCGAGCAGATTGCCAGCAGCGCCGCTACCGCCAGAGCTAGAAGACCCAGAACTTTGCGAAGGGTCTATGATGTTTAATTCATCAAAGCCCATCGTATAATCTTTGGCCGCTTTTGCTGCTGCCTTTGTAGCATCGGTGGTATCGTCCATAGCGTCTGTGACACCGCCAATGTCTTTCTGCGTTTTGCTAAAATCAGTAAACTCGATTTTTTGTCCAAACACAGATGCAAGAGAAACCACGAATTCTTTGATAAGGTCAACTGCTGCAATCAGAACTGGGAGAATCGTCTTAAATGCGGGATAAAGAAGCTGGCCTACAGCCTTTGCAAGCTGCGAAATTTCAGACTTCAAAATGCGCACCATATTGGCGGGGCTACTAATGGTCTGTGCAAGGTTGCCCTGAATATTGGTGGTCTGCTTCATAATGGCGATATAACGAAGAATCGCTTTATCTGCCTGTGAAAGGCTAGATACCTGTTGCGTAAAGCCAAGAGAAAGAAGCTCCTGCTGTAACCGAGCTTGCGACAAGTCAACACCTAATCGTCTGATAGGCTCAAGTTCGCCAGAGATAGCAGAAGAAATGGCCGTAAACGTAGTGGCAGTATCCTTGTTCCAATAGGACGCTTCATCGTAAGCGAGCTGCGTCAAGTTTTTGGAAAGGATATATGCCTTATCACTTGCCAAACCGAACGAGGTCGCAAGGCTCTGAATCGTAGCGATATTCGTCATCGCTTCCGTTGGGTCAATGCCGAGCAGAGATTCCATCTTGCTAATAAGCTCTGTCGCTTGACCGCTCAACTCACCCATTGCGTTGTTGAACAAGTCCGTTGCTTCATAAAAATCATTAAACTTTGCAACAGCATTGGCAAGATATGTAGAAATAGCTTTCAAGGAAACAAGCTGTGCCGCACGCTTCTTAATGTTTTCCAACTGGCTTGCTAAACTTGCGAAACTAGCGCTTGCTTTCTGATTTACAGAAGAAAGGCGATTTGTCGAGTTGATGGTGCTTTTGATTTTAGACGGAAGTGAAGAGAAAGAGCTTCCTACTTTGTCCAGCTTGGAAGCAAGGGGAGAAATGGCAGATGCCACCTTCTTGCAAACTTCCGCAAAATCATCAAGCGTTTTAGAACCCAACTTCTTTGTGATGTTTGGTATTTTGGCAATAGAATTGATTGCACTACTTACTCCGCGCAAACTCTTAATAGAAGAATCGCCAATAGAAGAAATAGGGGAAAGACCGTTTTTCAAGCTGCTCATCTTACTGCCAAGCCCGGAAAAATCCATATTTCCAAGATTGACGGAAGAGATTTTGTTCAAAGCATTAGCAACAGAGCGAATGCCTTTTGCGTTTTGAGTAAGGTCTACGTTGACAAGGCTATTTATAAAAGAAGTGATTTTATCCAGCCCGGACATTCCAGCGGAAGCCTGTTTCAGCGTTGCAATAGAACCAGCCAGCTTGTCAAGGCTGTTCACAACCTTTGTGACGTTGCCTTTCGTCCGCAAATTAGAAATGGCGGCAGTGAGCTTGTCGATATTAAGCTCTGCGCCCTGCGATTCCGCAGAAATCTCTACGGATAAGCTCGTAATATCAACATCAGCCATCACTACCACCATCACTTTCCATCATAGAGAACATCATTCTCTTGATTCGCTCCTGCGCCTCAACTGCGCGTTGGTATTCATACTCGTCTTTCTCCTTTTGCGTAAGGGGAATCGGTCTATCCATGTACTTGATGGGTTTAGACCCTTTCTTTCGGAACATATTGCCAACTGTAGAGGAAAGCGCAGATGCCATGTAAAAGCCGTTTCTCCACGCTTCGGCGTTGGCTCTGCGTTCCCGTAGCTCCTCTGCGTCACGGTAGACCTTCGCCAGCCAGACATCGCCGTACCAGAACTGGTCGTAGGTCATGCCGATGGAGATGTAATAGGCTTCTACATCGTGGAACAGCTTGGAGAAGGAGAATGGCTCTCCCTCTCCGTCTGCTTCCTGAGATTGTGCGGTTACACAATCTCCCACGTTGCGTTTTTTGCGGTCTTGTCCTCAGTGTCAGTTGCCAGCAGGGACTTGGAAGCGTCCATAAACATCTCAAGCAGAACGCCCATCAGGTCTTCCTTGTCCTCAACGTGCTGGAACATCTCATCAACAACCTTGCGCTTGATACCCTTGTTTCGGGCGATGAAAGCGCCGTAGAACAGAGCGCGAGAGTTAGACAGCAGATTGGTCATCTGGGTGTACTGGCCAATCTGAAAGCCCGCACGTTCGGTGGCCTCCACGCTGTCACGAGTGAAAGTCAGCTCATAAGTGTTCTTGCCATCGGGGGAATGAAAGTTGATAACCTTAGCAGCCATAATAAATGCTCTCCTTTATAAATAGGGGCAGAACCAAATCCGATGTTCAGTTCTGCCCGGTTTGATTGATTCGATTTTTGCGGTTTAGCCGCCATTGACAGTCAGGGCCTCGCTGAACTCAGGCTTCTTGGTGAAGATGCAGTTGATGGTCATTTCCACAACCTCGTCCACGCCAAAGCCGGACAAGCCAACCTGATGCATACCCTGCCAAGTAAAGCCGGAGCCGTCCTGCATCTTCAGAGCGTAATACTTCACAGTGTTGCTCTCGGAAGTTTCATCGTAGCCAGCTTCCTTGACCTTCTTGTAGTCAGTCTTGTTGTAGTTGGCGGTGAAAGACTTGGTATCAGACTGGATAATGCCAAAGATGTTGACCTGCATTGGGTCAGACAGGGTGGTAGCATCCAGAAGGTTCGGTTCGGAGATCAGGTCGGGCACATCCTTAATGTCGCACAGCTTCGTCAGAGCGGTTGCGCTGTCGCCACAATACAGGGTGGTATTCAGACCGGAGATAGCAGTACTCATAGAATGTTTACCTCCTTAGTTTCGGTAAATCATTCCGTCTTCTCCGATTGTTGCCCCGTAGCTGCAATCAATCCGATAGACGGAATTGTTGTACAGCCCATTCAGCGGGGCAAACGATTTGCGATAAAAGTTGAGTGGTTCAAGAATAGAATCCACGATGCCAACAATGGAACGTGCTTCTGCAATGCGCCCTGTCTCCTTGTTGGAGTAGACACGCACTCGCAGGGAAACGGCGGCGTACTTGCTGTGCCGGGCAGAATCAATGTGCACAGGAAGATTGCTGTTTTCCTCTATCTGAACACACGGAAACTTCTTAACGTTGCTGTCGTTGATTTCACCAGTGACGAAGATGCCGGGAATCTGCTTTCGCAGTTCCGTAGCAACAGCCGTGAAGATAGAATTGAAATAATCGATCAACTACTCCAAACCTCCCTCCACGTTGCTTCGACCTGAGAAGCCATTTCTTCAACAGCTCCCCACATAGCCATAGCTGGTTCGTTACCATCGGTGTAATTCAACTGGCCTTTCCCATCAACTTGCTTGACAGGTGCGCCAGCATTGCCAGATTCGCCGTAGTAGTACCACCTGCGGTTTGCGCCTTGCCCTTTGCCGTAGGAGCCGTGCGCACCAACGCCGGGCGGTAGTTCTCCGCCATATCCGTTGTGGTGTGCGCCAGTGCCAAACTCAATAAAAGCAACTGCCTTGCCCTCTGCAACGATAGTACAAGTCTTGTCTTTTTGGTTGATATGACATTTCACGTCATTGGAGCCAGCATACTTAGCGTTCTCAAAGCGTATCTTTGCAACTTCAAGACCTAGCCAAGAAAGGCGAAAAGCAAGTGCTTTAGCCTTTCGGTTCAGGGCGGCCTTGTATTTGCGAATATCTTCCTCAGCCTGTTTAAGTCCGGCATCGCTCAACCTCACTTTAATTTTCACTTGCAGCCACCTCTTTCAGCGCATACAACGTGTCCGTGATATGCTCTGCGACCTTGACCACAATGTAATTGAAGGGTTTTGAAACATCCGTTTGAAACCAGACGTGTGTGCCTTCATAAAGCGGGGTATTGCGCTTCTTACTGGACGAACTAACAACGTAGTTGTAATCCGTGAACGCGCCGAAAGGGCTTGCTTCCGCAGAACCAGTAGGCGGGCTGACGTTCAGCATCAGCTTTGCGGGGTCACTCCATGTCTGCGATGTTTCGCCGGTTTCGTTGCCCCACTCATCCACAACAGGTGTTTTCTCGCCGACCGGGTTTGAATACCACAGCGGGCGTTTGTCCAGCGGGCTTCCATTGAACATCAGCCGATAACACCTACTCTCGGAACTACTTCATTCAGCAGGGACTGCGCCACATCGGAGCTTTCCCACACACGAGTAATGCCATTATTGGTGTAGCTCGTCTGTCCGTTTGCGCCGATGTGGTTATACAGTTCCGCTGCAATGCGTATCTGCAACGACTGATACTGTGAGGGCAACTCGTCCGGTCTGTTACCGAAGGGGTAGCCCTGCGCAAATATCTTGTCTTTGGCGAAATCAAGCAGCAGGTCGAAGAGTGGGTAGTCCTCGTCCGTGATTTCACGGTCAAGTGCAGGGGCGATGTACTGTCCCAGCTTGACTGCCGCTTCGGAATACTGATCTCCCATGCTGCTTTTCTCCTTTCGCCTTAGTAAGCCTTGATGCAGTACACAGCGTCCATGCGCTCAAAGGACGGCAGGACGATTTCAGAAGCATAGACGTTGGCGTTGACCGGGTGAACGGTCAGCTCAGTGGTAATGGCAACGCCGGTGTTCACGATGGACACGGATGCACCAGACTGACCAGACAGCAGGTCTGCTTCTTCAGGAGTGGTGCCGTACCAAGTGCTGCCCAGAGCGCCGGACGGAGCAACCACCACCATGCCGTCAGGCAAATACTTTTCGCTTGCGCTGTACTGGTCTGCCTTGAACATCTTGTCGTACAGATGGATGGTCAGCCCGGTTGCAGATTCGATAATCTGCCGTGCTTCGCTGTCCAGCAGAACGGCGTTCGCCTTTGCGGTGACAGTCATGAACCGGTTCTTCACCTCGTCCGCAGCGATCATGTTGCGGAAGGTGGCAGTGTTCATGTACACTTCGGTCACGACCTCGCCAACGCTTGCCAGAACAGCGTCCTTTGCGGCGTTCAGGTCAGCAATGGGGGTGGCAGTTGCGGCAGACCATTTGGACTTGGCAACACCACTGATATCCTTGAAGTTAGTAGACTTCCAACCGCCGTCCGGGTCGTAATTGTAGGTGTAGTTCACGCCGTTTGCCTTGATGGTGATGCCGGGAACGCCAGTGGTGGGAGCCAGCAGTTGCCAGATCATCCGCTCAGGAACGATACGCGCACCAGTGATAAGCTGTGCGGTGTCATCGTACAGACGGTTCATCACGTCACGGGCATAGGGGTCGTTGCTGTCCAGAACACGCAGGATTTCCTGACGGTCTTTCTCGCCCAGATGATAGCCCTCACGGAAGAACGGCATCTCGGTTTCATCGAACTTGAAGCCCTCACGGGTACGGAACGTAGCCTTTGCGTCAAATGCGCTGGGCATCAGGGAAACGCCAACGCCCTTGTGACCACGCAGCCACTTCAGGTCGAGACCAGCCTTCTTCTTGGCGGGGAACAGTGCGTCAGATGCGAAAGGCATCGCATTGGTGGGGTCATTCGTCCAATAGGCGGCAATCGCAGCCGGGGCAAAGACTTCCTTAAGATTCAGTGCCATGTTGTTTTACCTCCTATTAAGCGTTCACGCTGATGTTGTCACGGCAGAAGATGCCGGGAACGGCGGTCTTGAGTGCCTTGATTGCGTCAGCGTCAAAGGTGAAGCCGGAACTTGCAGCTGCTTTCTTGGTGTCGATAACACCGCGAATCAGCAGGGAACCGTTCGGGTTTTCGTTCGGGTCAACGTCATACAGCAGAACGCCGTCAGCGTTGATGGTTTTTGCGCCAGTGTCGCCGGACACAGCGGCCTTCTTGCCAGCCAGCGTCATGGGATAGCCAGCCTTAACCGCAGCGGTTTCGGTCACGGTAAAGGGAATGGCAGTGTAGTCATTGGAAGCAAGGATGGTATCGTTGATTCCGTTGACCGTGTTTCGGGTAAACTTCATGTTTTCCTCCTTGTTAATGGAAAGCACTCATTGCGTCACTCGATGCCTTAGAAGTGTTTGCATTCTGCTGTGCAAGGCTCTTGGCAAACGCCACGCCTTCGCTGTCAGAGCCACCCTTGCCATCCGCACCCGGAGGTGTGGGCATATCCTTCAGCAGAGAAGCCTTGTAAGCGGTGTCGTGGGCGGTCATAAACTCCGACTGGAACTTAAACACCTTGTCCATGTCACCGTCAGCCAGTGCAGATGCAGCCTTGTTGGCGAGTTCAGCGTCATAGCCCTGTGCAACGAACTTCTCACGATAGGATGCAAGGGTCTTTTCCTTGACGAGGTTTTCATTGTCGGCAGTCAGGGCTTCAATCTGCTTCTGCATCTCTGCCAGCTTGTCAGCCTGTTCCTGTGCGGCGTTCTCGTCATCGGTACGCTTTGCTTTAAGCTGCTTCTTGTACTCAGCAGCTTCGCCATTGGCTTTCGTCACGGCGTTACGCAGCTTCTCAACCTCTGCGCTAGGGTCTGCAACCTTTTCAAGCGCAGAAATGATTTCATCGACGGTCATGCCCTCTTTGTAGGCATCACCAAGCAACACATTGAGTTTCATATCGTTAATTTCCTCCTGCGTTTTTTTACCGTTGCTTCCCTGCAACGCTGCGAAATTTGTATCCCGGCTTCCCTGCCGGAATATATCAGCCCGACAATTCGGGGTGATTCTTTATTCTTTTGGGTAAATTCTTTTGTACGGTTCAATGCCACTATCCAGAATGGACTTCTCCCGTGCCGAATTTCGGTCAGGGTGCGTCCATTTGAATTTTCCGCATTTCGTGCAAATGTACTTGCATTCCATTTCACGCGGTTCATTTCCATTGATGCCGTGCGTCCAATACCAGCGAGAAAGCGTATAGTCATGTTTGCAAACCAGCTGTTTCCAAAAATTACTCATTGGCTTTCTCCTCATTGGTAGACTGTTTGTCTGCCATGTTCCCGGCATTTGTGTCGGTAGCATCCTATTTGGGCTGTTCCTGCGGCTTCGGTGCTTTTCCATCCTCGCCCAGTTTGCCGGAAGCAATCAGGAAGGGCTTGCTCATCTCATAAGCAGCCTGCGGGTCGGGGAACAGACCGGGCGTAGTGAATGCCAGCTGCGGGTCAATGGTCTGGCTGAGCATCTGTGCGAAAACCTGAACCTTGCTCTGCTGGTTGTCGTACTGACGGCGGGGAAGTTTGATATTGATGTCACTCGCCATCAGCTTAGAACCAGCCGTGTCACGCAGGATTTTCAGCATCACAGACAGGCTTTGGCGTTCAGCATACTTGAACATATTCTCGTACTGCTGTGCCCTTGCTTCGGTGTGATTCCATCCGTTGCGGACGATAACCGCACCCACGTTGTCAGACGTTGCGTTCTCGCTGCCAGTGGCACTAGGCATAGCAGTCAGACTGCGGTACACGTTCAACATGGAATCAAGCAAGGTCTGGCTCTGCTGCTGGTCAAGCTCGTTTGCAATCTGCGAAACAGAAGCGGGCAGACCAGATGTGGATTTCAGGCACATTGCGCCCAATTCCTTAACCTTGTTCAGCGCATCCTCGTCCACAAGGCAGTTGGTAAACACCATAATGGACTGAATGAACTGCGCCACACCGTCCAGGCGGTTGCTTTCAAGGTCGTTGATGGCATCCAGCACAGGGATAGCAGGCTCAAACAGACCCATCCGCTCCGGGTTCAGCTTATATTCGACCATCGGCAACATTCCCAGAGAGTGGTTCTCCGACTTCGTAACCTTGCCGTTGTCGATTTCAAAGTACTGGTTTGGCGTGTACACGCAAATCAGGTCGTTCAGGTCGTTCTGATAATTGCGCGGGATGTGCAGCACGTTGGCAATCGGCTTATGCCCGATGCCGGAGTTGTAAATCACATACGCCATGTCCGGGTCGGGAACATCCACCAGCAAGGGCGTTTCGTCCGGGTAGTTGCCGTTGTACCCCTTGTCAGGAAGAACAATGCGGTATCCCTGTCCGCACTCCAACATCCACTGCCAGAGCTGCCGATCAAGCGCATCTTTACCCTCATACTGCAAGGCGTTTGACAGCCGAGCGATTTCCTCACCGTCACCTGTTGCCGTTTCAGACCGCACATAAGAGCAAGGAGTGCCGCTCATGTAACCTGTGTAGAAGCCAACGCACTCGTTGGCGTGGTTCTCTACAATGCGGTTGGTGATTTCAGCATGGTATTCCTTCGTGCGGTGGAGGACAGGTTGGCTGCCCAAGTAGTAGTTATGCAAGAAGCGAATCTCGTTCTTGTTCAACAGATGGATAGGCTCCGCCTTGCCCATAACCACTCTCAGCACGTTTGCCCGATTGATTTCCGTCTCCGGCGTTTCAATCGGTCTACGCCCGGTCAGCGGGTCATTCAAGAAGCCATTAACAACCACCTGATACTCAGCCATGTGTTCCTCCTTTCTGACAAAATAAAAAGCGCAGCAAGACAAACCTGTTAAGGTCTATCTCACTGCGCCAAAACTGCGCTTCAAAAGCTATTTACTTTTCGGGCGGATGGATGATTTTGACCCATCCTTCTCTTGTGTCTCCTTCGATAACGCCCTTGCATCTGTCGCACTTGAAATGGTATCGCCCGTCCACTTCGCCAAGATAGCGGTTGCAACGGACGTTCTTATAAATAGGATTCTGCCTGATACAAGGGCAACAGATTCTAACTAGCATGAGCGCTCCTTTCGTTGGATTTCTGGAAACAGGCTGTTGAGCACAGACCTGTCAGAAGCTACTGGGAAACTATTCGCACTTCCAGTCGTGCTATTCTCTGCCCAGAGAAAGCCATTGCAGCTTTTTCGGTCTACTTGCGGACAGACGCTTGGCTGCAATTTTGGTGCTGCATAATGGATTTGAACCAGTGTATGCCCGGTTATGAGCCGGGTGCTCTAGCCATACTGAGCTAATGCAACATAAAACCCGGCTTGATTCATCGCCGCTCTTTGAAATGGTAAAATGTCACAAAACCCATTTCATCGAGAGCCGGGAATAGCGATTGGAGGTTGTGAAAAGGAAAATTTCCATGAAAACAGGAGTGAATCGTTGTGCTGCGTGACGGATTTGAACCGCCTTGTTCTGGAAGTTAAGCTTTGAAGAGGGAACCAGACCCCCATCCAGCAGGGGACGCAACTCATATATCCCAGCAATGGGAAAGAGTGAAGAAACCATTGCTGGGCAGAAAGGAGAACGCCTGCAAAGCATTCAGCTCGGAGCCGTAAAGCGTGTAGCAGGCATCATGCCGGAGCCGCCAACTCCTTACATACATTATACCAAAAACAACGAAGCAAAGTCAATAAATTAAATTATACGTTACCACTTTTTTTCAAAATGGCCTTTTTATAGGTTCAATTTTGCTGATTCCATTGTATAATTCATCGGCAAGCTGTGCTAGACTGTCCGGGGCATCATCGTGCGGAACCTTTCCAAGTTGCGTGAACATCGTCACCTGTTCCATGAACGCCTTGTACTCTTTCGACTGGTGCTTCTCGTCAAGGAAGTAGAACCGTTTAATGTCCGGCGCATACTGGATGATTCTGGACAGCTTGCTTTGCCCGCTGGGTGCCCGCTGGCTGCGGACAGAGCAGTGATAGCCCTGCTGCCGTAGCTGGCTGTCCACCACGTCACAGTATTCATCGCCGCCGTTGTTTGCTTCGCCGCGCACCACATTGATTTTGTGCTGAATGATTTTGCCGACGACTTCCGGGCGTGTCACGGTCTTATCGCCGTTATTGAACACAAGGTCAGGAATGAACACGGCATCTCCGTACACATAGGCGATAGGACAGGCTGTGAAGTCACCGCCGCCCCACGCAATATCCATGACCATCAGCTTGCGATCAGGCTCTCCGTCAGGCAGAACGCCGTTGAAATACCGCAGTTCATCGGCAGGGAACAGCAGACCTTCACGCACATATGGTTTGCCCATGTACTTTGCACACCATGTTGCATCGTCAATACTGGCTTTCATGTCGGCATAATAGGCATCATCAAAGCCAACACCGTAGTCATAATTGAAGTTGCTGTGTCCGTTCTCGTCCACCGCAGGAATCACACGGAAGCGATATTTCGGATTGTCCGCATACTGGTTCTGGATACGCCCCAGAGGGTCAAGCACGTTCCAGCGTGTGCCGACCATCAGTTCCAATGCGCCTTGCTTCTTACGGTCTTTTAGCTGGTTCAGATAGGCATCGTACTTGTTGTTCAGGCGCTCAACATTCAGGCTTTCTTCCAAGTCCTCAATTAAGTCATCGCTGTACAGAACGCCGCCCTCGCCGATTTCAACAGCACCAGTCAACGTACCGCCAATAGAGCGACAAGTCAGGGTGGGGAAACGCTTCTTTCGGTTTAGGTCAACGCTTTCATCCTTTGCGCTTTTGTCCACAAGCTGAACGTCAGGAAAGATTTTACCCCAGTTGTAGGTGACGGGGTCAGTGATGATGGACAGCACTTCGCCGTAGAAACCGTTGGTCAGCTTGTCAGAATGCCCGCTCATAACCGATGCAACGTCAGGGCGGTTGCCCATCAGCCATGTGATAAAGAAAATGCACAGGGTACTGTTATGGGTAGGAATTAGACGCTTACCAGCGCAGTACACGCCGCCCTCAACCTGAATGCAGTTGCCCTGCTTTGGCTCAATACGTTCAAACCCGCAGAATGCCACACGGCGAGGTTTGGAGAACGATTTCATCTGCTTGCGAGGAACAACGCAGGGGATAGGACAAGTTGGGTTGAAATCAATGCGATAAACCGTTTTTCTCCCATGAACGCCACTAGAAGAAACGCGAGGAGCATAACTGGTTACAGAACAACGCCAGCCAAAAGTAGACACAAGCGTTTCAAAATCATCGCGTAGCTGCGGTTCTGTTGTAGAAAAAGAATATCTGTTTTCGCCTTTTTTCAGCATTCCATCCGTATCGAGCAGCCCAGCAAGCAATTCCATACGCTGTGCAATGCTGGCAGTGAAGTATTCTTCTGGAATATGCTTAACACATTTATGATGCGAATAGCACATACCGGCTTTTTGCAAATCTGTTCTAAGTCCTTCAAAGCGGTAATGTTCTACACCTGTTGTTTTGTGAACACCATGCCATTTTATAGCGTATCCGTCATTTATAACACGCTCAATTATACACCTGTCTAACTTCGACTCATATAAAAGGCCGTCTTGATTTGAGCCATCGCCAAGCCACGCTCCCAACGTGTATGGGGGGACAGGCAGCTTTTTGTATTCTCCATCGACAAAATTCTTAAATAACGCCTGATAATGATACCGATGCTTTCTTGTGTTTTCAGTGCCGGTTTGGTAATCGCCCATCATCTGTTTGGTCTCAATTACATCAAATCTGTTCTTGTGGCGGTTATAAATAGGCCACTCGTGATTTTCGTGGCAGTCAATGTACGTTCCATCTGTAAAATGGCAGCGCACATCAAGCTGGCACTTAGGAGATACTGCCAGCACCTTCACAAACTGACCTTTCGGGCTGATAACTTCATCACCGACCTGTAAATCGCCGTGATTTTTCCAGCCGTTCCGCGTCAAAATCGGCGTGTCATCGCTCAAAGCCTTGCCTACTCTGGCGGGTAAACTAACCCCCAAGAAGTCAATCCGCTTGTAAAACAAATCCTCTAGGTCATCTGCCAGCACTTTTAGAACCTTTCGTCTCAGCTGATAGAACTTCTTCTCCGGCGAACGGTTCCATTCAAGGTAGATGCAATAGCTGTCGAACACGTCCTTTGCTTCAAACAGGTACGTCCGGCTGATAATATCATAGACTTTCGCCACGTCCTCGCCTGTTTTCATCTTGCCCATCATGGCTGCACAGACGGAACGCAGTTCACCAGAGTATTTGTAGGCATCGAACCGTTTGTCCTGCGGCATGGCATCTCTCAGGTTCACGACTGCCTGAAACCAGTCCTCATAGACCTGCGCTTCGGTCGGATTCTGCTTTGCATACGCTTTGATGCTGTCGATGATGGCGATACACTGCTTTGGCTGCATAAAAAATAGGCACCCCCTACCTGAAAATGTAAAGAGTGCCTACAACTGCACAAAAATCAAATATTCGGTTTTTATAATGCTATTTTGGAAAATTTCTTTATTGACTTGATTTTCAAACTTCTTCCGCTGCTTTTATAGCAGCCCGAACAAATTTATACACACAAAATTCTCTGTTCTCCCAAGTGGACTTTTTGCATTCTTCTGCACACTGAATAATGTTCAAAAGGCTTCCGCCGTTCATCATTTGAGTCAAAATGCGAATATCTTCTTCGCCCCACCACTCCGGGACTTTCACAACTTTATTGTTCATAAGCTACTCCTAATTAAAATCAATAACCTTCAAGATATTTATCATCTTCTTATTTGACTTCTTCCGCAAGCTGATTGAGCCTACGCTTCAACTCGTCTGCATCATAGTACAAGGCATCAGCTACAGCGTTAAGAATATCAGGCTTGTCGGTGTAATCACACAGCGTTTCAATGAGTCTCAAACTCTGCTCTGACAATTTTACGGTTTTCATGCTTTATTCCTTTCTCTGACTATATAAAGTAGGTTTTGGTTTTTCATCTCCTAGTATTAGCTTATAGCGGAGATACTTTTCGATAACGTCGTGCCTTTCTGCCAGCGTACCGTAAATAAAAACGAAAGCGTCTTTAGCAGCATCGTATTCATCTGGAAAAATGACAATTCCTTCGTTTGCAAAGGTAACGGTGCAGTTTTCCGAATGGCAGGCTTCCAAGAACCGCTTGATTTCAAGGAATCTTCCAAAGTCAAACATAGACCGTAGCGTAATGCTTCCATCCTTGACGATTAAATCTTCTGCTTTCATTCTGTTGCACCCTTTCGCTTTCTTGCATCGTAATCGGCAAACATAGATGCTGCGATATTCATGGCTTCTTCTATCGTGGAAGCCTTGATAAACGCCCTGCATCCAAACAAAACTCCGCTTGCATTTGTTTTGCTATCTTCTGGGATGACGTAGATTTTTCCGTTTTCACGCTTGGCAAGCCACGTTAGTGTAGATCTGTACTTTTCTTCTCGTGCTTTTTGTTCCGCCACTTCTTTTTCACGGACTTCTTTGAAGATAACGTCAGCCTTTTGTTCGGCTTCTTTTTTAGACCATGCATCAACGTAGGCGAACCCATGCTCAAATATAACGCCCTTCTCTATGTCTCCGCATGTGTATCTATCAAATCTTTCGCAACATTTTGCGGTTCCATAAGCACGGACGAGATAAGTGGCTGGCTTTTTTGTCAGCTCTCTGCTGTCCTCATATTCTTCAACATCAGCATCGTATATCTCTGCGATTTTCTCCGCACGTCTGCGGCTCTTAGTCAGAGTAATGATGTGATAGTCCTCGCATTCACCGCTTGTCACTGCGTAAAGTTTTCTAGCCATACTTTCACCTATTCTGTTCAGCAATCCGATACCATGTCTGGCGGGTCACACCAAGCTGGCGGGCGGCATCTGTAACCGTGAGAATGCGCTTCTCTACCTGCTCATGCAGAACATCAAAGAGGTTGCGGTCGTACTCGGTGGGCTTTCGACCTTTGTATACGCCTTTCTGCTTCGCCACTTCGATGCCATCTTGCTGGCGATCAAGCATATTCTGCCGTTCAAATTCGTTGATGGCTGCAATCATCGTAAGCATCAGCTTGCCAGTTGGCGTGCCAGTGTCCAGATTTTCTTTATCGCTGGCAAGGTGTACACCGTTCGCTTGCAACGTTTCGACCATTTCAAGCAAATCCTTTGTGCTGCGGGCAAGACGGCTGAAATCGTGGATAAATACAGTATCGCCCGGCTGAACCGATTTAAGCATCTTCTGCAATTCCGGTCTGTCCATATTCTTGCCAGACACTTTTTCGATGAACCATCGGTCAATGTTATGCCGCTTCAACGCTTCCACCTGTCGTGCTTCGTTCTGCTCAACAGTAGATACACGAACATACGCTACGTTCATTCAGAATCACTGTCCTTTTCAATTACAGTACCTTCAACACGATAAGCCCCAACGCCAATATCTCCCATGTCGGGTTCAACCACGATTCGATAATTCATGGCTTTTAGAAGCTTATAAAAGCTAGAAAGGTTTAAGCTCTCGTTCTTAAAGCACTGGTACAAAGCCTGTCTTGAAGTGAAGCCAGCTTCATTGGCAATATAAGCTGTTGTTATGCCATACTGCTTCATAAGTTCTTTAACTATCTCAACACCATTTGTCGAAACATTAAACGGTTCTTTCTTTTCTGTCACTTTTTTGTATTTACCCATTTCATGTCACCCTTTCTGATTATATTGTAAATAATTTTGTTGCGTTTGTCAATAGGAAATTTTATTTACTATCATTAGGGTCACTTTTTTATCAACACTTTTTTGTATCAGTTTACAACTTGTATAATCATCGTATCATCAAGTTTTACTATAAATTTCCGTTCCAATTCTAACACATTAAAGTGTCAAAACCGCTACCAAAAATGAACACTAAAACGTGTTTTAACGTACAAATTATACAAATTGGGCTGTTGACAACTATATACCAAGCGTCTATAATCTAAGACAGCAGAACACACGATGAATCAGCCAACAACGGTAGATTTATCCTTTGTGGCATAAAAAATAGGCCGTCAGCACGACCGACCAAAGTAGCACTGACGACCTATTCCACCACAAAACAGAAGCTGCACCACCAAGGGCGCAGTCTCGGTTTCTGTCAATTATTATAGCAGAAGCAGACCTCTTCTGCAATAGAAAGGAGCAAAAAACATGAACTTTCCCACGACAACCGAAGAATTTCTGAAAGCCCTCGCACACGGCAAAGAGCCGACCAGCGAGGACAGGGAGTACGCCGCAGCACTGAGTAAGCTGTCCGAACTGAACTACCGGGCAGGGTACGAAGCGGGAGCGACCAAAAAGGATAGCTAAGTTTTGTGCAAAATGTAGAAAACACGAAGATAGTACAGATAGCAGTACTACGGATAGTGTTTCATACCTTGACTTAGCACAAAACATAGTTATACTAATATCACCAACAATCGAAAGGGGGTGGGCTAATATGAGCAATCCTTACGCTGAGAGATACAATCGCACATTAACTATCAGCTTGACAGAACGCCAGTTCAATCACTTGCAAGACTATTGCATTAAGAACATGGTTTCCTTGTCTTCTGCGCTGCGAGAATCGTTCTTCTTGCTTCATCCGATGCTTAATGAAAAGAAATGATACGCTCGCTAAAGTTTGCCGACAGCAGCGAACGTATCACGTAAACCCTGAGAGAAGCATTCTCTCGCCGTTATTATAGCAGAAAATTGCTTCTCTCACAAGTGAAAAGGAGCTTTTTAATGCAGCTTTCTTTGTCTGAGAACATCAAAATCTTCAACAACGCCGAGTTTGGCGAAATCCGCGTCATGCTCATTGACGATGACCCTTGGTTTGTTGGCAAGGACATTGCAGTAGCACTTGGGTATGTCAACACAAAAGACGCTCTTGCAAAGCACGTTGACGAGCAAGATAAGCGTCAGGGAGATGGGGTAGCGTTTTGCGACTCCATGGGTAGAGAGCAGCATCCGACCATCATCAACGAATCCGGCCTGTACAGTCTGATTTTCAGCAGCAAACTGGAAAGCGCACAGCGGTTCAAGCACTGGGTCACTCACGAAGTTCTGCCGTCCATCCGCAAGCATGGGATGTACATGACCGACAACCTGTTGGAGACGGCTATTGCCAACCCGGACTTCGTGATCGGGCTGATTCAAAACATGAAGGCCGAAAAGGAAAAGAGCGCAGCCTTACAGATGCAGAACAAGCAGCTCTGTGAAAAGAACGAGGAAATGCAGCCCAAAGCTGACTACTTCGATGACCTTGTGGCGTGGAACGTGTCTACAAACTTTCGCTCTACTGCAAAGGAACTGCGTATCCCCGAACGCCTGTTCATCAAAATGCTTATTTCTGACGGTTACATCTACCGTGACAAGAGCAAGGGCATCCTGCCGAAAGCGGGCAAGGGTGACGGTCTGTTTGCGGTCAAGGAATACTGCAACCAGAAGAACAAGCACGGTGGCGTACAAACCAGAGTAACACCGAAAGGCCGTGAGACCTTCCGTCTGCTCTATGCGAGCATCCGCAGAAACGGATAATTGATGGTTTTGCTCATTTTTGAGCAAAACTCATACGGCGGACATTTTTGTCCTCCGTGAGATAGTCCTATAAGAAAAGCCAGTGGTTAGAGAACATCTAGCCGCTGGCTTTTTGTGTTATTCGATTTCTAAAATTTTAGATTTCGTGATTTCGCACTTCAAATCGCCATCAATGGCAAAGAACCATCCTTTAGGTAGCGTCAGGCCGTTGTACGTTTCAGCAAAATCTTTTTCTCCAACTCCCATGTTTTGCCACCTATCATCAAAATCGTCCCCATCGTTAATTTGGATTCTCAACATTCCTCTTCCAGAAATAGCTTTTAGATCATATTGCCCCATTGGAATGTTTTGCCCGAACACATACTTTCCGGCTCCAATAACCGTTGCCATATCTCTTACCTCGATTTTTTCTTCCTTATGCTTTTCTAATCCTTGCGATTTTACTGGATAGAGCATTTGCATTAGCTCATTTTCTAGTTTCGGTTCTTGTCTGATTTCCGGCTCAATAACAATCGTCTTCTGATGCTTAGTCGGTTTTTTTGGCCTTTGTTGTTCTGCATCCTGTTCTTGCACTTTTGGCAATTCTTCTACTGTAACAGATTCTTTAGCTGGCTTTTCCACTATTATTGTCTGTTGCTTTGGCTTTTTCTTCTTTCGGTTGCCGTGTATTACAGATTTTCTAAATTCTTTTCGGGCTTCTTCCTCTTGCTTTCGCCGCCATATCATATCAGCCAGTTTATCTCTGCCCCACAATTCAACATGGAGCGTGCTTGCCAGCGATTGAGCGTTTGTCGTAAAGTAGACGTTGGTAAATACGACCGCTTTATCTGCATTGTATCTTTTTGCGCCAGCATAGACTTCTTGAATAGGCTTTAAGCCAAGATTCTTACTGTATCGTTTGCACTGAAATGCCCATTTATGGCCGTCCTTGTAAGCAGTTACATCAACACCAAAGTCTCCGCTGCCTTTAGTTACCTCTACGCTCTTAAAGCCATCATATTTGAGCATTTCCGCTGTATAATACTCAAAATCGTGTCCATCCATTATGTCAATCTCTTCCATTTTGAGGTTGATGGTTCTTTGTTTCTGCGATTCTCCTACCATGTACATAATTGCGCACACGGTAAGAATAATTATAAGCAATGTCATTTTTCTATCTTTCTAAAAAAGCCAGTAGCTTTTTAGCCACTGGCTTTTACTATTCGATTATTCTTCTACGAGGTCCGCGTACTTGACTTCAATGCGAGGGAGTTCATCGGTGGTGCTGGTCAATGCTCTGGTGATTTTCTCAAGCCCAGTGAACTCACCGTAGACGTTGATAATATCATCGTCTAGAATCTTTACGGCATCGCCACCACGCTTATCCAGCATATAATACTCGTCATCAGCGTAGAAGCCATATCCGCTGTTGTCGGTGTAGGTTCTCCATGCTTTTTCGCTACCAGAAAAGTTTGCGTCAATAATCTGCGAGACCTTTACCTTGACTACAATCTTTGTCCCTTCATACTTTTCAGGATAACGGCACAGCTCCTTATAATCCACAGTCTGGCACTCTGCCTTGTAATCGTCCTCGCTGATTTCAGGCACAGACGAAACAGAAGAAGCGGTGGATGCACTTGCCTTACTAGACGTAGCATTCTTATAGCCCTCTTCAAAGCCCTCCTTAAAACCTTCCTTTCCGCTGTCAGTAGAGCCACCAATAGCAGACAGGACAATCAATACGATGATGGCGATGAACCACCAACGCTTGTAGATGGGCGGCTTGTTCTTACCGCCACACTGAGGGCAGACTTTTGCACTTGCGGCAATCTCTGCGCCACAGTGCTTGCACGTTGTCATTTTACTTTTAGCCATTGTAGATTCCTCCATTTATTTAACTGGTGTTAGCAAGACTTCCGCGCTAATCGAAAGTTCGATATGATAGCCTTCTTTAACGGTAACATTCTGCTTTTCACCAGCTTTTTCAAATTTCAGTACATCGCTCACATCATCAGAGTTTGCATCAGACACCACAAATACTGTCGCTTCTTTGTTTTGATTTTCAACTTCGTATGTACCAGTTGGAACCATGTACCAGATATATTTATATCCGCTCTTGTTTGTTTCTTCTTTTCCATAATCGCCAAGAACTTCATCAACTAAAACAAAAGACCCATCCTCTTTTATAGGTTCTTTCGAAATAGCCGACGAGCTTTCGGGTTCTGCCTTTGCGGATGAGGCAGCAAATGGCATTGGCTTTTCACTTTCTGAACTAGCCGCAACATTCGTTTTGTCACGAGGATTTACTAAATCCATAATAAAAGCCAGTACGAACATTACCGCAATGGCTTTGAACCAAAATCTTTGATAAACAGGTTTCGGAGGTGTGTTTTCTCCACCGCACTGCGGACAGGTTTTAGCGGTCACTGCTATCCTTGCGCCACAGTGTTTGCACTTTACGAGTTTTGCCATTTTACAATGCCCCTTTCTTACGGTCAAGTATAACACAGATTAGACCGGGAGAGGGGTCTTTTTGTATTTTTCGGAATTTTTGGAGACTTGCACAATCAGATGGGTTTTGTTTTGTGAAGGTGGGGTGGGTGTTGGCAAGATGAACGCTGAAAAACGCCTTTTTTGAATTTTTTCTACGGAGACTATCGACCCACCCCACCCCCGGCGCTCCCTGTATGCCCCGCCGGTGGAGACCCCAGCCCCCAGCGCACCCGGACGGGCTACACACGACAGACAGCAGCACAGGCCGTGCCAGAACCAGGGCGGGGCAAATACCAGGGCAGACCACGCCACGCACAGACACACACGCCCGGGCGCTAAACACGCTGCACCGGTCTGCGCCCGATACCAGACAAGCCGCGCCGGGTAGATCGGGATGGTAGCGGGGCTAGAGGACGTGCGCCGTGTGTCCGATAGGGCATGCCCAAACGGACACACAAAATGTAAACAAAAATATTTATTTTTTATGCGTAAACCTCTTGACAAACGCAACAAAATTGTTTACAATATAGACAGTAAACAATTTTGTTTACAAACCACCACCACAAAACAGGAGGACAAAACCATGAAAAGAACCTATAAATGTAGTGACCTCTATACCGCCACATTTGAGGACGGCACGTTAATGACTGGCACACTTAACCAGCTCTATGCGGCCCAGAACAACCGCAAAATATCTATCAAGCCCGTTGTGTGGCTCTGGTGCAGTGACAACGGCTTGTATATGGTAGACTACATTTTAGATGGCGCGGGCTGGACACTTGGCGTATTTGACACGCTGGCAGATGCAGAAAAGGCAGTGGCAGCGTTTAACGCACAGCCCGCCGCAGATGTGGCAGCAATGCTCACAGAGACCGCTCTAAAATGCTTTACCTGTGAGGTAGAGTGCAAGGCACTGGGCAACGATGGCAAACAATATGATGCTGTTTGGTGCCCCGATTGTGGGCAGATTTATTATACTATCCCGGCAAAAGTTAAGGTGCTAGGCTATATCCCGCAGTATGAGGAGGGTTAAACGATAATGCTTGATGCAACTCAAATTTATGCCCTCTGGTACATCGGCGGCATGATTAGCGGTTTTCTCCTCTGTCTGGTCTGGCTCAACAATCGGGCGGAGCAGTAAGGAGGTAAGACAATGACAAAAGCATTTCGTGCAAAGCTGCTTAAAGCTGGCGCATTAGATACTGCAAAATATCGGTATGCTGTATATCACGGCCACGCCTACGACGTTATCAAACGAATTGAAAAAGCCGATATTCGCTCTTGGAACATCGACAACGACCAGTATTGGGAATCCGTTGAATATATTTGTTATTAAATGAGGTGTAAAAATGACAACGTTTGAAGAAAAAGTGAACGCCTACCGCGAAAACAAGCGGCTCATGGAAGAACTGGAAGCGATGAACGATGCAATCAAGGCCGATATTATCGCCATGATGCAGGGCGCACCCGAAATGGTGCAAGGCACCGCAAAGGCCATTTACAAGGACGTTCAGAGCGTACGGCTTGACAGCAAATTGCTGCAAACAGCGCACCCGGATATTTACGCAGAGTGCAGCAAGCGCACCACCTACAAGCGTTTTAGTGTGGTATAAGGGAGGTGCGACAAGTGCTTTTTTCTTGCATCCTGTTTTTTTTCTGGTTTTTCAGCGCACTATTTAAAGCCAGCAAATAAAGAAGCATTTCACCCGGTCAGAAATGGCCGGGCTTTTCTTTTGCCTTGCATCTGCTGAAGGTGCAGGGCTTTTATTTTTGCCCGGCGGCGTATCAGCCACACACAAGCGTTTACGGCGCGTTTTGCCGTGTCAATGCAATTCCACCCATGCCACAAAAAATCGCACAGGGCTTTACAGCGGCGTTTCCTGCGATTGTACCAACTCAACCGCCCACGATAACAGCCCGACACAAGCGGCTATAATACCACCTGCGACACGCTGGAGGGCATACACGCAACCAGACGCCCTCCAGCGCATACCAGATACCACCGCCACGCAAGGACACTGTACAGGTCAGCACAGCCGCCTATTATAATAAGGTATATAAGAGGGCAGACCATGCCAGCGGCGGCGGGTCAGCTCCTACCGTGTGCGGATCGCTGGCAAGTGCTGACAGTGTGTCAGCAATACAGACCCGGCGCACCTGCTGAGGGGTCAGCGTCTCCGCCTGTGCAGGGTCAGCCCGGCGGGGTCTCGATGCTTCCCACGCCCGGCGGCTGGAGGTCTGGCACCGGGTCAGCGGTCAGGGCTGGCAGTCTGGCACCCTCCACCCGGCGGGGCAGTCCAGCAACAAGGGCGCGGCGGGCGGCGCGGAACCATTGGCGGCTCCCGCCGCATTTCTTTTCGGGCTTTCGCCCGATAGCTAATAGAGGTCAGCAATAGTCGTAGCGTCCCGGCTGGAATAGTCGTAGCCAATAGTCGTAGTTTCTCCGATAAAATAGTCGTAGAATAGTCGTAAAGTCGTCAGATGGCTAGCTTTTGAAAGTACTATATATAGTATAGTAACGAGCTGTCCGCTGATAGTCGTAGAGCAATAGTTGTAGCATTTTCTTTCGAATCATCGTCAAATAGTCGTGTATTTTTTGTGTGAAATAGTCGTTCGCCTTTTAGAGAAAGAGAGGTGCGATAGTCGCTAAGTCATCAGACCACACCAAAAATCACATTCCATCACAATTTCGTATAATTTATTCCTCTACCAGTTATACCAATTTCGTATAATAACAGTACTTATTATAGTATAAGAATATAGTTACTCACGATAATCACCGAATATTCTGCTGGAATAGTCGTATCATCCAAATCGGTCTGTTCCTGTTCGATTTAATCACCAGTAAAGAACTATGGTATTTCAATCAATTCATAGCATTGTACTAGGAATAGTCGTTCGTCCAATATCTCAATATTTTTAACCAGTAAAGCAGACTGCTCCTGCTGGTCAGTTGCTTTCAATCTGTAATCAACTGCCCACACAGCTATGCAACATTTCTACATATCCAACCGACTACAAAATGAAGTCAATTCTCCATGTGGAATAGTCGTAGCCCATCCACCAGTCCGAACCTCTCGCCAGCTCTTGCCTACGGTTTACTATGCTGGCTAACGGTATAGCTTTTGGAGATAGAGGGTTGTAGGGGGAAAGAACCAGTTCGCAAAACATCTGGTTGTCATTTGTCGTTGTCGCAGTTGTCGCACCATCTCGGCGTGGGGACATGAAACAGTTTATCTGTTTCATGAAAGGGAGATAGAGAGATAGATAGATAATAATAGGGGGTTGTAGGGGGGAAGAAGAAGGAAGGAAGAGAGGAAGATTGGTATACAAAGATACCAACGCATACCATTCGTATCAACTGGTACGATTCGTATCGCTTGGTATGCAATAGCCGCAGTCGTTTCGCCTCACTCACCACTCGATCAAGACGTTTTCTGCCCAAAATCAGACCTTGCCATTTTCTCTCGATAAATAACAGACGAAAAAAGCACGGAATAGTCGCAGAGGGTAGTTTTACCACCTGATGCCATTCCATGCTTTCCGATACAGTAGTTCTGTAGCAGCACGAGCTAAGATTAAATATTCTTGCCCTCTCTTGCCTTGCGCAGTCGTTCTGCCAATGCTACACGCTGCTCTTCACTGATTTCACGAGTGATGGGCGAACGGAACTTCACAAGACGCTTCGGCATCGAATAGGTCTTGGATTCCTTGCACCGCTTGTCGGACAGTTCTTCCATGAACTTGTACGTGTCAGGGAACCGCTCGCAGAGCTTGTCCAGCTTGCGGATGTAAACCGGGTCTGCCGTGTAGACCTCTGCGGTATCCTCCGCTGCGTTGAAGGTGATGATGGTTTCACGCTCGATGTTGGTAAGTGTCATAGTCGTTTTCTCCTTTGCGTTATTTCTGGTTGATTTTCTTCTTCGGGCAAGATTCAGGAAATTCATCATAGCAAGCCCAGCACGGAATGGTCTTACGGCAAATCAGCCGTTCTTCCCTTTCGCGCTTTTCACGTTCTTCTTGCTCCTTGCGTTCTTTCTCATGCCGTCTGTGTGCATTGGCAATGATGATAGCATGAACGCCAGCCATGTTTGGAACCATAGTCTTTTCCTCCTGTATTTTGTGTAGTGAAAAATATTTATGGGGTTCAGACGGTAACTTTATCGTCCGAACCCTGTTATCTGTTTTTCTTGCCTATTCTACTGTGACGATACGAGCGCAGAAGCGATTATAGGCTTATAGTATCCATCCGGCATAGTTAAAAGAGTTGCAATGCTCTATTCTGTCGAGCTTTTGGGCGGTTACTGTATGCTTTCCGTTTTCATCCCGCCTATGCAAGTTGTGAAACAAGCAATAGTCGCCTTGACGGTTCAGGCAAGCGTCACATAGGCCGTATCTTCCCTTTCCTGCTTGCACATTGTCTATAAATTTCTCCAGTGCGCCCATATCGTTCTCCTTTCGTTACATCCACACGCATTCTTTGAACTGCTGTGTTTCCATCTGGAACGTGATGTCAAGTGACCCCACGTTGCCCTCTTTGTTCTTCTCAAGCGCAAAGTGATAATGCGGCTCTTGTCGTTTCTTTGTGGTCACGTTCTGCGCCAGCAGGATGATTGCATCTGCATCCTGCTCGATTTGTCCGCTCTCTCGCAGGTCTGCGGCAGTTGGTGGGATTCCTGCTCTTGCCGTTTCTCGATTAAGCTGCGCAAGGGCTACCACCAGCGTTCCTGTGGACTGTGCAAACTCATGCAGTGCCATGCTGATTTCCGTGACGGCACTGTATCGGTCTTTCGCTCCGGCTTGGTGGATAAGCTGCAAATAGTCGATGAACACCACTTTTGCCTGCATCCTGATGGACTGCGTTCTAATCCATCCAACGCCCTTACCAGCAGCGGAGCGGACGTACAGCGGATATTTCTTGATAGCTGCCAGTCGGTCAAGCTCGTTAATGCTGACGGTCTTGTTTTTGACCGTGTGAAGCGGTACGCCTAGCTGGTTTGCGATGATACGAGCGTAGAGGGTATCAGGGTCGGTCTCTAGGCTAAAATACGCCACCTTGCGTCCGTTCTTGGCTATTTCACAGGCAAGTTGCAGGGATAGAGCCGTCTTACCGGCAGACGGTCTACCGCCGATCACAACGAAGTTGCCCGGAACAAGATGCAAGTTGTTGTCCAGCACTTTAAGCCCTGTGCTAATATACTCCGGCTTATCGTCCAGCTTGCGGATGTAGTTGTCTATGCCATCGCACATCGGGATGAAATCGCTTCTCTCGCTGTGCAGGTTGATAGCTTCGCCTAGCTGCTCATAGATGTCTGTCAAGTCTGCGTATCTGGTCGAACCATCAACGATTTTGAACGCAATCTCTCTGGCTCTGGACAACGCTGCCTGTTCCTTGACGATTCCAGCCCATCCAAGCATCATATCATGGGTGACGTTTCGGATGAACTCTGCGCCGAAGGCATCCAGACATTCACCCATTGCTTTCTTGCAGTTATCGTACCGCCCCATGACTTCTACCGGGTTCCATTTGTCGTTGTGTTCCCAATAACCACGAATGGCAGCGAATGTATCACGCAGTTCTGGGCAAAAATCGTCGATTTTAAGGTCTTGCAGCACATCAGCGTATTCCGAGAACGTGAGAACTGCCCCCAGCAGGATGTATTGGGTCTGATTTTCAATATTCACCGCAGAAAGTCTCCCTCGTCAGGCAATTCAGCCATTGTCTGCTGATAGCCACCGTTCCAGTCCTTCACGTTACGCATCCAGTTTCGTGCAGCAGCTTTCCAGTCTTTCATAGGCGACTTGCCGACCTTCCATCCGTTTGCCGTGAAGTGGTCTACAAACCGTTCCGCTTCCAGCTCCGTGTAGCCCTTTTCGGAAAAGTAGGCTTTGGCTTGCTCGATAGTCGGTGCCTTGAAGCGTTTGACTTCGTTGGTATTTTTCTTTTCACATTTTTCTTTTTTATCAGATTTAGATACAGAATCAGATACAGATAAGGCATCGTTTGCATCCATTTGCATATTTTGCATACCAGTGTATGCGTTTGCATCATTTGTATGTGTTTGTATGCACTTGCATTTTTCATCGTTCCAACGCTTATTTGCACTCCGTCTGTTTTTCTCAATTCGCTCCTGTCTTTTCTGTGCATTCATATCATCGAACGCCTTAACAACTTTCCAGAGCATCCGCATAGCACGGTCGTTGTCGTATGCTGGATCAAGTCCAGTCTCAACATACTGTGCATAGTTGCGGACGAATGCTCCAAATTCCTCGTCTGTCAGCTCGTCCATCGCATGAACGTGTTCCAACAGAAGAATCATTGATGTTCTTGGTTTGCGTTCCTGCTCCATACTTAATCCTCTTTGTAACGTTTGTTCCATGCTTCGATAAGGTCTTTTTTAATCTTTTCTTTATCGACTGCGGAACAATTAAAGCTATATGGCTTGCTTTCCATGAATACCCGGCACTTGCATCCATTCTTGCCGTTTCCTCTTGTTATAGACATCCAGCTTGTCAAATAGTCGCCTGATTCCTCAATAGTTACTTTCCCACCGCAGAACGGGCATCTCTTGAGTTTTGTCATTTTCTAAATCCCTCTCTTGTTCTTGTGATTCGCTTATTCGCCTTGACAGGCCTTGCGCCTTTGCCGTACGCTGGGCGAATATGTTTTGCCTTGATGTACCCGCAAGGCGGCTTCGGCCCGAAGTCAAAAAGACTCAAGTCCATAACGATGATTCCAAACTTCTTGTTCGTCATGTTTACCGCTCCTTATGCATACCATTTCGGTGCTTCGTTAAAGATTTCCACACCTTCTGTAAAGCCAAGCCTATCTAAGGTTTCGCACATGATGCCGTCCATCATGCTATGAACAATTTCCTCGTCATCGCCGTACTTACGGTACTCTTCCTGCATTTCCGCCGTAAACGCTGCAATCATATCTTGCGTAATAATATCGTTCTTCATAAGTCCCCCTTACACCGGGCATTCAACGCCAGGGTCACGCATCCAACCATCGCCCGGAATGTTTACAATCTCATAATACTGCCTTGCAACATAAATTGTTTTCTGTCCATCCTCAGCAATCAAACCAACAACCAGATAACCACTAGCTGACATAAAGAACCAAGGGTTGCTCTTGTACGTTTCTCCCTTCATCCAGTTCTTCATTCTGTTCACGGCTTTTTCAATGCCCTTATTAGGGCAGTCCGGGTTGTCAAACGCATAGAAATCATTAGGGAATTTAAGCTTTTTCATGTTTAGTCCTCCGGCATATCAGGTGCAAACATCCAATGTGTCACAATGTAATTGTTTGGGTCTAATTTATCGTGCCATTCATCTGCCCATGTATTTATTCCATACGCTGGAGTGTAATATCCAAATATCATGTATCGCCCATATTCATTTTTTCTTGGGCAAATATTGCTCACCATAAGAATTAGTTTGGAAGCGTATGAAGGGGGCATACAGTCTTTTGTAGAGTGCCATACATAATTATTCATGTTCATCGCCTACATTATTTTACTACGGTTCCATACTTTTTTATCGATTCATAAAACTCTTTATAAGATTTCAAATCAATAGGTTCGTCATATCCTTGAGATTTCCATTTTTTAAGCATGTATTGCGTTTTGTTAGATTCAATGGCTCTCCTATTTTTGATATGCCAATAACAAATACTCCTTGCTCTTTTATGGGAGTAGCCAAGTCCTATAAGCTTTTTAATAAATGCTCTTCTTGTCATATTTATTCTTCCACAGGCGGTTCTGGCATGTACGCCCAATATTCAATTTTTGAGTGATGCAAACAATATCCGTTATCGTTCATCCAATCAAATTCCGGTATTCCATGCCGAAGGTCTTTTACAAGTCCTCCGCATGACACAGTCCTGTCTATTTTCCCTTTGAAAAAATCGAAATACACCCCAGACAGTAAAAGCCTTTTAGATGAAAAGTAGCCATTTCCGTTGTCAAACAGTGGCGGGTATCCTTCTTTTTTAAGAGAATGCCAAACAATTTTGCTCTCCATACATACCACCTCATACCATCGGGAACGTCATCCAGTGCGTCACCGTCACACCTTCCGGCAGTCTCTCGCCTATCTCGTCCCAGAACTCACCGTCTGCGTAACAGCCGAGAAAATACGCTGTTGGCGAGATTCCTTGCAACATTTTTCCATCTTTATCACGCCACGTTGTCTTAGTCGCAAGCAACAAAGGTGCCGTTCGTTATCGTGGCTGTTCGCTTGCTGGATGCCAGAGTGTGTTGCTCATAGCCTGTTCTCCATTAAACAGCCACAGTTCGGGCAGTAGTTATATCGGTCTCGGTTGTTCCTTGCATGGCAATTACTGCACATGAACTTCGTCTTATCTTCGTCTTGCACAATCCATTCAGCGGTCTGCTGTAAAGCCGTTGGCGCATCCTCCACAACGTCAATGGCATCTCCGATACCGCAAGCACGGCATCGAACGCCATTGTAGTTCTCACAGCCATTACAGTAGGCTTTCTGGATTTTTTCGATAAGTGTGCTTCGTTCAATGTATTCTGGATAATTAGCCATTGTTACACCTCCACAACAGCAAGAATGACTGTACATCCAATCAAGAAAATAGCAACGTTGATAACCGCACAAGCAGCAATCTTAATAACGGTGCTATCAATATATTCGTCCAAAATTTCCCAAAGGATATATCGCTCAAACAGATAAATAGGCAATACAAACAATATACCCACCATCGTTGTCAAAACGATGCCTAAAGCGATTTTACACAGCGTCATTTCCTTTTACCTCGATAGTCGGTGCAGTGTCGATGTAATCAAGCACATCGTCTAACGACAAGTTTCCTACCGTTCCATTGGTATATTCCTGAATCCATATCTCGATGTTCAGACGCAGTGCATTAGCGTCAATCGGTCTGACTTCCATGTTCTCTCCCTTCAATCTCCTTGCAAACCGCCTTGTAGAACGCATCCCACGTCTCACAATCGCAGGAATCGCCAAAGTCAAATCCTGTCCGCTTGCGCTCTGCAATGTCACGTTCAAAGCAATCAAGCGTCTTATCCGTCAGTTCCGGCAGGAGTTGGGTGATGTATCTGCAAATAAGGCTAGGCATATACGACCGTCTGCCCAAGCAATAGCGTACAGCGCAGTTGCAGACCGCTCCGAAATCGTCATTGGTTGGGTCTATCAAACCTTTAGGCTCGTCATCTTGCAAATCATATATGGTGCAGTCAAGGACGGTCGCAATTCTGAAAAGCCATCTCTCCTTGCATTTGCGCTTTCCGTTCTCAATAGCCGATACGAAAGCGGCTGTCACGCCGATTCTGTTCGCAAGGTCTTTCTGCTTGACGTGCAGTTCAAGCCTGCGCTTCCTGATTTTCTCCCCTGTTGTCATCTTTTTTCTCCCATTCCTTGCATCCACGTTCGTCCCACACGAAGTCTGCAACGTGTTCTGACTGGTCGTTCACGCACACGACCTCCGGCTCTGCGCACCATTTGCAAGAGCCACAGGACGGCTCAGATTTGTTCTCACAGGATTCTGCCGTGCATCGGATAGCCTTGCCAGCAGAAAACTGTTTGATGCCCATGCAAGAGCAGTGTTCGGTGGTGCAGTAAATGTCCATTATCTCTGCCCTCTCTTTCCCCTGTTGAACCGCCCGATCACTCGCTTATATTCTTCATAGCACTCCGGGCAAAGGTCGCCTGTGTCCCTTCGCCACGCCCAGTCCTTGAAGTATTCGTCAGGGTTCACCATCCTGCCGCCCAGAACTGCTCCGCAGCGGTCACATACTCGCTTATGGTAGATTCCTCTGTCAGTTTGCATATTATTATCCCTCCACATAACACCAGCTTTGGGGTGGGCGCTTTAAGCACTTATTACAAAAACGTCTATTCTTTTCGCCCCATTCTTCTACTTGATAATTGCATCTCACTTTATTAAAATCGCAAACTCCTCTATTCCCCATGAGAACGCAATAATGAGTAAACTCAAACAAAAATTTTGGATGTTCATACAATTTCACATTGGAAATGCTCCATGCCCAGCCTTTCTTTCCGACATAATCCAAAATTTCTTTTTTCCTAAGACCGGACATCTCTTCAAATCCTTCTGGCAAGCAATCCAATTCTGGCGTGATTTCGTACAGATGATTGCAAGTAAACTCTCCAATAACTTTTCCGTCCAATTGTTCCAAGTATCCATCGCACTCTTTGAACCATCCGGTTTTGGTTTTTGTGCAATAAACATAACATTTGAAAGGTTCATCACCCATATTGGGCTTCGTTTTCCGTATTTCAAGAGTTTTTATGCCGAGAAAAATAAGATTGCACCAACTCGGATTGATGCTCAACAGAACCGATTTCATTTTTTATTTTCCTCCCCAACATCCTTAAATAGAATTTCTTTGTCATCTTTCCAGTCTTTGATTTTGCACGGAATGTCCGTACCGGGTACGGTCTTTTTTCAGCCCATCCATCTGCCAGACGTTCCACGAGATAACGTCTGCAATGGTATCAATCAGCACTGGAGACATACGATGATTCTCAATCTGATTTCCGAACAGCGAGCGAAAGTTCTCCATTAGCGTGAGGAATAGATTACACCGTGCCAGAAGTAAGTTATCTCCTTGCCACTCGTAGCCGTATGTACTCATGTAAGCGTTCATGGCGTAATTGAGCCAAAGACTGTAATCCCAAATTTTCGGGTCTTTGAAGTGTTCCTCTGTTATGGCGTTCAGCTTCCTATCCAGCAGACCAATTCTGTCTGGCACGGCAATCATCTGTCCTGTCGTAGTATCGTATCGACTTGTAAGGAACGGTGCTTCGCCACAGGTGACTTCAAGGCAGGTCTTGTTGATGTATTCCTTCCAGTCCTCGCCTTTCAAGTCCTTTTCTGCAACGTCTGCCATCTTCTTGCAAACCCAAGTCGGCGTAAACACTTCTGCTTTCTTACTGGTGCGCTTCTTCTGGTCTGCAAGCCGTTTCTGCACACGAGGAACAAGCTGAACCTTGTCCAGCTGTTCCAGCGTGATTTTATCTGAAAAGCCCACGCCCAGTTCAGGCGGCGGGTCTGTCGCCCAGATGATGTTCTTACCTGTCGTATGGTCTTGCAAGAGGACAGGCAGGAACGTGCGTAGGCAGGGGTCGGAGAAGTCAATCAGTTTTCCCATTGGTCAGCCCTCACCATGATTTTGTTTTTCTCTTTCAGCCAGTCCTTGACACAATGAAAGCAATGCTCACGGTTCTGGCAACGCTCTGGGTCTCGATGCTTGATAAGCTCGCAGATGCCCGGCGTAAAGTTTTCTGTAATATCTTCGTCCGTCATGGAGCGGATAAAATCGCCATTAGTCATGTTCCACCACCTCTTTGTATTCCACGTCAATCCCCTTTGGCAAAGCCGTCTGATACTTCTGAGCCAACTGCTCTGCGCTCTGGGCATCGCCCAACGGCTGTTCAGGCGGCGCAACGGTGACTTCCACGTTGTCACGCATACCAAAATAGTTCTTGGCTCGGAAAATCCACTCTGCCGGATTCTCCTGACCGTACATACCGTTGTACGCCCACATAGACTGCATTTGCAGAATCAGTTTCAGGATGTATTTCTGCTGCAAGCTGTCGTCACGGCGTTTGCCCGCCATAATTTGCTTCAGGCTCACCCATTCGATGCCCAGAACCAGCGCAATCCATTCCACCACAGGGGAGATTCTGGCTTCGATACAAGCGTCAAAGAAAAAATCAAGGCGCTGCTGCACTTCAATCGGGTTGTTCATGTCCACGCTCGGAAGGTCGCCAAAATATTTGGCTGCAATCATTCCGATGACCTTCTTGTCCTCTTCGTCACCGATTCTTGACTGCAAATCGCCTGTATTCAGCATCTTCGACCTCGTGATTGCTAACTCCTGTTGTTCTTTCACCTTTTTACTCACCTGTGAGCGGATAGATTTCCGCTTGTTAAGCATCTGCTGTTTCTTCTTCTCTCGCTCTTTCTCACGCTTCGCAGCGGCTTCTTCTTTCGCCTTTTGTGCTCGCTTCTCACGCTTTTTCTTTTCAGCTTCGGTCAGCGGCGGTCTGCCACGACCACGCTTCTGGGGTGTTGCCAAGAGTTATCACCTCTTTTGCTCTTTTTCTACTCTTTCCTTTTTCTACTCTTTCAAAGAAAAATTCGATTGACTTTTCGTTCTCAATTACATTTCCATAAGCTACGCCGATTTTATAAATGTAGTCGTTTCTTAGCTTGCGTGGAATTTCAGAAATGTATCGGCGGAACACTTCTAAGGAATTTGCACGTTTATAATGATTACACATACGACAAGCGGGCATGAGATTTGAAACGTCATTGGCGTTTTTGTCTTTTGTTTCCCACGACCGTAATGGTTTGAAATGATCTACTTGCATATCCTTGTAAGAGATTTCTTTCCCGCAATAAGCACAGCGTCCGCCGTATTTTTGATATACAACTTCACGAATTTTTTTGTTAATTGATATTACGTGCCTCCGACAAAAAAGTTTTGCAAAATACGCCTCGCTCATTCTTTAGCAAAATTTGTTCTGCCTGATTAAATACGTCATCTGGAACTGAAAGTTCAATGGTTCCATCGTTTTTCTTCGCAATCACGTTAATAATCAAAATATCCGGTTCTATATTTTTCATTTTTAATTTAGATGTTGCCATGTATCAGACCTCCTTTGGCGGTTCTGGAAGATACGCCCAATGGGTTACATCTTCAAGTACAATGCACTCGTTGTGCTCTTGCCATAATCCGTCATAAGATAAAAATGCAATTTCAATGCCGAACTTTTCTCTTTTTACAAGAACATCTTTGTCTTTTTCAGGCAAAACTTTCTTGACATCAAACCATATATTGGCAGGTTCGGATTTTTCCAACACATTGGCTAAATCTAAAAACACATCTCCAATGGTGCTTCTGATTTGTCCTTGTATGTATACGAGGGGGTTTTGCTATCCAAGAACGGCTTCGCTTCATTCTTTTTGCCAATACCAACAATTTTCCACGCCGCAATGATTGGATCAACATCAACCAGTTTCACACTCTCATCTCTTCATCTTCATTTCGATGTTGTCCAGCTTCCATGCAATCCACCAGACGGAACAGCAGTTGTCCAACTGCCGCCACCAAGCGCACTTTTCTTTCTCGCAGACGCACCGACCGAGCGGATTGGTTGTCATCTTCATCGGGCAGTAAAGTTCGTTGTCCATTGGTTATTCCCTCTCAATATGCACGTTCGCTCTCTGCACGCTTTCTGAACCAACAAAACTTTTGAACGATCCAGTTTTTAAGTTGACAGCGTTGTAAATCAATGTGGTGAAGTTCCCACTTGCCACCGTAGTTGAAACATTCTCTGTTTTCATATAAAGTTCTGAATGGTGGTAAAACGCTTCTGCAATATCAATGTCGCTAAATGGCATTGGAATATCGTTTCTTGATTTAATTTCCATATTTACCTCCACCCCATCATAACCGCTGTACAAACAGCCAGACACACGTTGACGAACAGCCAGACAAGCATTGCCTGCCGTTCCTCAAACAGGTTGTCTGCCGTGTCTTTGATTGTCCGCTCGGACTGAATCACTACCGCCAGCAGGACTAGGCAGACCAGCCAGCGGGTTACGAACTCAAACATTAACTCCACCTTTCTCTCAACTCTTTTTCGACCTGTTCTGACTTTGCGGTGATATAATCCGCAAACTCGTCAGGGGTCATGTCCTCTTCCTTGAACTTGCCGACCATCTCCCAGTACCTGTCACCAATACGGATGATTTTCTGCACCTGTTCATCGGTCAGGTCTGCATCGCACCGAAGGTTCTGAATCAGTGCGCCCCATGTGGCAGCGATGCCATCCAGAGCCATGCGGAAGCCGTACAACTGGTTCTGCCGTGCGATTTTGCGGAGGTTAGCTGACATGACCTGTTTGCCAGACGAAGGACGGTTTTTGTGCTTATTCATTGGACTGCTCCTTGTCCTGAAGGCGATGGAGCCAACGGTAGTATTTTTCGCTTGCAATAATTTCGACTCGGTCATACATTTTTCTGTAACCCAAAGAATCAAGCGCAACCATGCACACCATAACGTCCGCGTATTCCTCTTCAAACGCCTTTTGGCAATCCTCAACGCTCTTCGGTGTCGGGTTCGTGCCATCCAGCGCACGGCGCAGCTTCAACGCAGCCTGTGCCAGTTCTGACGCTTCTTCTGCCAACTGCGCCAAGATTTCTGTCTTGGGTAGGATGTCTGAAACTTTCTTGCTCATTTCTGTTCTCCTTTCAGCCAGTCGTTCAGCTTTGTCATGCAAGAGGGGCAAAGAAAAAACGGGTCATCTGAATAGATAAAAATTTTCCTGTTTTTCTTTGTAATGCACCTGCAAATAGAATTGTTCTCCACTCTTTGTGTCCGCTCACTTATGGAGAATTCTGGATATTCAAATGTTTTACCGCACCTATCACATACCATTGTCATTTTCTTTCTCCAATCTCTTTAGCAGCCCATCTACGTCATACCGCCAATGGACACATAGCCTTTTTGCTTTGACTTCTATCCCCTCTTGCTCTGCCCACTGCCAAGGGATACTCTTCCGGCTCTCGTTGTAACGGAACGCCAGAACCTTGCTGGCAGGGATTGCAAAGGTGCGGTTGACCGCCCGGTAATTGACTATCACATGGGCGGTCTGACCGCCGTACCCCATTGCTTCCACCATGTCTGTGATGTGCTTTTCCTTGCGGTACTTGCATTTTGCCTTGTCGTACTTGCCGAACATCTTTTCCAGAGGGATAGAGGGTGTTTCGATTGTTTTTAGCTCGAACAGGTGGTTCATCGGGTATCGGTACACAAGGAAGTCACAGATGTTGTCGATTGAAAACGACAGGTTCTCGTTTCCACCGTAGTAGGTGGCGGCACTGTCTTTCAGGCGGTAGCACCACGCATCGGATGGGACGGATGCTTTGAAGTCTGCTTCAAACTGCTTGCCGGTGTTCATACATCACCCCGTCCATCGTTTTCTTCTCCATGTGTATGGATAAACATAAAGCATCCCTTTTTTAATCATTCTTTCTATCATTTGCTTTGCCAGTTCAAGGGATGATGCTCTGGGTGCGAAAATCTGTTCCGGGTATTTAATTTCCACCATCAACCCGTTTCGGATAATAGATTTTTCGCATGGGTACTTGTAACCGTCTTTCAGGATATAGCCAACCATCTTTTTACCGCTATGCGGTGTGAACCCATACCAAATGCAAGAAAGTGGACTACTTTCAAACGGAACGAAAATCTTTTTATTTGAATCGTATCTGCAATGGCTATCCAAAACGGAAGCGATGTGCTTCATCGTTTTCTTAGATGGATTTCTCATCCTCGTTCACCTCCAATATCACGGAATATGAGTTGCTTTGTCAGCGGGCTTTTCCATTTCCTTCATAATCCTCTTGTGTTCTTCGGTTGTCATGTTGTTCGGGAAGAAGCACCTGTCAACAATTTCAAACGGTTCAATATAATGGTCAATAACATCTCGTGCTTCTTTTCGTGCTTTTTCAGCGCACATCTCGATATATTCTTCTTCGGTCATGTTGTAATCGGTGATGCAATCGACCACTGAAGAAAACCTACACAACAGACCATTAGGTTGCCTTGCAATAAAAGCCCCCATTTATCGTTCACCTCTAAATTCACTTCCAAGAAACCGTTTCTTGCCACGTTCCCGGTGCTTGTCCTCGTAGTCACGGTGGTACACGCTCTGGCTGTTGTTCAGCTCATGCACGAACGCCTTGCGTTCCTCAAGGTCTTTTTTCTCTGCCTTGTACTTCTCGCAAGTATCGTGGCAAGCTGTGCAGCGTGATTTGCAGTTGAGACAACAGGTAATCATCTTCTCAAACGCCCGTCCTGCTAGATAGCGCAGCTCTTATATAAGGTAGGCGGTCAGTCTCTAATGAGCCAATGGTTTCCGTTTGAATCAATCCCGGTCTTGTAATTTCGCTTTTGGCGATTGTTCAAATATGCATGATTCTTTCCTAGAAAATTTGAAGCAGCTTTTCTTGTTCCAAAATAGTGGATTTCCCCAGTTGGAGAAATAAGGGCAACTTCTTTGCTGCCTTTATCGTAAAGACCTTCTTGAAATCCTTTTCTTATGTTTTCACTTCTTGTTATCCACTCCAAATTTTCAGGTGTGTTGTTCGATGGGTTTCCATCAATATGATTTACAGTCAGTTCAGGCTTGTAGCCATCAACCCAAGCCATCGCTACAAGACGTGAAACAAGCATTGTTCTGTGCGTTCCATCTTTCCACAGTTCTACCCTCTCGTCAGTGTAGCCATTTGAATTTCGGCATCTCTTCTCTTTTTTGGGCTGAATGATTCTTACTTTCCAAACTCTAACTTTATACCTAGCAGACGATGTTGTCTTTCCCGGTGCACTTCTGATTCTTCCGAGATTTGACGCTTGATAAAGCCCTTCATATCCCGGAATGTCTTTCCAAAGTTCTTCCATCTATTCCTTTCTCGCCTTTTGTCCCGGTAGCGTAACCGTTAGTTAAAAGGGAGATCAGAACTGTCCTCGATAATAGAAAAGTCATCGTTCCCGCCCTGCGAGTAGCCGGAGCCAGACCCACCAGCCAGCGTTTTCTTCGGTCTGACTTCATAATCGCCGGAACGAATCTTGTCCACGCTGGTAAAGCGGTCAACGACCAGCTTGGTCTTGATGTTGCCATCGTTACCCATGTACTCCTCCTCACGGAGAACCACGCCGACCAGCTTGCCACGCAGGGTCTTTTCATCGTTGTTGAACTTGTAGCCGGGATTGGACTGCTCAACAGCGGTGATAAAGCCCTTGAAGAACGGCAGCGCCTTTTCTTTGTAACTCTTGATGGTCTTGCCGCCCCATGCCCATTCGCCCTGATTCAGCTTGCCACGCTCAATAAGGGAAGCGGTCTGCTCACGCCAGTAGCCCTTGAACTCGCCCTCTGCGACTTCCCACTCGATGTTCAGACGTTCCTTTGCGGGTTCGTCAATTGCCTTGCAGATACCTGCAACGTAGCCGCCAACAGGCAGGTCACGGCGTTCGGTGGCTTCCTGCACGTCATTCCAGTTGATGTTCTTCATCTGTTATTCTCCTTTGTTCTCCGGCTGAACCGGGATGTTGTAATATTCACGGATAGTCTTGTCTACGGCGGCGAGGTCGTTCTCGATCAACGCATCGTTGAACATCCCCAGAGGGGTTTTCACGGTGTCCATGCCGTCGTTGCGGGTGCTGAACAGGTATCGCCCATCCTGCACAACGGTTTTCAGGACGATGGTGAAGTATCCTTCCACACAGACCTTCTCGTCCAGAAGCTTGCCGATGGTCTTGAACTTCTCGCCACCATCGTTGTCACGTTCGCTGTGACCAAAGAAGTAGACCACTACATCGTCCGGCAGCTCCTTTGCCCGCATCAGCAGGGTGTTAAAGTTGGCTGCCATGTCGGTAAACTTCTGGTATCCTGCGACTTTTGCGTTCCGCATGAACTCGCCGGTCATAAGGTAGGTGGCATCATCAATGACAATGGACTTGCGCTTGGTGCTGTGGATTGCGGCATCAATCTTGCCGTAGTCGTTGGTGATATAGGTTTTCATGTTGCTGCGGAACGGTAGCGGCTTGCTAAGCACGTTGATGACCGCCACCTGTTCCGGGTCGAAGTTCCGAAGCGAAGCAGACTTGCCGCTGCCGGAATGACCGTAGACCATTACTAATACTGCCATTTTTTCTTTCCTTTCTTGGCTTCATTAGGCTTCATTGTTATTACTTTGGCTTAACTTGGCTGTATAAAAATCAGCCAGCCATCAGTTCTGCCAACTGGTGGTACAAACCTCTCAGTTCAGATTCTCTGCTGTCAATTTCAGCCTGCAATTCTTCGATTTGCTCTAACCGCTCCGATTCTCTCTCGGCCAACACATCGTATCTGTCCATGTAAAGCTCGCGATCATCGGGCTCTTCGCCACCAAAACGGTCATACTTGCCGGAGCAGTCATACATTTCGTTCATTCTGCATCTCTCCATTTGTTGGTATGGTGTGCCACGCGGGTGATTTTCTTGTTCTTCTGGTTGTCGTATTCGTTTTCTGCATTGACGCCAAGCGCGCACATGATAAGCGCTACAGCCAAAAGCGAAACGGATAGAAAAACGTAAAATAGTCCAGCGCCAAGCGTTGTTGCGTTTTCAATTGAGCTGCCGCATCCAACAGCCCAGATTGAGAACAGAATCCCAACTGTGACCAATATCGTCCCTTTTACGCTTTTCATTTTTTCCCTTTCTTCAAAACGACATCGAAGTAATCCGGGTTTGAACTGTCAACGATTGCGTATGCATTCAAAACATCGCATATCTTCAAAAGCGTACCTGTTCGGATTCCTTCTTTGTACCTGGCCCTTCTCCTGCCGAGAATGCTGTCCAGCGTCGGTCTTGATACCGTGCTTTTACGGCAAAGCTCGTTCACACGAATACCGCGCTCTTTCATGGCATCTTCGAGGGTCATTTTTTCTCACCCCTGTGCCCGAACACCCAAGCAGACGCAGCGATGACAGCAGCGGCGATGGCATATTTTGCGGCTTTAATACCAACCATCACGCCGATCTCGTTCATCAGCCACATATTCACAAGGAGGAATGCCAGGACGATCGCCAATGTTCCGGCCCAAATCAAAATAAGTTCAACCAATGCTTTCATGCTCAGTCCTCCCGGCCGCCAACGGCACATTCTGCAACTGTGTCTTCGATTTTCTTACGCAGCATTACGAAAACCATGCGGATTTCTTTCAGCTTCAAGCCGGAACTGATGGCCATGCCGTACATATCGTTCATAAGCTTGTACGCTTTGGGGGATAGGTCGTCCTGCGCAAGCTTTTTTTGTTTGTATCCTTTGCTTTTGTACATTTCTTGCAGCCCTTTCTGTGGATATGCTCTAGGCGGTCAGCTTCTCGGCTTTGCCATCGAATCTCCCGCTTTCCGTAATACTTGCCGTTCATCTTTACCACCTATCAATCGTTCCAAGTTGTAGCCCGAGCACTACCTTGCCGTATGTGGTGCCAAGCTCCTTAGCTTTTGCTTCGATTTCCTCGATGGTATAGTTTTCGGTATTTTGCTTTCCCTCTTTTTGCTTCGGCCTCTCGCGCTGATAGCTTTTGCCTTCTTCTCTGTACTTTTCACGCAACTTTTTTTGCAGGCCTGCGTAAGCTGCTTTCGAGCACTCTGCGTGATACTTCTGGAAAACGTTTCTTCGCACAAGCGGTTTTCCGCACCAAGCACAAGGAACTGGTTTTGCAGTTTCGTTGCGCCTGGCTTCCGTTTCTTTCCGCTTGCGTTCTCTGTCTCGTTCCAGGCTCACGATTCTATAGCACTCAGTGCAATATTTTCGATTCGACGCAGCCATCCCGAGAAAAGTTCCGCAGCGCTCACAGTATTTAATCTCCACGCTGCTCTCCCGCTTTCTTCCTAGCTTCCCTGTTATGCCGTTCAAAGCACTGGTTCAGCATTTTCTCCATCCACAACGCGTTGCTTGCTTCATTCCTGGACATGCCCGCCACCATCGCCAGTTTTAACCGCCGCTTACGGCTAGGCGCTTTGCAAAAACACGTCACCAGCACTCACCAGCCTTTTTGACGATGAACGCAGGCACTTCCCTGCCAGTTGCACGGCACAGACAAATGCACTTGGCGATCCACGTGTTCCATTTATCAGGGCTCATCATGCAAGTGCAGCCAGATTTTTTGTCATCTTCAGACCTAATCCACACGGTGATTGAGATAAACCCGTAGGTCTCTTTAGCGTTGCACCAATCGATGCTATATCCATCCAAGCACAACTGCGTCATAATCTGCATTGCCAGATGCTTTGCTTCGGCAAGTTCCTCTGCCGTCCACTTGAGTTTGTCCTCTTCGTAGACCTTTACGGCAGCGTCAATGGCAAATTTTGCGTCATCGGGATGCTCTAGGTCTACCTTCAATGTCAAAATTTGTTCCATGCTCATTCCCCTTTCTGTTCGATTTCAAGAATCTTGCAGATGCTCTGGATAATCTTCTCCGGCTTTCGCTCTCCACGAAGAATCTTGTAGAGGTACGAATCATCAAGGAACAATCCAGTATCGCTTTGAACCGCCTGAATCAGCTCCGTTTGCTTCATACCTCTCTGCAACAGCTTCATCTTCACTTCCAGCTCAAAGCCAGAACGGAAGTTTTCTTTCAAAATTCCACCTCCATTTGCTAAAATCTATTGACAAGTACGGAAAACTGTACTAATATAAGGGTGTAGAGAGTTTATATTGTACAGTGTTCTGTACCGCCCATGTCTGTATTATAGTACAGACATCTGTACAAGTCAACTCTTTTGTACAAAATTCTGTGCATTTGTATACTTGCACAAATATGGGAGTGTTCTTATGTCGGACTTGTACAGCAACATCCACGCACTTTGCGAAAAAGAGGGTATCAAAGACGGAACCCTTTGCAGCAACATTGGGATTCGCCGCAGTTTTCTTTCCGAACTGAAAGCCGGAAGAACCAAAAGCCTGTCCGCAGAGGTTCTTTCTAAGATTGCAGCTTATTTCAACGTGTCGGTGGACTGCCTTCTCACTGGCGAACAAAAAGAAAACCCGCCCCAGCAGCCGCAAAGTGAAGTCGATGCAACAGTGGAACGGATTAGAAGAAAACTTGAATCTATGCCGACAGAACAGCGTGAAGCTCTGATGAACCTAATTGAGAAGATGTAACGTTCATGCCCGGTAGAATAAAAAGAATCCCTTGTGCCGGGCTAGTGTAGCTCTGCGCAAGGGATTTTCTGTTATTCTAGGTCTAGTGCTTGTTCAGCTGCCGGAATCTTCTCTGGATGTTCCAGCAGCCATGCAATAAATCGGTCAATCTTGGCTCTTTCTTGTTCACTCATTGTGGCATATCCCTCCCGATCGGTAAGTGCGGATGTTCATTTGATATGATTATACACCTTCCAGTTGTACAGTCAATACCATTTTAACAACTTCGTAAAAATCGAATGTTTTCTGTGCATCCATTACTTTGCATCAGGAAAGCCGCGAGCGTTCAGGTCAAAAGGGACAACGCCTATCCATCTTTCCTCCAATCACAGCTCTACGAGCCGTCCGTCAATGCGTTCGATGTTGTCTGCCGGGTCGCGCCCATCATCTAAGGCGGCTACGGCGCGCTCCAGGATGCCTTTTGCTTCGAGGTAAGCATCTTTATCGGCTTCGTACCCAGAAAGGCTCAGGACAAGCTCCAGAGTCCGTCTGCGAACGTATGGGATAATCAGAGCGTCTACGGTTCGGTTCATTCGTTTTCCTCCCATGGTTCAGGTGTGTGCGGTTGCCCATCGGGAACGCTGGCGGGCATTCCGTCGATGAGTGGCATACGTTCGTGGTTCCAGATTACAGTTTCTTTCATTTTGCATTTCCTTTCTCTTTGGATTTTTTTGACAATACAGTTATATCACATATCGCTGTTTCAATGGAACGGCGATTTTTTCCATTTATTGTTTCACATTGTGAACAATATAGCGAGATAAATTTCTTTGCTTTGTGTCATTTTGTCGAAAGAGGGGTATTTATGGATGATTATAGGCTACGAGTGGCAAAAGCGTTAGAGATGGCAAGGGCAGAATCAGGTCTTAGCCAGCAGAAGCTTGCGGACATGATGGGCGTAGGCCGTACATCTATCTATCGCTATGAGCAAGGGACAATGACCCCGGATGCTCCAACGATTATCAAGTGGTTTGTGTGCTGCGGCGTTGCGGTCAAGCGGTACATAGACGCTTGCTTGCATCCCGGTTTGCTGGAAAGTCTGTCAGAGGACACCGGCACTGAAAGCAAGAGGGATGCGCTGATAAAGCACATCGAGGAGACCAACGCTGAGGAAATCGACCTGTTGTTCTACCTGATCTACGGCAATCATGGCTCAGACTACCTTGCTGTGCTGTGCGAGGTGGTAGCCAATCTTCACACGACCTTGCGCGATCGTGTGTCCATCTGCCGTACCATCACAGGGCATTATGAGATGGCAAAGGCTACCAAAACCGACCCAGACCCTGACGGGACACAGCCCAATATGCAGATTTTGTATCAAGCACAGGACTGCGGGGAAGCTTCTGCCATGAAGCAGAACGATGCTTATACAATTAGTGAAGAAAATATTTTGCGGTGATTGTCGAATTATCGCGGTTTTTGAGAAACATTTTGTCCACGTTTATCCACTTTTTGTACACGTTTCATGAAGATTAGGTATACCTTTGACTTGTCATTCCGTCCCCCATGGGTCAAAAATTGGCAGGATTCGCACGGAATAAATAACGAATTAGCGTTAATATGCTGTTTGCAATTGAGCAACTTGTCAATCCGTCCCCCATTGTGCAGATTAGGTATACCTTTCCATCCACTTTTTGTACACCTATCTACAATCCGTCCACGTTTAATATGCCTAACCATCAATGATGTACCTTTCGGTTTACTTTGGACTTGAGTTTATTGGCTGTGAGCGCTACCGTTTTCAACAAGATTTGAAAATTCAAGACGTGTGCGTTGAAAAGTGTCTGCTTCTTTGCTATTTAGTAGATGTTATTTATCTCTCTTGTTTAGTATCTTGTTTAATATATGTAAGGAGGTATACTAAATCTGCACGAAGGTATACTAAAACTGCATGGAGGTATACAAAATCTGCACGGACAGGTATACCAAATCTGCATAAAGGTTGAAACTTGCACTTGATATTTCAACCATGCTGTGATATACTAGTATCAGTAAATGGAAAGGATGTGAGAGCTTGGGAGATTTGTCGATGAACAATCTTGTTGAGAAGAGCAAGGCTCTTGTATGGGCGAAGTTCAGGGATTATACGGCTGGCGAACTTCGGCTTTTGGAAGTCTACCTATCAAGAATCAATCCTCGTGACCCTGAAAGCGCAACTGTTCAGTTCACGTTGAAAGAATACTGTGACTTTTTAGGAATTCGTCTGAACAGCAAAGATTTGAAGCAACAGCTTAGGCATTTCATTGAAAACACTGTGGCAGTTCCGCTTGAGGGAAAAGACGAATATACGCTATACACGCTCTTTGCTATGGCACAGATTCGTTTTGACCCGGAATGTTTCACCTATATGGTCTCAATCAGATGTAACCCGCTGCTTCAGCCTGTGTTCTTTGACATTGCCGAGAAAGGCTATGTTCGGTATCGGCTACGCTACACGGCAAGTATGAAATCACAGTATAGCATCCTGTTGTATTCGATTCTTCGTGATTGGATGAACATGGGTTCAAAGGCTCACGAAATCAGCATTAAGAAGTTAAGAGAGCAGCTCGGTGCAACGGCAAGCAGTTATGACCAGTTCAAATTTTTCAGAGTAAAAGTTTTGGACGCTGCCGTTGATGAAATCAATGAAATCTCTGATATTTCGGTGTCGTACAAGAAACGGACTGTTGGGCATAGAATCGCTTCAATCATCTTTGATGTGAAAATGAAGCGCTCTGAAACTGTCATAGATGCCGAATCCAACGAGATTGAAACGACACCCTTGAGAGATGTTTCTGATAGCGAAAAGCCCGTTAAAAGCCCTAGAAACGGTGCATACGAAGATGTTGACTGGGCAAGCCTAATGCCGGGCATTGACGAAAAGCAGTGTGCAAGCATTGCAAGGTCTGTGGCAAGGAGAATAAAATCTGAATACCCGAACATTCGCAAGGACAAGAAGAAAGATGCCGTTGTGAACATCGTGCAAAGTGCGTACGAGCAGGCTGTAAAGGGTAAGCCGGATGTTGAAGTGCCGGAAGCATATCTGCGGACGGTTATCAAAGATTCGCAGCTAAGCAAGTTTGCAACATTCGGTTTCGATTATCTTGAGTAAAGAAAGAGTGATAAAATGGCAAAAATCATAGCTATCGCCAACCAGAAGGGTGGCACAGGCAAGACCACCACAAGCACCTGTCTGGCTGGTGCATTGCAGCTGCTTGGCAAGAAGGTCTTACTGGTGGACTGCGATGCCCAGTGTAACGCAACGGACACCTACGGCGCACAGACAGAAGATGTGTGTACCCTGTTCGATGTGATGACCAGACAGGGAACGGTAGAAGAGGGTATCCAGCACTGTGAAGCTGGCGACATCCTTCCATCTGACAACGCATTGAAGGACATTGACGAGCAGCTTGTCCGTGACATGGGCAAGAACTTCCGGCTGCGAGAAGCCCTTGAGAGCGTGTCTGAGCAGTACGATTACATCGTGTTGGACACTCCCCCGCAGCTTGGTCTTGCGCTTGTGAATGCACTGATCGCCGCCAACAGCATCATCGTGCCTATCACGGCAGACCGTTACGCACTGGCTGGTTTGAGCCAGCTCTCGCAGACAATCGGTGATGTTCGCAGATACTTCAATCCGACATTGAAGATTGAAGGTTTACTTCTGAATCAGTACAAGAGCCGCGAGAACCTGTCCAAAGAGGTTGTGGAGCAGCTTCCTGTGATTGCACAGAGCATGGGGACAACACTGTTGGACGTAAAGATTAGACCGTCTATGGGCGTTCGCAAGGCTCAGGCAGAGCGGCATGGCCTGTTTAGCGGCGACACGGCAAAGAGTACCAGCGCAGAGGATTTCAAGGCGTTGGCAAAGATGATTGTGGAGGAAAAATAAAAATGAGTAAAATTATAAAATCATGTCCGTTGTGCGGGAAAGACATTGTGGTGAGTGTTTTGTGCCAGTATTCTTTAGATTACAAAATAAGGAAAAACGGTAAGATTTCAACAAAATTTAAGAAAACAGATTGCGGAGGAATCGACTGTTCTGTCGCATCTTGCGAAGATTATGAAAATTGTGATGCAAGATGGGATTCAAGCGAATTTTTTATAGATGAAAAAGGTCAGTTTGTTGATGAAAAGTATTGTGAGGACGGTACAGAAGAATGAAATCAACCAGCAAAAAATCAACAGGCTTGCTTGGCGGGTTCGATTTCCAGCCTGTTTTTTCGGAACAGACATTAAGCCGAAGTGAGCCAAAGGAAGAAGAAGCAAGCCGAACAAAGCCGAACATAGCCGAACAAGAGCAGATGAAGCCTAGTGATGCCACAGATAGCCATGCACAGCATAATGAAGCACAGTTAAGCAGTATTAAGCCGAAGCAAGCCAAAGACAGCGAAACGCAGCCGAATAACGCCGTAGTAAGCGAAAGTAAGCCAAAGAAGCTGAAACAGGCAAGGGAAGTCCAACGTCTTATCGAACAAGGCGATGTGTCCGGCGTACTGGTAGAAGCTGGTTTGACAAAGAAAAAAATCCCGATGCCAGTATCGCATCAGGGCGTTGCAAGCGGCGATGGAAAACGTTCAAAGCGTATTACCATCCTTATGAGCGAAGAAGAACGCAAGTACATCAACCGTGAAGCAAGGCGGCACGGCATGACGATTGGACAGTTCGTGTACGCTCTGGCGGTTGCAGCGGCAGACGGAAAGATTGAGTTGGAGGATTTCTTAGATGAATGATAGTGAACGACGCCTCATTCGATTTGTTTGCGATGGAGATATGCGAAACGCGCAAAAAGCCGTTAAAATCATTTTGAACTCTATATCATCCAAAAAAGATGAGCAGTTCAAAGAGTGGCGGGATGATGAAGGAAGAATCCATAACATTACATATTGGATGCCGTTGCCTGAACCTCCTGTAAAATATTGAGATAGCAAAGGAGCGATATATGGAAAATTTTTATTGGGTCAAAATCCAGTACGATGATGACGAAAAATGCAGACACTTTCAAACTCCGTTCGTGTTGTTTGCGAATGACAAGGATGAAGCAAAAGCTAAAATCGAGCGAGAAGTCCCCGGAAAATTCTCCATCGTTGGCATAGTTGAGCTTGATAAGAGCCTTGTATTCCATCCGCAAGACTTATTTGACATAAAAGCTCAGTCTGTACTTTGGGAATGAGGGTGGAGAGATTATGCGCACATATAAGCCACACAAGCGCAGGAGCAAAGAGGAACAAGCCAAAATAAACGCAGAGGCAGCAAAACGTAAAGCAAAACTGGCTGAAAAGTACAATACTGACACGCAGTATTACAAGGGTATTCCTGTTGAGCTGATTGTAAGAGAGGACTACGGTTGCTACAAAGCAAAGCGTTTCAAAATAAACGGCAGCAATCAAAACGTGTGGATTCCGAACTGTTATCTTGAAGATGACGGAACAATCAAGGCGAATATGAACATTGATTTTGTATTCCGCAAGTCTGTAAATCAGTTAAATAAAGCTGGAATCACGCAAGCAATTATCGGCATCAAACGTAAAACGCCGGAAGCAGATGTGCCAAATCTCAAAAGCACCATGCAGAAAATCGGAGATAAGATTTAAGGAGAGATTGCTATGACTTACGGAGAAATGAGCAACTATATCACTCATATTAGTGACAATGACTTGGTTGCGTTGTGCAAGAGCGTTTACGAGTTCAAGAATGGAAATGGTGTGTTGGAGCCCACTTCGACACTCAAAATTCTTGCAGAAAACCTACAGTTTTCTGATGTGAGAGTGTTGGAATACATCATTATAGAAGAAGCGCATAAACGATACGAGCGGATTGTTTTGCTTCTTATAAAAGATGCCCCATCGCATTATTTGAAATAATGAGTTTTAAGAAGAATCATAATGGGTAAGTATGTGAAGCGAGAAGATGTCTTAAAAAAGCTAAAAGATGTATCAAAAATGACAGACGGAAAATCTGGCAGAGCGGTGATTGCGTTACTTAGAGCATCTTTGGAGGGCATTCCGTACATTGTGGTTGAAGAAAAAATTGAGCAAAACGATAAAAACTAAGTTCTAAAGTTAAAATAGCAAAACCCCTGCGTAGCCGTTAAAACTATACAGGGGTTCTGTTTTACTTATCAGCAATGCAATCCCAGTAGAGATATGCTTTGCCATCTGCGGCATCTGCGTCCTCAAGGAACGCCTTTGCCATGTCAGCGTAGAAGCCCGGAGTGTCAACGGACTGACGCTTTGCGACCTGACAATAATCTGAGTACATCATGTTCATGACAGCCCAGAAATCGTTCGGGTCACAAGTGATATTGCGCTGTTTGGCAACGTCCTGTGTCTGTTCCAGCGTCCAGTGACAGCCCTTCGTGCCGTCAGCATTCACCATGCTGTCACACCATTCCTCTGCTTCATCGTGGGTAAGGTGCTGACGTGGCATCCTGATCGAGCGGCTGTCTGCGCTGCCACGCTCATACTGTCCAGACCGCTTATCCCAGTCATCGTTCTGCGAGAAGCCGATTTGCGGCATCCTGCGCCCATTCTCTACGTCAGGATAACGGGGGATAGGGTAGGGGTCGATGTAGCGGTTTTCCTCCTGCGGATAGTAGGGGTAGCGGTCGTTGCCGTTCTCTAGCTTGCGCAGACGGCGTTCCAACTCACGCTCCCTACGGTCACGCTCTTCTTCAAGGCGGTCACGCTCCGGCTCACGGTCTTTGTCGTGGTCACGGAACATCATCATGCGGCGAAAATTAGTCTTGCCCATAATCTACACCTCCTCAAGAAATGGACGCAGGCGCGCCAGCGTGGGAACGGCAGAAGCAGCCCAGATACTTGAATGTACCTGTGCCGGTAGCGGACGTTGCCACACGGGTAGCGTAGCGGGTGCGGGTGTGGATGCTCTCAGTGGTTGCCTGAGCACAGTTGCAGTCGGTCAGGGGGTATGCAGTAGTGCCTGCGCCGATGGTGATGACCACAGGGGCGTTGATGGTGGCTGTGTCCGGGATGCTCTGAGCAACCACGATGCAATAACGCTCTCCATTCTGGTATGCGCCAGCAGGGATGTTGATGGTCAGGGTATCATTGGCAAACGTCACCGACTGGCTCAAAACCAGATGGGGGCAGAGTTTGCAGCTTGTTTTGCAAGCCATAATGTTTTCCTCCTATAAAAATCA
>ERZ1034842.64-NODE-64-length-58979-cov-18.537234_pt1 | contig 58979 bp, 54 predicted proteins | sample MGYA00520634_ERZ1034842 | MGnify/ENA primary metagenome ERZ1034842 (study PRJEB33766, sample SAMN09781734) | gut metagenome | biome: gut microbiome | host: Homo sapiens | place: Madagascar | study: EMG produced TPA metagenomics assembly of the PRJNA485056 data set... | reverse complement strand
CCCGCATCCGGAGCGAATGGTGTGTAATATAGCACAGCCCCTCAAAAATGCAAACCGGAAACAAAAAAAAAAACCGGAAAAACGAACAATGGGCTCTGTCGACGTTGCGGACTTTTTTGCAGCCCTCCCAGAGGATGGAATTTCGGGAAGGACAATTGAGGGAAGGAAAACAATGTCAGCCGTCATTCGGTGTTGCGGTAACCGGAGAGAACCCGTTTCCGATACAGGGACGGCAGAATCCCATGACTGCGGACAAACTGACGGCGAAAATAACCGAGGTCGTTAAAGCCGCTCGCAAACGCGGCTTCCTTGATGCTCATTCCCCGTGCAAGAAGCTCCGAAGCGTGCATGATGCGCTTCTCATTCAGAGCATCCGTAATCGTCATTCCGCAACAGCGGCGGAACAGGTTGCCCAGGTAATCCGGGTGGTAACCTAAGCGATGCGCAAGCTCCGATGTATTCAGATTCTCCGGGAAATGCGTCGCTATCAGGTTCCGGCAGGCTTCAACCGGATAGGGAACACCAGAAACCGGAACAGGTTTCGCACCGCGCCAAAGCGCTTTGCACAGCAGAAAGAACAGCGCGGAAGTGCTCTCCGAATCAGCCCCCGCGGCGACTTCCGCCAGAAGAAGCTCGCAATAGGCATTCACCAGCTCCGGATTCCGCGCGTGTCCGCTCTTTTCCGGGATCTCCTCCGGAACGGCGCTGAAATGGAGCCAATAATAGTTCAGGGTCAACGGATACGGCTCCGGACAGCGGCGGACCGTTCCCGAATCCATAAAAAGCCAGTCGCCCGTTTTCAGCTCATAACGGTTCCGGTCCTCAAGCATCACAAGACGGCCGCTGCTGATGAAAATCAGCGTTCGCATGCGCGAAACATGCGGATCCGGGCGTCCGCCTTTGCCGCGCGAAACAAGTTTACCGCCATTCAGGAATTCCATAAAACAAAATTCTCCTTATCCAGGAATTGTCACCTTTCTCTCGTAAAATATCTCCTTGCAGAACAATTTTCAAGTGCTATTTTAAGAGCAGAAACAAAAAACAGAGGATTTTGCAATGTCACAACCGACCGTTCAATATGAAAAAAACGCGGAACTGTTTGCGGATTATCAGACGCCGTACAAACTCAACCGTCCAATCCTTGCGCCGTCCGGAGAGCCCGGGGATTTTGACGCGCTCGGCGTCGACAACATGCGTATTTTCCGCCACAAAGGCCGGTTCTATGCAACTTACATCGGATTCGACGGAGTCGGATATCAGACCGCGCTCGCCGTTTCCGACGACCTGATCGAGTGGCAGAAACTCGGCGTCATCTTTCCGCGCGGTTCCGCAAACGCATGGGACCGCGTCGGGCGCGCCGTCTCCTGCTGGCTCCACGACGTCGATCTCTACGGGAACCGGGAACTTATCGCCAAAGACGGAAAATACTGGATGTTCTATCACGCCTATCCGGACGAGGGGTATGAAGGCGGCTCAGCGGCAAACGGGCTCGCATGGACCGAAGACGACACCTTTCACGACTGGCATTTTCTCGACAAGCCCGTTTTTGAAAAAGCGGCGGAAGGCGAATGGGACGGCGGCGGACTCTACAGCGTCTGGGTCGTTCCGTTTGAAAATTCCTGGCGCATGTACTACAACGGCAAAAACAATCTCCACTGGCCCTGGAAGGAACAGAGCGGACTCGCCCTCCCCGAAGACGACACACTCACTCGCTGGCGGCGGTATGAACACAACCCCGTGCATCCCGTTTCCGCAAGCGGATGGGACAGTGTTTTCGCGTGCGGACAACATGTTCTGCGGGACAGCCGCAACAACCGCTGGGTTCTCTTCTTCTGCGGTTTCGACGGCTGTCATGCGCAGGAGGGCGTTTCCATCAGCGACGACGGCATTCACTGGCGCCGCTTCGCCGAACCGCTGATCCGCTGCGGAGAGCCCGGCTCCATCGACAGCAAGCACGCACACAAGCCGTGCGTCATCTATCACAACGGCACGCTCTATCACTTCTACTGTGCGGTCCGACCGACCGAAACAGAGGAGGAACGCCGCAAATTCGGAAAGGAATTCCGATGCCTTACCGTCGCACGCTCAACGCCATTTTAACCGCACTCAACGGAAAGGAGACTGTTCAAGAATAAAATATGAAGTATGAAACGGGCATTTCTTATTTCACAATTTTCCCGCGGACGAAAAACGCAGGAAACAATTAGGAAGAGAGGCTACATCATGAAACACAAATCAACAGAAAAGGCTGGACACAGCATGAAATTCCATTCGACAGGAAGAGGCATTTCACATTTCAAGAGAAAATGCAACGGATTCACACTCATAGAGCTCCTGATAACAATTGCAATCATTGCAATTCTGGCAGGAATGCTGCTGCCGACGCTGAACAAGGCCCGCGAAAAAGCAAAAGAGATCACCTGCACGGGAAACCTGCGGCAGATCGGAATGGCGTCGCTCAGCTACACTTCCGACAATCAGGACTATCTGCCGCCGATCAACGCGGCAGACGACAACCGGCGTATTACAGCATTTCTTGGAACATACACGGGGACAAAACTCTACACGGACAAACAAAGCGGACTCTGGTTCTGTCCATCTCATGCACAAGTGGCACCCTCAACCGGAACAAGCGGAAAATACTATAATTCTTATATGCCAATCGGGACATGGACAAAAATTCAGGGAGCAAGCTGGTATGGTTCTGGAAGCACCGGACCTTACGACTGGGTATTCTATACCGCAAAAATTACATTTTTGAAACCCGGAATCTATCTTCTGACAAGCTACCAGCCGGAACTTGTTGGAACAGATATGATTCTGCGCCAGGATCCAATCACAGTTCAAGACATCAACCAGCAAACACCAGAGACCGAACTTAAAACCATTTTCGTTCATCAGCAAAGGGCGCCTTTTTTCAAAGTAAACGGTTCCGTCGTTTCCAAAAAAGTCCGCACCGTCGGATTCTGGAAAGGACACAAGGACAGCAATTGGAGCGACGGTCATTGGACCGCGGAACTCGACTGAACACACAACCCAAAGGAACTGTATATGAACAAAACTTCCATTCTCCTGTTTCTGCCGTTCGCTTTGGCGGCAAACGCCATCTTCAATCCGTCGTTTGAACTCGGAACGGACGGTTTCGCGCTTGAAAAAGAGCTGCGGCCGGACACGAACCCGGGCATGACATTTCTTCCGCTCAAAACGGCGCAGGGAGCGCCCGGAGCGGGAAAGAATTCACTCAAAATCGAAAATCCGTATTCGGAGCATTTTGTGCTCTACAGCAAGGAATTCAAGCTCAAACCGGCGACCGAATACAGGCTTTCCGCAAAAGTCCGCGCAAGCATGAAGGGAGAGAAACTCAATTTCCGCGTCATCAAGGCCTATGACCAATGGCTCGCATACACAAAAGCCGCGGATGCGACCACGGAATGGAGTGATTTCGAATACGTTTTTTCGACCGATGATTTCAAGGAGGAATCCTGGCTCCATATTCAGATCTTTCCCGTCAACCGCGAAGACGCCAAGCCCGGAGATTTTTATATCGACGACTTGAAGCTCGAAGAGACCGGAAAGAAAGAGACGTTTTCCATCGACGCCATCGCCGCTCCAGACAAGCATCTCTATTTGAACGGAGAAACCGCAAAAATCGCCCTGAAGCTCACCAACCCCGGCGCGACTGCGCTCGCGGAAAGCGCGACCGTGAATGTGACGGACGATTATTCCGGGAAGCCGCTGTTCTCCGAACAGATCAATCTCCGGCTCGCTCCTGGCGAAACAAAAAACATTCCGCTGAAACCGCGGAAACTCGAGCGGTCCGGCGGCTTCCGCGTTTCGGTAAAAGGAAACAGTCTGCGGACGCATGACAGCTTTTTCTCCGTTTTCGGGAAGTACGAAGCGAAGCCGATTGACATCACAAAGGATTTCGTTGTGGCGTTCAACGGCGGACTCGAATACCGGATGCCGCCGAACTCGCGCAAGCTCTCCTACCGGGTCTACAACGCGCCGCTCGAAAAGAGATTCGAATTCTATGCGGCCGCGGGCTGCCGCATTCTGCGCGACCACGACGGAGGACAGCGCGGCGTCAACTGGAACGCGGTTGAAGAAAAACGCGGCGTGTTCGATTTCTCGCACCTCGACCGCCAGCTTGCAATCTACGGAGCCAACAACATCACGCTCTTTCCGGTGATCGGATGCGGATTCATCGAGAACCGTCCCGACCGCGAACAGCGCTGGCCGAAATGGGTGGTTCCGCTCAGCGAGCGCGTCAAAGACAATCCGCCGAACTGCATGGCAGGCGTGCGCGGAAAAGTCCTGCTCCCGCCGCGAGATCTCTACCGCAATTACATCTATCAGACCGTGAAGCACATCAAAGGACGCGTTCCGGTGTATGAAGTCACGAACGAGCCGAATCTTTATCTCGCGCCGGAAGCATACGTCGCCTATCTGAAGGAGGCGAACTCGGCAATCCGCGAAGCCGACCCGGCGGCGAAAATCTCCGGATTCTGCCTGAGCAGCGATTTCAGCGCATCCGCAACGCCGTGGATGGATCAGTGCGTCAAACTGGGCGGTCTCAACTACGTGGATGCGGTCGGTTTTCATCCCTATGGGGGGCGCCAGCTCGGAGCGCTGTACCCGGCGGACAAGTATATCGCCAGCCTGCGCACCGACATGAAACGCTACGGCAAGCCGGATTTTCCGCTCTGGAACACGGAACTTTACTATCTGATCGACCAGCAGGTAAAACACGACTCCTATGAAGAGGGGCTGATCCGTCCGCATCATATCGCGATGCGTTTTCTCATCGATCTCGGCGAGGGCGTGGTGCAGTCAATCTCCGTCCATGAGAATCAGCTCTGGAAACGCCTTCTGACGCCGAACAACCACGGAATTTCCAACTACCATGAACTCGTGCCGTCCGAAAACATGGTTGCATACAATGCTCTGGCGCGTCTGTTCGAGGCGGCGGAACCGGTGAAGAAAATCCGCCATGACAACGGCGTCATCTGCTACGTTTACCGCAAGGGGGGAAAACTCATAGCCGCAGTCTGGCAGTATCAGAAGAAAAAAGGCGTGTGCGCCGATCTCTCCGCATTCGAGGTGACGGACCTCTTCGCGAATCCGGAGACGGCGGACGAGAAGGAACTCGGGGAAGCGCCGTTCTATCTGCGGCCCGGCAAGCTTTCCGATTCGGAATTCCTCGCGAAGCTGGAAAAACTGCCGATCCGTCTGGATCAGCCGATTTCAGCGGGAGAAATCGCGCGCAGAATCGGCAATTCGCTCTTCGTCATGCTCCACAACGATTCCGACGTTGTGCGGAGCGGGACTGCAGGCGTTACGGGCGGGGGACTCTCCGCGCTCAAGCCGCTGAACTTCACGCTCGCGCCGAAAGCGAAGCAGACGTTTGAAATCCCGGTCAAGGACATTGCGCCGAACGGGAAACCGCTCACGCTGATGCTGCATGTCAACAAAAATCTCTTCCGCATGCCGCTGCAGCTCACGGTGAATGAAATCGTCCCGCGCAATTTCAAAATGCAGAACGCAGAGGGAAGGATCGAATTCGAAAACGGAAAAATCAAACTTGAGATGTCGGTGAAGGACACGACCGACGCAGGCGCAACCGGCAGGCGTTCCCCGTGGGAGACCGACTGCACGGAACTGTTCTTCGACCTCGCGCCGGAATATCTTCCGGCGGCTCACGCACAGGCATACACGCCGCAGACCTTCCGGCTGTTCGTCACTCCGCGCGGAACGGAAAAACTTCACGTCATGGGCGCAGTCAAACCCGACGACTGCAAACTTGATGTGAAGCAGAGCGCGGACGGCTATTCCTTCAAACTCGAAATCCGCGCGGCGACCGGAAAGATGCTCGGATTCGACGTGAAAATCGACGATGCGGGGAACGGAAAAATCCGCGAAACGACTCTCGGGAAAGGCAAAGAACTTTACCGCAACCGCTGCAACTTCAGCATTGTAAAATAAGGAATGAAAGCATGAAACATCTTTTCACACTCGCGGCGATCGCCGCAGCCGCAACGGTCTCCGCCGTTGAACTCGACACGAACCTGCTCGCAGACGGAGATTTCGAGAAGGGAAACCAATTCATCAATTACAAAACGTGGCGGATGAACGGCCTGTCCGTCGTCCCCTCTCCCGATTTCTTCAGCGGGGAAAAGAGCCTGAAGATCGTCAAGGATGCAAACACCTGGATTGCCGTTCAGACAAGGAATCCGCTTCCGATCATCCCCGGCAAAACGATTGAACTCAAATTCTGGATGAAATCCGCCGGCGGAAACGTTCCGGGAAGCGCGACGCTTGATTTCGCGCAGCCGAATCAGAACCGACATCTCTACAAGACGTTCAACTTCCAGATCGGACCGGAATGGAAGGAATTCACCTTCGAATACGCCGTTCCGGCCGATACCGACGCGTATACCGGGCTCAAGGCGGGAACCTGCCGTCTGAGACTCGGCCTCAAGAACTCTCCGGACGCGGCGGAAGCGTATCTTGACGGGGTTGAATTCAAACTCAAATAACGGGAACGGACAGATTTCAAGCGGGCTCCGGAATCCACATGGTTCCGGAGCCCGCAAGTTTTTCAAGAATTAATCCGGTGCTAACAATCCTCTAACAATCAGGGGTTATCTTATCGGTAACAACCCTGAAAAGGAGGATTTTATGAAACGTCTCTTGAAAAGAACCGCTCTCCTCGCAGCCGTCCTGCTCGGATGCGCCGCCGCAAACGCAGAAACCATCAATGGCGCCGGCGCCAGTTTCCCCGCTCCGGTCTATGCGGCATGGACCTACTCCTACAACAAAGTCAACGAAGCCAAAGATCAATTCAACTATCAGTCCATCGGCTCCGGAGCGGGCGTCTCACAACTCAAATCCGGAACCATCGATTTCGCGGGTTCGGACGACCCGGTCAAGGAGAAAGACCTCAGGCAGCACAATCTGCTCCAGTTCCCCATGCTCGTGGGCGGAATTGTGCCGGTCGTCAACATCCCCGGAATCAAAAGCGATGAACTGAAACTCGACGGAGCCACGCTTGCGGCGATCTTCCTCGGCGACATCAGAAAGTGGAACGATCCCGCGATTGCAAGCCAGAACCCCGGCCTCAAGCTTCCGAACCAGCGCATCACCGTGGTCCGCCGTTCCGACGGTTCCGGAACCACCTGGATCTTCACCAACTACCTCTGCAAAGTCTCCGAGAAGTGGGCGAAGGGACCGGGCAATGCAAAAGACGTCAAGTGGTTCCGCGGAACCCTCGGCGCAAAGGGCAACCCGGGCATTGCAAACAACGTCGCCAAGACCCGCGGTTCCATCGGTTACGTTGAATACGCCTATGCCAAAGAAGCAAAACTTGCGACGGTTCAGCTGAAGAACGCCGACGGCAACTACGTCAGCCCCACCTCCGCAACCTTCGCGGCCGCAACTGCGAACGCTGACTGGAAAGGCGCAAAAGACTTCCGCGTCGAACTCAACAACCAGAAGGACGCCGATGCGTGGCCGATCACCGGCGTCACCTACATCGTCCTCAAGAAAGACCTGAACAAAACCACGGCTGAAAAGCTCTTCGGCTACTTCAACTGGTGCTACAGCGACGGACGCAAACAGGCTTCCGACATGCACTACGTCCCGATGCCGGAAGACGTCGTCAAGCTCGTTCAGGAAAGCTGGAAAGCAGTCAAGTGAGGCACGCATGAACCAGACGACCGTAAAAACGAAAAACGGTCCGTTTCTCCCGGAAACGGCGGGGAGGGCTTCCCTCCCCGACCGGATTTTCCGTATCGCGGCGATCGCGTCGGCGGGACTCGCGATTCTGCTGACGCTCGCGTTCTTTGTTCAGCTGGCGTGGCACTCCGTGCCGGCATTCCGGGAATTCGGACTCCGCTTCTTCTGCTCCACCGAATGGGATTCGGCGGAAATGAAGTTCGGCGCGGCATGCGCAATCTACGGAACGCTGATCACAACCGTCATCGCTCTGCTGATCGCCGTCCCGACTGCGTTTCTCACAGCTCTGTTTCTCGTGGAGATCGCTCCGCCCGCAATCTCGCGCGTCTTCGGATGCGCGCTCGACCTGCTCGCGGCAATCCCCAGCGTCATCTACGGCATGTGGGGACTCTTCGTCTTCGTGCCGTTCATGCAGAACCGTGTGCAGCCGTTCCTGACCGATACGCTGCATCTCGGAGTCATTCCCCTGTTTGACGGTCCTATGACCGGATTCGGGTTCCTGACCGCCGGCATCGTGCTCGCACTCATGTCGCTGCCGTTCATGTCCGCCATCATGCGCGACGTCTTCCGCATGGTTCCCCCCGTCGTCAAGGAATCCGCTTACGGAATCGGCGCGACGACCTGGGAGGTCGCAAAAGACGTCACCATGCGCTACGGAATGCAGGGCCTGCTCGGCGCGGTCTTCCTCGGACTCGGCCGCGCAGTCGGCGAAACCATGGCGGTGCTCTTCATCATCGGCAACAGCGAAACGATCTCCGCATCGCTCTACGAATCGGGCGCGACAATCGCCTCGGTTCTCGCCAACAAATTCGCGGAAGCGGAAGGACTCGCCAAGAGTTCGCTCTTCGCGCTCGGGCTGATCCTGCTCTGCATCACTTTCTCCATTCAGATTTTCGCCCAGATCTGGCTCAATAAAGTCCGCAGAAACGCGGGAGGCGGATTATGACAACCGAAACAGCTCTGAAACCGCGCGGACTTTTCCTGCGTAAACTCAAAAATTTCACGGTCATCGGCGTCTCCGCGTTCGGAACCGTGATCGCGGCGGTGTTCCTTATCTGGATTCTCTGGACGATTCTCCGCAACGGCGCGGAATCGCTCTCCGTTGAATTCCTCACCCAGCCGACGAAACCCTATGGCGTTCCGGGCGGCGGCATGCTCAATGCGATCCTCGGAACCGCGCTCATCACGCTCGTCGCGACCTTGCTCGCCGTCCCCGCGGGCATGCTCGGCGGAGTCTGCCTCTCCGAATTCGCACGAAGCTCCAGATTCGGAAACGCCGTCCGTTTCTCCGCAAACGTCATGATGGGCATGCCTTCCATCATCGTCGGACTCTTCATCTACACGCTGATTGTCATGACGACAGGGCGGTTCTCCGGCTTTGCCGGTTCAGTCGCTCTGGCGATCATCATGTTCCCCGTCATTCTGCGCACAACCGAAGACATGCTCTGCATGGTTCCGAACGCGCTCCGCGAATCCGCGCTGGCGATCGGCGCTCCGCGCTGGCGCATCACCCTCGCAGTCGTCTTCCGCTCGGCGAAAAGCGGACTCATGACGGGTGTTCTGCTCGCCGTGGCGCGTGTCGCCGGCGAAACCGCGCCGCTGCTCTTCACCGCGCTCACCAGCGACGCCTGGCCGACCGGCTTCTTCACCCAGCCGACCGCCAACCTCACGGTCACCATGACGGAATACGCGACGAACTCGCCGTTTCAGACCATGCACATCCGCGCATGGGGCGCCGCACTCATCATCACAGCCGCCGTCCTCGCACTCAACATTCTTTGCAGAACCATATTCAGGGAGAAAAAATCATGACGGACACCCCCGCGGTTCCTCAGGGCGAAGAGATCAAAATCTCCGTCCGGAACCTCAACTTCTACTACGGAGCGCATCAGGCGCTCTTTGACAACAACATCGAGATCTACAAAAACCGCGTCACCGCCGTCATCGGCCCATCCGGATGCGGAAAATCCACGCACCTGCGCATCTACAACCGCATCTACGAACTTTACCGCGAACAGCACGCCGAAGGAGAAATCCGCATCGACGGCGAAAACATCCTCGCCCCGGGTACCGATATCCTCGAACTCCGCCGCAAAGTCGGCATGATCTTCCAGAAACCGACCCCCTTCCCCATGTCCGTCTTCGACAACGTCGCCTACGGAATGCGTCTTCACTACAACCTCAAGCGCTCCGAAATCGCCGACCGCGTCGAACAAAGCCTCCGCGGCGCCGCAATCTGGGACGAAGTCAAGGACAAACTCAAAAAGCCCGGAACCGCGCTCTCCGGCGGACAGCAGCAGCGTCTCTGCATCGCACGCGCCATCGCGATCCAGCCCGACGTCCTGCTCATGGATGAACCGACCTCCGCAATCGACCCCATCGGAACATCCAAGATCGAAGACCTCATCGGTGAACTCAAAAAATCCTTCACCATCGTCATCGTCACGCACAACATGCAGCAGGCCGCCCGCGTTTCCGATTACACCGCATTCTTCTACAAAGGCGTCATCGTGGAATACGGCGACACCCGCCGGATGTTCACCAAACCGCGTGAAAAGAAAACCGAAGATTACATCACCGGACGCTTCGGCTGATCCGGATTCAGAAAGGAGACTTTCAACATGTCCGTCATTCTCAACAATGAAATTTCCAAACTCAAAAAGAGCATTCTCACCCTTTGCGGAATGGTCGAAAACGCAGTCGCCGACGCCGTCGACGCCGTCATGACCTCCGACCGCAAAAAAGCCGAAGCGGTTATCGACAACGATATTGAAATCGACCATTTCGAGCTCGATGTGGAAGAGGAATGCCTCAAAATCCTCGCCCTTCACCAGCCCGTCGCCGGAGACCTCCGCTACGTCATCGCCTGTCTCAAGATGAACAACGACCTGGAGCGCATCGGCGACCTCGCCGTGAACATCGCAAAACGCGCGCTCTCCTTCTACTCCATCCCTACGGCGGAGATGCCCGTCAACCTGCGTCCCCTCTGCGAGTGCACGAAAAACGCGCTCGGCAAGAGCCTCGACGCCCTCATCCGGCTCGACGCCGATCTTGCCGCCGCCGGACTCGCCTACGACGACGTCATCGACGAGATGAACCGGGAGAACCACGCCAAGCTCCTCGGACTTATGCATCAGCACCCCGAAAACGTCGAACGCTACCTCAATCTCCTGAATGTCTCGCGTCACCTGGAACGCATCGGCGACTACGCCACAAACATTGATGAAGACGTCATCTACATGGTCAACGGCGCAATCGTCCGTCACCGCACCGGAATCGACGGCGAATTCAAAAAGAAACGGAAATAACTGTTTTCCCGCAGTTTTCCTTCATGGAATCTGCGGGATTTTTTCATGAACACCGGCGACGACGCATATCACGGATACACGACTTCAAAATACGGCGTCCCGTATTCGAGCTTGCCCGTATCAAGCGCAAACTGCAATCGACCGTCTTTGAGCGTCACCGGAATTCTGCATTCCCGGGAACCGCTCATGTTCAGCGCGTAGACGGACGGAAGACCTTTGCTTCCGTTCTTCAGCGAGAAACGGAACTGTCCGGCGCGCATCACCTGCTGAATGTCGCCCACATCCAGCTCCGCATCGAATTTCTCCGTCGAAAAAACCGCGTTTTCCGCCATAAACATGGTTCCGACAACCACCAGGATCCGCCTGGAATCCGCAAGGTTCTTTTCGTTTTCAAGAGAAATCGCCGCAATCGTGCACGGAGTGCTGACCGACATCACCGAGAGAGCGGAGAGTTTCACAGGCTCGCTCTTCTTCAGAACGGCGGACTGAAACTTCGGAGCGTCCACCGTCAGAGTGTTCTTTCTGATGTTCATGCGGATTTCCCCCGTTTCACTCTCAAGAATACCCGCCTTCACATCCGTGCGGTTTCCCGCCGCGAGAATTCCTTTTTTACGGAGATTCGCAACCTGTTCGCTCAGAATCCGCATATTCTGATCCGATTCCTCGCTCAGTTCCACATACATTCCCATGCCTTTCGCTCCGACAAACGCCTGCGGTTCGACATTGAGATCCGCAACCGGATTCTCAGCGTTCCGGTAATCCGAACCGATACGCGTCAGCATGCTCAGCAGATTGTAGCCGCTCCCGATCGCCCCCGTGTACTCGATGGATTTCAAAACCTTTTCCGGGACATGGAACGATACGGCATGTTTCGCGCTCTGAATGTCCCCGCGCTGCCAGCCGAATGCGCAGAAGAGCGAATTCATCACCGCCGCCAGATTCTCGCCGCCGTCGAAATCCCACGGCTGGAACGGCACATGGAGCATCCGCACAAGGTTCGCGTGCGGTGCCAGAATCTGCCAGTCCTGCAGACTTGCGTATGCCGCCCACATCGGCGCGGCCTCGTGCGAATAACGGTTGAACCCGTTGTGCGAATACTCCGTCATGAAGAACGGCTTTCCTAACACGCGCGCCGCCGCCGCGCGCCCGATGTAGTTGTTCTGGACGATCGAGGAATCCTGTCCCACCGTGGTCATGGTGTTGCGCAGCCAGCCGCCGAACGTCAGACGCTGTTTATAGGTCGGCGGATAGAGCTGTGTCATGCCCGGATGCGCATGATAGGTGTGCATGGCGACAGCATTGAAATCCGCGCGGGCGTCGCCTTCCAGATTGCGCATGTACATATCCCAGTTCGTAACAAACCCCTTGAATCCGGACTCCTTCACCGCGTTCAGGTAGAACGCGTTCATCTCGCGGATTTTTCCGCGCAGATACTTCCGCGCCGCCTCGCCGTCCGGAGTCGCGGACTTGAGAAGCGCTCCGTTGAACTCCGGAACCGACGCTGGATTCTGCGGATTGCGGTGCTTCCGCCAGTCCGGCGTAAAGAACGTAATCTGACGCCCGTTGAAGTTGAAAAGATGCTCCTGCTCGTTGTAGCAGGTGATGCCGATCAGCTGCGGATCGTCGACCAGCGCCTTTCCCGTATACGGGTTCGGCGTTTTCAGCAGATAATCGAACCCGGCTTTCCAGTGATTGCGGTACCGCGGGTCGAAGAACATGCGGAAACGTCCGTAGCTTTCCGCTCCGTTCGTATTCATCACCGCTTCCGTAAACATACCGCTCGAGGTGAAGATATCCAGCATCACATAGACACCGCGGTCGCGCAGACACTTCAGAAAATACCAGTAGCGGTCCGCTACGCCTTTGTTGATCGGAAGCTCGGCGACGCTCTGCGCCATCGGGACTTCCGTAACGTACTTTCTGTCCTTCCCCTGCTTCGGAAGCCCGCCGTTGCCGACAAGCATTCCGTCCAGGAAGTGAAAACGCAGAATATTCATCCCGGAAAGAGCGATCTGCTCCGCGTAATCCTCCAGTTCCGCTTTGCTTGCGGTGACAAAGCCGAGGGTCCATTCGCCCGGGACGAAGTTGAACCCGCGCAGGCGCACCGGTTCGCCCGGAGCATTTTCAAAATAGAGCCGTCCCTTGCCGTCCGCCTTGAGACGCCCGCATTTGTCGACGTCATACTTCTTCACATACTGCGAAAGATCCAGCGCGGAGCCGGGAATCCGCTTCCACTGGTCGATGCGCTTTCCGCGCAGCTCCCTTCTGACCCACACCGCGCTCTTGTCCGTCTTCACCGGACGCCACTCCCTGCCGCGGACAATCTGCGTAATCCGGCTGAGTTTTTCGCGGAACGGAACTTTGCCGCAGACGAATTTCCATCCGGCGGAACCGCTCAGAACGCGGACCGCGATGATGTTCTTCCCTTTTTTAACAGGAAAATTGAAGACGTGGTCGGTCGGAAGAAACGTCTCTTCGCGGTTTCCCGTCACCAGCGTATCGTAAACGGTTTTCCCGTTGACAATGAATTCAAACCAGTAGTCCGCCGCGCAGCCGACCTGCATGGTTCCGGCTTCCGCCGATTCAAATTCGTTGAAGAAAACGGCTTCCATCTTCGGCTTGGTTGCTTTTCCGGCTTCCGTAAGAACAAAAGCGTTCTCCTTGAATACCGCAGTTTCTCCGGCGACGCCGCCCAGACTCTGCGGAACCGAAGTAAGCCCGCCGAGTTTCACATTTTTCAGATCCGGCGACCGGAACAGCGTCCATTTGGAATTCAGGGCAAGCGGAAGAAAGTTCTCCAGCTTCTCGAATTTGACCGGACCGAGATATACCGTCGTACCTTCCGGCAGCGCGCCGACCATGATTGTCGGGGTACGCACCGCACAATTGAAATCTCCGTTCACCGTGAATTCGCGTGTGACGGTCCGCCACTCTTTCGAAACGCTGAACTCCTTCGGAGAGTTCCCGATGGTCTTCCACGGAGAATCCTGCTGAATGCAGCTCGACATTGCCTTGCCTTCGCGATCCGCGCGAATCTGGAAACTGTAGCGGCATTTCATTCCGGGCGTAAGATTCTGCTCCGAAACAAAACCGATCATCAGGCTCCATGCAACCGGATCTTTCGCCACTTTTTTGATGACGAATTCCCCCGCGGGATCCCCTTCCGGAGTCTTCACTTCCGGAGATATGCGGTATGTGATGTTCCCGTACGGATACTGTAGCCCCGGGACTTTCCCCTCCTTGAAATTCCATTCTTTCAGAACATCCGCGGAGAGCAGAACCGCCGCTCCGCACAGCAGTGCAGTCAAAAATTTCTTCATGCTTATTTCTCCGCTGAAATACGTTCCATTTTAACCGAACCGATATAAACGGTTGTACCCTCCGGCAGCGCGCCGACCATGATTGTCGGGGTACGCACCGCACAATTGAAATCTCCGTTCACCGTGAATTCGCGTGTGACGGTCCGCCACTCTTTCGAAACGCTGAACTCCTTCGGAGAGTTCCCGATGGTCTTCCACGGAGAATCCTGCTGAATGCAGCTCGACATTGCCTTGCCTTCGCGATCCGCGCGAATCTGGAAACTGTAGCGGCATTTCATTCCGGGCGTAAGATTCTGCTCCGAAACAAAACCGATCATCAGGCTCCATGCAACCGGATCTTTCGCCACTTTTTTGATGACGAATTCCCCCGCGGGATCCCCTTCCGGAGTCTTCACTTCCGGAGATATGCGGTATGTGATGTTCCCGTACGGATACTGTAGCCCCGGGACTTTCCCCTCCTTGAAATTCCATTCTTTCAGAACATCCGCGGAGAGCAGAACCGCCGCTCCGCACAGCAATGCAGTCAAAAGTTTCTTCATGATGAATCCCTTTCCTTTTTTCGGGTTGAATTACCGGTATGTATACCAGAAACGGCAGGATGCGCATCCGCCGTCGATGCTGTTGACATCATGCGAACACGTGACGGAACCGAATCCGATGCTCCCCGCATGCCCGTCGAAATAGAGCACGTTGTTGCGGAGCTGGTGCCCCCACGCCCCCCCTTGGGAAGCCGTTGGGTTTCCGATCGTCGAATATTTATTGAACTGTTGGACGCCTTCCGTCCAGAACCCCTTGCTGGAAGGATTCTTCACTTTGGTCAGGCGGTGAACCCAGCAATTCCCGCTTTGCACCGCACCTGCGGAATTGTCAGTAAAGATCATGCCGTAGACATCGAAAAAATTCAGATGCGGCGTCTGCGCGTTGTTCGGACAACTGCAGAGCAGGCTTGTGGCCTGAGCCGCCTGTTTTTTGCCGTAAGCGGAACTGCAGACTTTGGAAACCGGAACCCGCGGGCTCGCCCAGGAGCAGATGGGATTCCCTTTGCCCGGAGGAAGCTTCAGTCCGGTCGCTTCGAAAATATAGGAAATTTCTCCTGTCGTATCATTGCTCCATCCCGCCGTGTAACAATATAAAGTCGCCCAGTTGCCGGCATTCATGATCCGGATGTTGTCGTCGTTGTCGTTCATGTATCCCATGACCGCAAGCGAAAGCTGTTTGAATCCATTGACGCAGGTAATCGCCCGCGCCTTTTCCCGCGCCGCATTCAAAGCCGGCAGCAGCATTCCGGCCAGGATGGCGATGATCGCAATCGTCACGAGGAGCTCTATAAGGGTAAATCTCCGTTTCCAGTTTTTCATTTTCCGTTTCTCCTTTTTTATTGTTTTATGTTACTTGCAAACTTTGCAAGTAGATTTTTGCATCTCCGTTTTTCTTCCCAGAACAGATAATTTCCCTCTTCGTTCCAGTGTGAAGTGTTCAGAACCGCGCTTCCCTTTTTCACGAACGGAAGCTGGATAACATCCGGGCAGAGATGTCCCGCACGGGTAATCGAAACCGGAACCAGTGTCAGCGGCTCCCGGAGCGAACCGGGAAGAAGCGTCATGGAAACCGTGCTGTGGAACGGACTGAACATCACCGGAGCCCCCTGCCATCCTTCCGGAAGCGAAGGGACAACCGAGAGAAGTTCCAGTTCCGCAAAATTCATAAATCCATGAATTTTCAGCCGGACAGGTTTTCCCTCTTCCACAACGCAGGAGCCGTCTTCAAATTCAAAATGAAGCGTTCCATACGGCAAATCATAAATGAGTTCATTGCTCTTCTTGTGCCCAAGCGCATCGCGGGTATTGCGAATGATTTCCCCGTTCAGAAACTCCGGAGAATCCGGAAGAGTCGTCTGATCCGAAAAAGCAAGCAGTTCGGGATCTTCAAATGCGGCGAGCTCCGCACAGCAGACGACACGGTCCGTCAGCTCCGTCAGAGTCGCCGGGACATTCAAAAGACAGGTCCGTCCGACATTCTCAATGGAACAGGTTCTGATGCCGTCCCCGATCGGCGCACACCACTTTTCCGGGATTCCGCTCCGGCCGTTGATGATTCCCAGAATCGCGCCGACCGTTCCCGCGGTGCAGTCGGTATCGTCGCCGCAGTTCACCGCCAGCGCAACCGAGCGCCCGAAATCGCCTTCGCCATAGAGCAGACCGAGCACCGCGAATCCGAGATTTCCGGGAGCCTGGAACCAGCCGATATCCGAGCTGTCCTCCACAATCCGGTTCCTGGCCTCCGCAAACGGCAGATGTTCCGCATAACACGTGCGGGCGAGTCCGACCGCACGGGCGACCCGGCAGCCGGACGGAATAAACGCGAGCGCGACGTCAAGCAGCTTCTGAATGTCGCGCTCCGCAAACGCTGCGGATTCCAGCGCGGCGGTGAAGAGCTCCGCATAAATGCCTTCCCCCTCATGATCGCAGCAGGCATCGCAGTATGCAAGCCGGACCGCCCGGTGCGGAGAAGCGGGAAAGAGACACGCCCAGATTTCCGACCGTATCCATGCGCCGTTGCTCCACTTCCAGTCGCCGTTGCCGACGCGTCCCGACATCGGCGGCAGAATCCCCATGCGGATGTTGTTGCGGCAAACTCCGTATTCGTTCCACGGACCCGTAATGTAATTGTCCCAGTATTCGGCAAGACGGCGTTCATTCAGCTTGCGCACGCCCTCGCGCTCCACCGCGGCAAGCCAGACAAGCTGAAGATCAAGATCGTCGTTCGGAAGAGATTCTCCGTTGATCTCGGGCGGATAAAACTCAACATCGTTCATTGCCCGGTTGTTCTCCCACGGAGCGCCGAGCGTTCCACCGATTGTTTTACCGTACCAGCAGCCGAGAACTTTGTCGCGGTAGTCCTTCCGGGAGATGGTCCATTCCCCTGTTTTCGTCGTCATCATGCACATTCCTTTCTTTTGTTTTATAATTATATCTCAAAAAAACGAATTTGTCAACGCCTTAAAGTCTATACTTTTTACCATATCGTCCATTTCTTGAAAAAAGTAAAAATTTGCTTTTTCCATTTTCCGTGATATAGTTTCAGGGAAAGGAGAATTCCGGCATGGATTCAGCTGCGGCAAACAGAGAGGCGAGCATATTCGGAGAAAAGATGTTTTTTGCGTGGGAAAAACGCCGCTGGATGTCTCATGACCTGAACTTCTGGAACCTTGTAATCACAACAAGAGGGAACTGCCTTATCCGCAACCGTTTCGGGGAACTGCAGCTGGCGCCGGGCGACATTCTGCTGTCTCCGCCCTCACACGAGCGTTTTTTTGCCATGGACGGATGCTGGGGCTGTTTCTGGTTCGCATTCAACCTCCATATTCACATCAACTGGAATCAGCCGATCCGGGAAATGTACGTTGTGCATCCGCACAGCGACACCATGGCACGGATTCTGAGCGATGCGGAGGAGGCCTGTTCCCTTCTGGCCGCTCAAACCGGCAATATATTCCCGTTGGTTGAAACGCTCCTGGAGAGCATTCTTCTGCGCGGAAACGCGGATACGTTCATCAAGGCGAACACGCAGCTGGAAGCCGCGAAAAATTTCATCGCATCCACGCTTCAGATTCACAACTTCGACACCGTCGCCAAACAGTTCGGCATGTCGCGCGCAAAATTTTTCCGGGACTTCAGGAAAGCCTACGGAACGACGCCGCAGAAGTATCATGAGAAGATCAAATTCCAGAATGTCTGTTCAATGCTTGCAACGACGGACCGTTCGTTTTCGGAAATAGCGGAGCTGTGCGGATTTTCGAGTTTGTTTTATCTTTCAAAGCGTTTCCGGACTGTTTTCAAGACCTCGATGCGCCAATACCGCGCGAAACGGACCGGAGGGATTCAACAATAAAATCAGATCGCTGACCAAGCAGGCGCGCGTTAATAAGAATTTACAGGTTCCGGCAAAAAACATTTAAAATGAAAAAGCCGGGATGCTGAGTCCCGGCAAAAATCTGAAATTCAGGTTTTCGGAATAAGAAAACTTATCCCTTTATGGAATGAGGAATAAGAAAAATTATTCCTGTGTGATGGCTTCCGCGGGGCAGGTGCCGACGCAAGCGCCGCAGTCAACGCAGGAATCCGCATTGACCTGAGCATGGCCGTCCGCCATGGAGATTGCTTCCACCGGGCAGGCGCCGACGCAGGATTCACATCCGACACATTTTTCAGGGTTTACTTTTGCAGCCATTTTTTCCTCCTTACGGTTTGTTCGATAATTTCGGGGAGCCGCTCATAGGAACGGCTATCTCCATAATCTACATGAATTTCCCGAAATGTCAAATCATCCCGAAATGAATCTTTGAAAATTGTGCGCTGCAAAGTAACGGTTCTTTTTCATCCCCGGCAAACGTACAAAAGGCGCGTTCAGCTCTGCAATTCACCATTTTCCCGTTCGTGGAGAATGTTGAGCGCTTCGTGGGCGGCAATTCCTTCAGCGGTTTTGCGCTTGTTCGCGGATGCGGTTGTGATCACCTTTCCCAGCACACGGACTTCCACGCGGAACACGGGATTGTGGTCGGGGCCGGAGACAGAGAGCAAGTGATATTCGGGCTGACAGCCGTAACGGCTCTGGGTGAACTCCTGGAGCGCGCCTTTCGGATTCAGATCCCGCAGCATCCGCGCAGGATCCGGAACGGTTTCCGCAAGGAGTTTGAGGTAGAACTGACGTGCGGTTTCCAGATCGGAATCGAGCATGATCGCCCCGAGAACCGCCTCCATCGTGTCGGAGAGAGTGGATTCGCGCGTTCTGCCGCCCGTCTCCTGCTCGCCGTGTCCGAGCATCAGCGCGTTGCCGAGATCGAGACGAACCGCAAGCTGTGCAAGCGCGCTCTGGTTGGCGAGAGCGGAGCGGATCTTCGTCAGATCCCCTTCCGCAAGCTCCGGATAACGCTTGAAAATGTATTCGGTCAGAATGATCTGGAGCACGGCGTCACCGAGGAACTCCAGTCTCTGGTTGTCATATTTGATGTTGTGTTCGGTGGCGAACGATCGGTGCATCAGAGCCTCTTTGAGGAGGTCCGGGTTGTTGAATGTGTAGCCGATCAGCCGTTGGGCTTTCTGAAAATCGTACATGGAGCACTCTTTCATATGAAAATTGATGAAGAGGGCTTTTCATACCGAAGCGACTGAACCTGTCAAACGAGCTGGCAGGTTTAGTCGATTTGGACTTCCGGGAACACAGGGTTCCCGGAAGTGAGAAAAACCGGATCAGAGGTTGGCAACGACGAGGTCGCCGACTTCGCTGGTGGAGTAGCCCATCTTGCCCGCGGAGAGCGATTTGAGCTTGTGTTCGGTGATATAGGCAACCGCCTTCTCGATGTCCCTGGACGCCTCGTGTTCGCCGAGGTATTCCAGCATCATGGCGGCGGAAAGAATTGCCGCGCAGGGGTTGATCACGCCGAGACCGGTGTACTTCGGAGCGGATCCGCCGATCGGTTCGAACATGCTGACGCCTTCGGGATTGAGGTTTCCGCCCGCGGAGATGCCCATTCCGCCGGAGGTCATGGCGGCGAGGTCGGTGATGATGTCACCGAACATGTTCGAGGTGACAATGACGTCGAACCATTCCGGGTTCTTGACCATCCACATGCAGGTGGCGTCAACATGGCAGTAGTTGAGCTTGACGGTCGGATAGTTCTTTGCCATCTCATGGAAAGCGCGTTCCCAGAGATCGAAGCAGTAGGTCAGGACGTTGGTTTTTCCGCAGAGGGTGAGCTGGGAAGTGTAGCCGGCCTTCTTGTCCTCTTCGGAAAGTCCGCGCCACGGATTCTCTTTCGTGTGACGCTTTGCGGCGAGTTCGAAAGCGAACTTCAGGCAGCGGTCGACCTGGAAGCGGTTGTAGACCATTTCCTGAATCGCGACTTCATCCTTGGTTCCCTTCATGGAAACGCCGCCCATGCCGGTGTAGACGTCGCCGGAGTTCTCGCGGACGACGACGTAGTCAATGTCCTCGGGGCCCTTGTTGGCGAGCGGGGAGACGACGCCGGGGAACAGCTTCACGGGGCGCAGGTTGATGTACTGGTCGAGAGCGAAGCGGAGCTTGAGGAGGATGCCCTTCTCAAGGATTCCGGGAGCGACTTTGGGCGTGCCGATTGCGCCGAGGAAGATCGCATCGAACTTCTTCAGCTGGTCAATTGCATCGTCGGGAAGAACCACGCCGGTCTTGAGATAGTTTTCACCGCCCCACTCGAAGTTGGTGAAAGTCATTTCAAATCCGTACTTCTTGGAGACAGCCTGAAGGACCTTGACGCCTTCCGCCACGACTTCGGGACCCGTTCCGTCGCCCGGAAGAGTCGCAATCTTGTAAACTTTCGACATTTTCTGAACCTTTCCTTTCAGACGGTGAACCGTCCGAGTTTTTGTTTGTTAGAAGTTATTATAGCATTAAAAAAAGAAATTTCAATATGATTTATAAAATTAAATATATTGAATATTTCCATATTTCCCCGAACACGGCAGATTCAAACGCCGCAGATTCCGTAAAAAACAATTACGGGGAGCGCGTTTTTCCATGCTTCCGCCGCTCTGCCCAGCAGTGTGAAAATTCTCCCGGAACGGTAGAGAATCGAGGCGACGGTTAAAAGCTGCAACTCTTTTATTTTCAAACACTTGGAGCTATTTAAAAACTTTCCGGAACGCTCTGTTGAATTTTCAGGAAAGAATGCTATATTATGTGAACCGTAAAATTTGAAGGAGAGGGATACCCGATGCGAGCATCCACAAAAACAGTTGAGTGCATCATCAAAAACAAACTGGGTCTTCATGCAAGACCGGCGTCCCTTTTTGTTCAGACTGCGTCTAAATTCGACAGCGACATCACCGTTTCGAAGGACTCGGAAACCGCAAACGGAAAAAGCCTCATGAGCATGCTCGTGCTTTCCGCCGCCTGCGGCTCCAAACTTGTCATTACCGCCTCCGGTCCCGATGCGGAAAATGCCGTTAAAGCCCTCAACGACTTGGTTGACAGACGTTTCGATGAAGAATGATTCCACACCCGAACCCCTCTCTCTGCCGCAAAACCGTGAAATCCGCAATGAAGTGATGTACCACGGGATCGCGGCCTCCTCCGGTATCGCGATCGGCATCGCCCTCGTCGTCGGCGGAACAAACCGTTCTTCCCTCGATCTGGAGCCCAAACCCATCACCGAGGCGGAAGTTCCCGCGGAAACAGCCCGGCTCAATGCGGCTCTCGCGAAAACCCGCGCGCAGATTCTCGAACTCCAGGCGCGCGTCAAATCATCCCTCGCTTCCCAGGAGGCAAGCATCTTTGAAGCGCACCTGCTGATCGTCGACGACAAAGTGCTCATGCAGGAAGTCTACGACGGCATCCGCAAGCAGCTTCAGGCGGCGGATGTGGTTTTCGCAGGAATCATGAAGCGGTACATCGCCGCGATTTCCGCGGTCAACGACCAGTATCTCAAGGAACGCGCCGCGGACGTCGCGGATGTCGCCTACCGCGTGCTCGACAACCTCAGCGGAGAATCGCGCCAGCTTCTCGACCATCTGCCCGGTCAGCGTATTCTGATCTCCCGCGACCTCACGCCGTCGGACACCGCCATGCTCGACCGGGAAAACGTGCAGGCGTTCGCCACCGAAACCGGAAGCCGCACCTCGCACACAGCAATCCTCGCGCGCTCCATGCGCATCCCCGCCGTCGTCGGCGTGACGAATCTCGCGGCGAATGTGCACAACGGCGACCTCATCATCATCGACGGTTTCATCGGCGCGATCATCACCAACCCGAAACCCGAAACACTCGAACTCTATGCGCAGAAAGAGGTCTCGAAAGAACAGCTCTTCAACCAGCTGCAGCAGGAAAGCTCCCTTGAATCGGAGACCATCGACGGCTACCGCATTCACCTCTCCGCCAACATCGACGACGTCGGCGACATTGACGACGTCCGCAAGTCCGGCGCGGCGGGAATCGGGCTTTTCCGCACCGAATATCTCTTCATGGACAAGATCCCGACCGAAGAGGAGCAGTTTGAAGTCTACCGCAAAATCGTCGCAGGCGCAGACGGACAGGGAGTCATCATCCGCACGCTCGACCTCGGCGGAGACAAACTTTCCGCCGTGCTTCAGACGACGCCCGACCCCAACCCGTTCCTCGGTCAGCGCTCCATCCGGCTCTGTCTCGCGTATCCCGAACTGCTGATGCCGCAGCTCCGCGCAATCCTCCGCGCCAGCGCGTTCGGTCCCGCACGCCTCATGTTCCCCATGGTCACATGCGAAGACGAAATCGACCGTCTCAAGGAGATGCTCGACAAGGCGCGCACGGAACTGCGTCTGGAAAAACTCAAATTCGACGAACACATGGAAGTCGGCATCATGGTCGAAACCCCCTCGGCGGCGCTCTTCGCCGAACACCTCGCACGGAAAGTCGACTTCTTCAGCATCGGCACAAACGACCTCGTGCAGTACACCATGGCAGTCGACCGCGGCAACGAAAAAGTCGCAACGCTGTACCGCCCCGCGCACCCGGTGATTCTGATGCTGATCAACAACATCGTGAAAGCCGCGGACGCCGCCGGAATCTGGGTGGGAGTCTGCGGGGAAATGGCCTCCGATCCGCGGTTCATTCCGTTGCTCGTCGGACTCGGCGTGCAGGAGCTCAGCATGAGCACCGGCGCTCTCGGCGCAGCCCGGCGCGTCGTCCGCAGCCTCCGCATGTTCGAAGCGGAAAAATTCGCACAGGACGCCATGAAGTGCGCCGACCACAGACAGGTTCTTGAAATGGCCGATTCGCTCCTCCAGCGGATCGCTCCCGATATCGTAAGCATCGCCATGAAAGGCAATTAAGCAAGGAATTCAAATATGGGCACCAAAGTCAGACTGACAACAGAAATGGGCGACATCGAACTGGAACTCTTCGACAAGGAGACTCCCGTCACCGTCCGCAACTTCCTCGACTACGTCAAAAGCGGACACTACAACGGAACCATCTTCCACCGCGTCATCGACGGATTCATGATCCAGGGCGGCGGAATGGACGCCGACATGAACGAACTCGACACCGAGCCCCCGATCAAGAACGAAGCCCATCTCTCCCCCTCCAACAAGCGCGGAACCATCGCAATGGCCCGCACAAACGTCATCGACAGCGCAACCGCACAGTTCTTCATCAACCTCGTCGACAACGACTTCCTCGACCACCGCTCCAAGACCCCGTCCGGATACGGCTACTGCGTCTTCGGAAAGGTCACAAAGGGCATGAATGTCGTCGACAAGATCGCCAAAGTCGAAACCGCCCCGTACGGCTACCACGACGATGTCCCGGTCGAACCCGTCATCATCGAAAAAGCGGAAGTTCTCGCCTGATTCAATAACGGAAGGAGCCGATCATGAGGGAAGACTGGTTCAATCATATCCCGCACCCGGTGTTCGATGAACATCCGGAATACATTGAGCTTTACAACCTCGCGTGGAACCTTGCGAAAGACCACGTCAAGCACATCCCCGGCATGCCGCAGGATCCCTACATCGACGAGTCGTTCTGCGAATCCAGAATCTGGATCTGGGACACCTGTTTCATGACCCTGTTCTGCAAGTTCTCCCCGAAAGACTTCCCGGGCATCGAATCCTTCCGCAACCTCATCGACGTGCTCCAGAACGGCGTGCGTCTTCCTCTCGTCAAAATCCCGGAAGGCGAACCCGCGTGGACCGGCAACAAGCCCGGTGACCGCGCGCCGATCCTCATCCAGCATCCCGACAATCCCCCGCTTTTCGCATGGGCGGAATATGAAAACGCCCTCATGTCCGGAAACCGCGAACATCTCAAAGACATTCTCCAGAACACCAAAGTGCTTCAAAAGCATTACGACTGGCTCGAAAGTCTCAAGGAAAGCGTCCTTCCCGATCAGTGCATGGTTCCCACACGCTGGATTCATCAGGACAAGGGGTATCTCTGGGGTGGCATTCAGAGCGGCATGGACAACACCCCGCGCGGCCGTTTCTCCCATACCGATGCCGGTCCTGAACTCAAAGATTTTTACTGGGTCGACGCCATCGCACAGCAGGCGCTCACCGCCGAATGCATCGCCCGTATGGCGGAAATCATCGGCGACAATGCGCTTGCTGCCGAGTGGACCGCACATAAAAAAGAGAAACAGGAACTCATTCAGAAATACTACTGGGATCCGGTCGACGGCTTCTTCTACGACATTGACCCGGACACCATGAAGCCGCTGCGAATCGTCACTCCCGCCTCCTTCTGGGTGCTCCTTGCCGGATGCGCCACGCCCGAACAGGCAAAACTCTGCGCGGAAAAGCTGCTCGATCCCGAACTTCTCGGCGGGAAATACCCCTGGGTCACAGTCGCCCGGAACGATGCGAAATTCAATGCGGACAACGGGCTCTACTGGCACGGCGCCGTCTGGGTGCCGACCGCATACGCGGGAACCCGCGCGCTTCTCCGTTACGGCATGTTCGATCTCGCCCGCGAAAAAGTTCTCGACATGCTCAAACACATGTACGACACCTGGAAGAACTTCACTCCGCACACCATCTGGGAATGCTACTCCCCGAACAAACCGGAACCCGCGCACACGACCAACGGCGTCAAACTCGTGCGTCCGGATTTCTGCGGCTGGTCTGCGCTCATGCCGATCGCCGGGCTGATCGAAAACGCAATCGGACTCTATGAAGCCAACGCCTTTACGAACACGCTCCGCTGGCACCTTTCCGCGGAAGCAAAAGGGAAAACAGGCTGCCGCAACTACCGGTTCGGCGAAATCGTCACCGACCTCATCGCGGAAAACGGCGTCTGCTCGTACACGTCAAACAAGGAATTCAATCTGGAAATCAACGGAACCATGCACCGCGTTCCGGCGGGAAGCGGTTCGTTCCGGATCTGAACTCAAACGCCCTCGGTGTCAGGACTCCAGACGATTTTATGAAACTGGAGATTCAGGCGTGCGGGGGCGCGGTCTGCAAGCATCCACTCCACCAGTGTGCGCGGCTTGATTTCTCCGAAAACCGGAGCAAACAGAACCGTTGCATGAGCCGCAATATCAAATCGGCGCACCACGTCAAGCGCAGCGTCGTAATCCGCACGGTTTGCAATGACAAACTTCACTTCATCGCCCGGACGCAGAGAGCGGAAATTGGAATCCAGCATCTTTGCGGATTCGCCGGAAAACGGGGTTTTCCAGTCCACGATCCGCTTCACTCCCGCAGGAAGCGGGGAGATGTCGACACTGCCGTTTGTCTCCATCAGCACCTCGAATCCGCGCGCAAGAAGCCGCCTGCAAAGCTCCGGCGTTGCGCTCTGAAGCATCGGTTCGCCTCCGGTAATCTCCACGAGCTTCAATCCTGATTTTTCCGCTTCGTCCACCAGTTCATCGAGTGTACGCGGAGTGCCGGAATCCATGGTCTGGGCTTTTTTCGTGTCGCAGTAGGAACAGCGCAGGTTGCAGCCGGCGAGCCGGATGAAGAAGCAGAGCCGCCCGGCATGCGTCGATTCCCCCTGAATACTCGAAAAAGTCTCATAAATGTTCAGTGTCTCGCTCATATTTTTTCCTTTCTTGCAACAATGATGCGCTGAGTTAAAAAATTCGCGCGGATCAGTTCGCGGTGGACGACATGCCCGTACGGAGCAATCGCACGTTCGACTTCGGCGGAACGGAGCGGGCGTTCATCGTGAAATATCCACAGACGCAGCAGTTCCGCACAGAACCGCGTCGCCCGGTAAAGCGGAGTCGGCGTCGGGAAAAGCAGAATCACAAGCCCGCCCGTTTTCGCCAGTTCAAAATGTCGCCGCACCATCCGCGCGGTATTCATCGGGGAAAAGTGCTCAATCAGCCCGACGGAAAAAACCAGATCCGCCTTCTCCGCATCCGCCGGAAGCGAGTGCAGAAGATCGACTTCGCGCAGAACCACGCCGGAATCGCTGCCGATGCGGTCGCGGAAACGCCGAAGCGCCAGAGCATTGTTGTCGCAGACCGTATAGCGAAGCGGCTGGAACTCGCGGTCGATGCGGTCGTAAAAACAGCTGTCGCCCCCGCCAAGCTCCGTAACGGAAAACCGTCCGTCGCGGCGGAACATCCGGATGATGCGCATGAGACGCGCGGAGACAATGCGGCGCGCGAACCCCGCGGTCGCGGGCGGCGCGGAATAGTAGCGGTTCCAGTCGGTCGCCCCTCCGCGCGGCGGAATCAGAAGCAGACGGAACATGACCAGCAGAATGCGAAGCGAATCGCGGACTGCGCGGAAGTGCGAGGAACGTCCGCCGTCCGGATAGAGCGTGCGGATCGCGGTTTCCCGGATCGGAACTTCGCGCCGTTTCGCAAGAACAAGCATCTCCAGCTCGAATTCGTAGCGGTTCGTGTTCAGAGTCTGCAGGAACGGCAGCAGAGCAAGCGGGAGCGCACGGAGACCGCTCTGCGTATCATCAAGAGCGATCCCGAAGAAAAGGCGCATCAGCGCGCGGGAAACACGGTTCCCGAGGCGGCAGCGGAACGGGACGCTCTTCCGGTTGAAATCGCGCATTCCGAGAATCAGATCCTCCGGATGCGCCAGATGTTCACGCGAAACGCCGAGGACGTCCTCCACGCAGTGCTGTCCATCGGCATCCAGCGTAACCACGCCGGAACAGCCGGAATGATGCGAGACCAGATAATCGAACCCCAGTTTCAGCGCCGCTCCCTTCCCCGCATTCTTCTCATGCGAGAGCAGGACGGCGGAGGGAATTTCCCGCCCGATGAAATCAAACACCGGTTTCGCCGCAGCACAGCTGCCGTCATCGACAACGACCAGCGCGGCAAAGCCGTACTCCGCGAGCTCGTGGAGCAGTCCGCACAGACGTTCATCCGGATTATATGCCGGAATCAGAAGAGCGGTTCGCGAAAGATCCATGGACGAACCGGGAATCACTCCTCTTCCTTTGCACCGATATAGGGACAGCCGCGCAGGAGCCCGAACTCGTCATCCATTCCGTAACCGTAAACGTATTTGTTCGGAATGGTGAAGCCGATGTAATCCGCATGGAAGTCACAGACGCGTCCTTCAGGCTTGTCGAGCATTACGCAGGTGCGGAGCGACGCCACGCCGAGGGATTCAAGATACTTTGCAATGTTGGAAAGCGTAACGCCGGAATCCAGAATGTCATCCACCAGCAGAACATGCTTTCCGTTGAGATCGATATTGAAGGTTTCCTTGAGAACCAGCTCCCCGCGTTTCGCGGCCTTGTAGGAGGACGCCTTGACGGAGTCAAAATAGGTGTCGTGCGGAAGTTTGCGGAAAAGATCGGCGGCAAAAATAAATGCGCCGTTGGAGACCGCGACGAGAGCGATCTGCTTTCCCTTGTAGTCGTTGCAAATCTGTTCCGCAAGAGAGGCGACCCGCTCCGCGATGGAGCGCTCATCGATCATAATCGTGTGTTTCATTTGTCTGTTTTCACCGAGTTGAGGATCATATTTTTAACCGTCGCCGTCTGCCGCGCGACCGCCTGTTCCATGGCGGCGGCAAACTCTTCCGGAGTGTTCTCCTTGAGCTTGACGCGATCCGTCAGGACCTTCGTGAAGAGAGGTTCCGCCTCATCGCGCAGAGAGAGCGTGTAGGCAACCGAAAGAACGGCGGAAGCGGAGGGGACGTCGAGTTCAAACACCAGGATGTTCGAGGAGAGTTTGAACGCGGGTTCCTCCTGCGCGGCGGAGTGGAACGCGGAACGGAAACAGCGCGTCATCATCCGTGCGGGAGTCTGTGCCCATTTATTGTATTCATCTGCGGAAAGTTCCGTTCCGTTTCTGTGCAGCATCTTGAACTTTGCCGGCGAATCCGAGCGGAACGGCAGCACCTCCACGGGGAACGGGAACAGAGCAGACGCCGGTTCCGGAATCTCAAACAGACGGGTCTCCTGATATTTCTGTTCCGGCAAGTTCACTTCAATACAGCCGCTCAGGGCGAGCGCAAGTGCGCAGAATGCGAATACAATCAGTCTCATGGTTTCTTCTCCTTTGACGGATCCGGCGGAATGATCAGAACCTGACCGACCCGCAGGAAGTCGCGTCCCTTCAAGGTCTCCCGGTTTGCCTCGCGCAGAATCCGCACCGCGGAACTTCTTCCGTAATATTTGATGGCGATTTTGAACAGAGTATCGCCGCTCTTGACGGTATGGCGGATCACCTGCGCCTTCGGCGGAACTGACTTTGTCTCCCCCTCGGGCCGTCCGGCAACGGCGTTCGGACTCTGGGCGGAAACATCCGCGCTCTCCCAGCTGTCCGGCTTGTCTTTGACCGGATCTGTTGAAGTGGCGGCGCCCGGCGGAACAGGCTGCTCATCAAGCGGAGTCGACGGCTCCGTTTTTGTTTCCTGCGCGGGAACCGGATTCGTTTTCTCCGGCTCCGGATTCTTCACTTCCGTTTTTTCCGGTTTCTCCAGCTCGGCTTCGCGCTTTTCCTGCGCCTGAATGCGGCGTTCCGCTTCGCGGGCTTTTTTCTGAAGCTCCTCCACTTTCAGCTTGAACTGTTCGCTCTCACGCGTGTAGGTCTCCATACGAAGCTTGAAGGTTTCGATCCGCTTGCGCATCTCCTCGTTCTGTTCGCGAAGCTGTTTGTTCTGCGCCTGAATCTTCTTTGTGTACGCGACATACTGGTCGAGCGCCTTCTTGGTCTTTGCCGCCTCGGCATACGCGCGGACGGTGTCCGCGGATTCGAACTGAGTGGAAAGCTGTTCAAAAATCTTGCGCTTGGAACCGTCGATGAACTTGCGGATATTCTCCGCATCCGGCGAATTGCGATCCAGCTCCAGATAACGCTGATAGTGATAGATTGCGCGGTACGGATCGTTCAGGTGATCCGCGTAGAGCGATGCGAGTTCATAGTGTGCGACCGGCGAGCGCGGACAGACGTTGAGGAACTCCTCATAGTACTGCGCGGCTTCATTGTATCCGCCCGATGCGCGGCAGGTCTCCGCTTTCACGAAAAACGGATGACTTTTTTCTTTTCCGACATAATCTCCGCAGGAAGTCGCCGCGAGCATAAGCCCGCAGAGCGGGATCACAAGCAGTTTTTTCAAATTCATTCCGAAGACTCCCTTTCTGTTCCGTTCCGGAGCGAGAATCTCCGGTGCATCAATATACAGCCAGTTTCAATGTTTATCAAATGAAAAATAAACTTCCTCTTGATTTTTCCGTTTCCGCATATACAGTAAAGCCAACCGAAAAGCAAACAAAAAAGGGATTTTATCATGCTCAAAGGTATCTCTCCGCTCGTATCGCCCGATCTCCTCAAAGCACTTTGTGAAATGGGGCACGGCGATGAAATCATTCTCTCCGACGCCCACTTCCCCGCCCACACGCTCGGCGTTCCCGTTCTGCGCGCCGACGGCATCCCCGTTGCGGATCTGCTCGCGGGAATCCTGCCGCTGCTCGAACTGGACGCCTATGTCGATCACCCGGTCGTCATGATGGCGCCCGTCCCCGGCGATTCCCTCGACGATGCGCTCATGGCAAAAGTCCACGCGCTTGTCCCGGCGGAAAAAGTTGAACACATCGAACGCTTCGCATTCTACGAACGCGCACGCAAAGTTTTCGCTGTCGTCGTCACCGGGGAAACGGCGAAGTATGGCAACATCCTCCTCAAAAAAGGAGTGACGCCGCTCGCGTAATCAAACACGGATGGCGCGAATCGACACAAAATAGTTCCGTTCGTCCATATCTTTTTCCCGTTTCGCAGGCTATATTGAAATCACCGCGTTATTTCAACCTGCGAAAGGAAATATCATGAACAGAACGGAACGGATGTTTGAAGATGCGTGCTCCATCTATGCGGAACACGGAGTCGACGTAAAAGAGGCTCTGCGCAAGCTCGACTCGGCAACGGTCGGAATTCATGCGTGGCAGGGCGACGACGTCGTCGGTTTTGAAAACACCGGACATGCACTCACCGGAGGCTGTCAGGTCACAGGAAACTATCCCGGACGCGCCCGCACTGCGGAGGAACTCCGGCAGGATCTCGACGAAGCGCTCACCATGATCCCCGGTCCGAACAAAGTCGTCCTCCAGGGACATGAAGTCGATTCCATGCTTCCGGGGCGCGACCGCGATGCGTTCACCATCGAAAACTTCTCCGGCTGGGCGGACTGGGCGGCAGCGCGCAAACTCGGGCTCGACATCGCCCCCGCGTTCTACTCGCACCCGAAGCTGGACCACGGTCTCTCCCTTTCACACCCCGACGCAGAAATCCGCAGATTCTGGATTGACCATGGCAAGGCCTGCCGCCGCATCGCCGCGGAATTCGCCCGACGCACCGGCGTCCGCTCCGTCTGCAACTTCTGGGCGCCAGACGGATTCAAAGACACCCCCGCCGACCGTCTCGCTCCGCGCCGCCGTCTCATGGAAAGCCTCGACGAAATCTTCGCCGACCCCGTCGATTCCGCACTCGTGCTCGACGCCGTTGAATCCAAACTCTTCGGCATCGGAACCGAAAGCTGCACCGTCGGCTCCCACGACTTCTATCTCACCTATGCGGCAAAACACAACAAGGCGATCTGCCTCGACATGGGACACTTCCACCCGACCGAATCCATCGCCGACAAGCTCTCCGCGATCCTCGTTCAGCAGGGCAGCATTCTCCTTCACGTCAGCCGCGGAGTCCGCTGGGACAGCGACCACGTGATTGTCCAGAACGACGATCTCCTCAATCTCGGGCGCGAAATCGCCGCCTGCGGAACCGGAAACATCGAAATCGGGCTGGATTACTTCGACGCCACCATCAACCGCGTCGGCGCATGGGTCATCGGAGCACACAACATGCGCAAAGCACTTCTCCGCGGCTTTCTCGAACCTGCGGAGGAAATCAAAGCCGCCGAAGCAGCATGGGATCTCACCGCACGTCTTGCGCTTCAGGAAGAGGCGAAAACGCTTCCCTGGAACGCGGTCTGGAACTTCTACTGCGAACAGCATGGAATCCCCTCCGTATCCGCAATTCTGACCCGCATCCGGGACTACGAAAGACGTGTTCAGTTTCCGCGCGGAAACTGAACTTCATCCGTTCATAAACGGAAAAGGGCTCTGCCGGATTCGATTCGGCAGAGCCCTTGAATTTTTTCTGTTGAACAGAGAGGATTAATCCTCTTTTGACTTGGCGTTGCGCTGACGGCGGCGTTCCAGCTCGGTGAGAAGTTTCTTGCGGAGACGGATGTTCTTCGGCGTAACTTCAACATATTCGTCGTCCGCGATGTATTCCAGAGCCTCTTCCAGACTCATCTTCTGCGCGGGAGCAATCTTGAGGTTGCGGTCGGAACCGGCGGCGCGCATGTTGGAAAGGTGCTTTTCGCGCTGTGCGTTGACTTCAATATCGCCTTCCTTGCAGTGCTCGCCGAGGATCATGCCCTCGTAGGTGTCCGTTCCGGGATCGATGAAGAAGGTTCCGCGCTGCTGCAGACCGTCGATCGCGTAGGGAATCGCCTTGCCGGTTCCCATGCTGATGAGCACACCGTTGGTTCTCTGCGGGATATCGCCCTTGAACGGAGCGTATTCGCAGAAGCGGTGCGACATGATGGCTTCACCGGCGGTCGCGGTCATAACCTTGCTGCGCAATCCGATCAGACCGCGGGTCGGAATCTTGAACTCGAGAAGCTGGCGGCTCATATGCTGTTCCATCTTGATCATCTCGCCGCGGCGGACGCCGACAAGCTCGATGACCTTTCCGGCGGAACCGTCGGGAACGTCAACCGTCAGGGTTTCGATCGGCTCGCATTTCACGCCGTCGATCTCTTTGTAAATGACGTGCGGCTGGGTAATGGTGAGCTCATAACCCTCGCGGCGCATGTTTTCGATCAGAATGGAGATGTGAAGAACGCCGCGTCCGCTGACCTTGAAGCCGTCGTTGAGTTCCTCGACGCGCAGAGCGACGTCGCGCTCCGCTTCCTTGAGAAGACGCTCGCGGATGTGGCGGCTGCTGATGAATTTGCCTTCCTTGCCGAAGAACGGGGAGTCGTTGACGCGGAAGACCATTGAAATTGTGGGCTCGTCGATCGCGATCGGGGGCATGGCTTCTGGAGTGTTGGCGTCGGCAATCGTGTCGCCGATATCAATGCCCTCAATGCCGACAATTGCGCAGATATCGCCGCATTCGACCTGGGAAACAGTCTTGCGCTCAATGCCTTCGAAGGTGTAAACCTGTTTGATGGCTGCGGGAACGACTTTGCCGTCGCGCTTCACAACGACGATGGGCTCGGATGTGTTGAGCACGCCGCGGTGGACACGACCGATACCGATACGGCCGACATAGTCGTTGTAGTCGAGCGTGGTGACCTGCATCTGGAGCGGGCCTTCGTTCATCGGGGGCGCGGGGATGCAGTCGATCATCGCATCCATGAGGGGAAGAATCGAGTCGCGCTTGCCGTGTTCGAGGTCGGTGGTCGCCCAGCCGCTGCGTCCGCTGGCGTAGAGAAGCGGGAATTCGAGCTGTTCGTCATCCGCGCCGAGGTCGATGAAAAGATCGAAGATATCGTTGTGGACCTCATTCGGGCGGGCGTCTGGACGGTCGATCTTGTTGATGACGACGATCGGTTTGAGTTTCAGTTTCAGCGCCTTGTCGAGCACGAAACGTGTCTGGGGAAGCGGACCTTCGGCGGCGTCGACGAGGAGGATCACACCGTCCGCCATGTTCAGCACGCGCTCAACCTGTCCGCCGAAATCGCTGTGTCCCGGGGTGTCGATGATGTTGATTTTCGTGTTGCGGTAGCGCACGCTGATGTTTTTTGCCAGAATTGTGATGCCTCGTTCGCGTTCGAGATCGTTGCTGTCGAGGAAGCACTCGTGCATTTCCTGATTTTCGCGGAAGAGTTTGGACTGTTTGATGATCTCGTCAACGAGGGTTGTCTTGCCATGGTCGACGTGTGCGATAATGGCGATGTTTCTGATGTTCTGCATAAAACAATTCTTGGTTAAGGGTTGTAACGCCGTTTATTAAACCATTCAATATACACCGTTTTTTCAAAAAATCCAGTTTTTGAAAAAAAATTACTTCACTTCCACTCTGCTGTGATGAAAAACGCCGTCCGCATATTCAATAACCGAATAGGCTCCGTTGCGCGTCAGCGAACCGCAGGAGGTCTCCCCGCGCCCCGTCGAATCAAGGTCGAAATAGGGGAAATGGATGTGCCCGCAGAGCACCAGATCAAGGCGCCCGCCGTTCAGAAAATCAACCGCTTCGCGCGTTCCGAAAAGCCGATGGCGGAACCCGTTCACCAGTCCGTGACGAATGCGGCGGAACGGAAAATGACAGACCGCAACCAGCGGTTTCGTCCGGTCGATGCACTCGCGACGGATCAGCTCCTGCGACGCCTCGTCCAGAAACCCGCACGAAAGCAGCGGATTCGTCGGCCGCGCCGCATTGAACACCAGAAAACGCAGCGGCCCGGGATCAAACACGGAAGGATAGCCGTCAAGCGTCTGCCGCCCGTTCGTAAGCTCCTCCACAAAATTGCGGAGTGCATTCCGGCACGCACGGTCGCGCACATAGGCGTCATGGTTGCCCGGAGAGAAAAGCAGCGGGATTCCGGATTCCGTCAGGGGCTTCAGATCGGCGAGCGCCTGCCGGAACTCCGACGGCTGCCCGCAGGTCGCGGCGTCGCCGGAAAACACGATCACATCCGGCGGACTGGCGAGGATCCGCTCCACCGCCGGCGCGATATTTGCGCGGAGAAAACTTTTCCTCCGGCGGAAAAACGAGTTCACCGCACCGACAATCCGTTTATCGAAGAAGCCGCCCGCCGTGCGCATCGGCTGCGCCTCGTGAATATCGGAAAAATGAACGATGCGGAACGATTTCATTGCGCCTTGTCCGCCCGGAGAGCCGAAAGCACGTCAAACAGGATATCGCGCATCTGCGTCAGCGCATCCTCATGATCCTGACACTTCTGTTCGAGAAGCGGAGAGTGCGCATGCAGTTTGAACATCTCGCCCATAATCGTATTGATGTCCGCAAGCAGACGCTTGCAGAGCGCGATTTTGAGCGGACGCGTCCGGACGGGATCTTCCTGTTCGGAATCCATGTCGATAATGTCTCCGGAGCGCGCCATCATCTTCCCGTAAAGACAGAGAATGCGCATGGAGGGAATCGCCAGTTCGGGGTCGCGGACAACGGAGAAGAGAATGCTCCAGTCCCGGGCGAGCTGCGCCGCGCCGCGGAAGATCGGGCCGCACGGAGTCTTCTTCCAGTTGGCCTCGCTGCGCGCGGGATCTTCCTCGTCGTCCTCATCCTCGTCCTCCTCATCGCCCCGGTCGTACGGGACGGGCCCGAGCCGGCTCCAGTCGCCGCCGGCGGGAGCGAGCTCGGGATGCTTCTGAATCCGCGTCATGATAACGCCGTCTTCATCGGGCAGGTCAATATACTTCGGCAGGTCGGCCGCATACGCGCAGACCCGCGCATCGTCCTTGCGCAGTTCGAGTTCCCAGTCGAACTCGTTCCATTTCTCTTTATCTGGATTCTGAACCATTTACTGTCTCAGACGGGAAGCGACTATTTTCGCTTCCAACTTTTTGATGGCTTCGACCTTCGGAGCATCTTTCCAGAGATCCTCGAGCTGATAAAGTTCGCGGGATTCACGGGTGAAGACATGGACCATGACGTTTCCGAAATCCACGATCATCCAGTGGCTCTCGGGGGAACCGTCGACTTCTCCGCGCAGACCGTATTTCGTGCGGACATCACGGCGGATGCGCTCGGAAATCGCGCGCAGATGCGGATCGGAGGTTCCGGTGCAGATGACGAACTGATCCGCAATCGCGGAGTGTTCGGACATGTCGAGGCGGATAATATCGGTCGCCTTCCGGTCATACGCGATTTCCGCGCAGACTTCAGCGAGTTCGACGGGGGTAAGTTTCGGGAAGGACTTCTTCTCTTCCTGTTCAGTGCTCATACAAGCTCCTCTGTTTGATATATTCCAGTACATTGCGATTCAGATATTTGCCGGCGTCTTTCCCGGTGCGCAGCGCCTCGCGGATTTCCGACGAGGAGATGCTGAATTCAGGCAGACCGCGGATGATGCCCGCATAGAGTTTTCCCGCCCATTCCGGCCCCCAGTGATCCAGCAGATCCTCCATCGTCACCGGGTTTTCCGGACGCGGATAGGTGAGGACTTCATACTCGAAGACGATATCTCCGGGTCGGAACCATGAATAGAGCTGCGCCAGGCTGTCGGATCCGATCAGCAGCGCAATCGTATCATTCGGGAACTCCGCGGAAAGCAGATGCAGGGTCCGGATCGTGTAGGAGACTCCCTTCTCCCGTCCTTCGACATCGGAGACCGTGCAATGTTCCATCCCCTCAACCGCGAGCCGCGTCATTGCGAGCCGGTCTTCAAACGGGGCAATGGAAGCGTCCTGTTTGTGCGGCGGAATCCATGCGGGCGCGAAAATAATCTCGTCACCGAGTCCGCGCTCCAGAACAGCCTGCGCAAGCCGGGTGTGTCCGAGGTGAGGCGGATTGAATGTCCCGCCGTAAAAAATCTTCTTCATATCCGTAATCCTGTTTTTCTGTCGGGAGCAATTTACTATGAAAACAGGAAATTGACAAGTCGGAAAACAAAATATTTTTTATTTTTTTATTTCAGAATCTATTTGAAACAAAAAGTTCAGGAGCTTTGAAACACTCTCCGGTTGAAGTAATCGGGAACATGATGAATGCGGATGGGGAAATAACGTCCGAAAAAGACTTCCACGAGGTCATGCCGGAAGGGGAACTCGCGGGTTCCGAATTTGCGTTCGAGTTCATGAACCGCGCGCCGCTGGCGGATCTGCTGTTCCGTGGTGTAATGAAGTCCGGGATGATACTCTTCTCCGCGCCAGCGTGTCGATTTGACTTCGACGAGCACGAATGTTTTTCCGTCCCGCATAAGCAGATCGATTTCCGCGCTGTGAAGTTTGAGATTGTGTTCGATCAGTTCATATCCGAGGGTAAATTCGAGGAAGCGTCTTGCCAGCCGCTCCCCTTCTCTCCCCAGCCGGATATGCGCCGCGGTTTTCTTCTTCACACTCAGTCTTCCAGCACAGTGGTGGAAATGCCGTGGCTGTGACACTCCTTGATGTAGGCAAACGCTTCATCCGCGGAATCAACGACGCGGAACAGATCAAGATCCTCTTTGGAAATCATGCCGCTCTCAAGAAGACCGCCGCGGAACCACACAAGAAGAGGTTCCCAGAACTTACGCCCGACCAGTACGATCGGAACCCGGCGAACCTTATGAGTCTGAATCAGCGTCAGCGTCTCCGAAAACTCATCCAGCGTTCCGAAGCCGCCGGGATAAACCAGAAGAGCAACCGAATATTTCAGAAAACAGATCTTCCGCACAAAGAAATAACGGAAATCCAGACTCGCCGTCTGGTACTGATTCGGATGCTGCTCCATCGGAAGCTCGATATTCAGTCCGACCGAAATTCCGCCGTTCTCAAACGACCCGCGGTTGCCGGCCTCCATGATGCCGGGGCCGCCGCCCGTCAGCACGCCGTAACCGGCTTTCGCAAGCAAAGCGCCGAGATGCCGCGCATCCTCGTAATCCGGCGTACCGGGCTGCGTACGCGCAGAACCGAAAATCGTCACAAGAGGCCCCTGCTTCGACATCAATTCAAAGGAATCGACGAGTTCCGCCATGATGCGGAATATCCGCCAGGGTTCCTCCCGCGTGTAATCGGGGAATGTGCAGATCGGACCGGGATGTAACGATTCAGATGCCATGAGAATTTCTCCTTACTCAAGCACTCCCAGACTGCGCAGGATGCGTTCCAGCTCCGCGCGCGGAAAGGCGTCCGGTTTGTATTGATACTTCGTATGCAGCTTCTTCACCGCCATGCTGCGCGCAAACGCCGGCGGAATCTCATCCGAAAGATTCCGTTTCAGCTGCGCATCCAGCTCCCGCGCAAGAGACGCCGGAAGCATAGAACGGTATTTCCGGTAGAATTCCTCCGAAACACCGCTCAGCTTGTCATCGGAACGGTAGAAGTCATTTTTCGTTTTCGTATAAAGTTTCCACAGATCGGAATCGCTCAAACTCGCCTTGCGTTCATTGATCTCGTCCGGCGCATCATTTCCATTCCCGCGGTAGACCGGACGCAGATCCGTCCGGCGCACACGCATGGCGAAATTGATCCGTTTCAGAAACTCGATATCCGCTTCCAGCCGCGTGGCGGCGTACTCCAGACTGCTCTCCGCATCCTTGTACGTCTTGCTTTTCACCAGCTTCCGGATATCCGCGTTGTCCCGTTTCGCGCGCATGGCAAAAAGCTTGCGCGCCAGATTGAGATACGCTCCGGCATGCCCCGTCAGGTCGAAATCGGCGGGAACTTTAATCCGATCAAGCGAAACTTTGCGGGCGATCTCCTGTCCCAGCTGCCGGAAACTCTCGATGCGCTCTTCATAACGCGCTTCAACCTCCTTGCGCAGACGGTTCTGCCGGATCGCGTCCCGGTAAATCTGGCGGAACAGATTTCCGTAGTGCAGAACCGCTTCGTATGTGCCGGATGACGGGTAGGGATTCTCAAAAGTGCCGGATTCGTAGGAGTAATTCAGACTGCGCAGGTATTTGATCTGGCTCCGCAGTTTTCCCGCGTATTCGCCGACCGTGCCGTCGCTCTTTTCCAGACCGCGGGTTCCGATGCCGCGAATCTGAATGCTGTCGATCAGCTTCCGCATCAGCTCCTGAATCCGGATTTCCGGGATGCCGAGCTTGTCGGCGGACTGCTGAAGACGGAATGCGCGGTCGCTCGCCACCGTGATGCGCACGCGGTATTCGTCGCGGAATTTCGACTTCAAACCGTTTTTTTTGAGGTCGCTGTAAGACTTGTCGAGAAACTCGACGTCCGATTCGAAATCATCCAGCATGCCGAGCGCCCCCGCAAAAAACGGGAGCGCCAGCAGAAAACCGAGAAGCGGAAGTCTCATCAACGCCTCCTTCCGTTATTTCTTCGGAAGAAATTCGACGACCTGCTCCTTTTCGCCCTCCAGAATCAGAAACGCCAGAGCTCCGCGGTTTTTAATCACAAAGCGGTTGACGCCTTCCAGCGGGGTGAACTCCACCTTGCGGTCCTTGTCAAATTCAAGCTTGTGTCCGTTCAGCCAAATTTCCTCACCGTTCTTCGCATTCGGAGAAGCGACAAGCGTCAGACGCCCCTTGCGGACCGGTTTGAATTCAACAATCATCAGAGCATGCTTGTCCTTCCATGCCGGACCCGTAAACATTCCGGGATGAACAACACCGGTTCCGACATCCTCCACTTTGCGGAGTTCTCCGGCAACCAGATTGAAGTTCGCGGGATCCGCACCCCGCATTGAGATTCCGGGAAGATCCGGCTTCTCCGGGCTGACATAAACCTGAGCCGCCGCACTCGCGGTTACAGGAAGATTCTTCTCACCTTCTTCGCGGATATCGGCATAAAGACGATAGCGTTTGCCGTCACGCATGAAATCCGCCTGAAGCGCATAATACGGCTTGCCGTAACGGTAGTAAAGATCATTCTTTTTCGCATCCTGCGCAACCGTGACGGAAACGCTGTTCTGCGAACCGAGATCTTTGCGGATCACCTCTTTGCTCCACTGCGAGGGGAAGCGGAAGGAGAATGCAAGCTGTTCAACCGGCTTGCCGTCAAGCGTCTTCAGCTCCGCCTTCCAGACCTTCTCTTCCGGATGCGTGAACACCAGAGAGACAAACGGAAGCTGACTCTTGCCGTCCTTGTCCGCACAAGCGTACACATCAGGCAGCTTGCGTCCATCGGCGTGCGGCAGCTCAACAGAGCCGTTCACCAGCTTCGCACCGTTCGCGGAAACAGCCTTCGCGCCGTCCACGGAGAACCAGAGCGGAACCGATGCACCGAGCTCAAACGGCTCCACGCGGGTTACTGTAAATTCCACATTTTTGCCGTCGACCTTCTTTGTAACGGAGGTGTTCTGTGCCTCATAACGGTACGCTCCGTATTCGTTCTGATTGCAGTACCACCATTCCGGATTGTCTGCGACCATCGCATATGCGCAGTCGAGGTTGACAAGTCCCACTGCCGTATGCCAGGAGTGCATCGCCATGGAAACGGAGGGCTGAATTGCGAGCGCTTTTTTGTTTTCAAGCGCCCACTTCATTTCACGGTTGAATTTCGCAAGATCGGGATTCCGGTCGCCAGGAGCGACAAAGCGGGACTGCGCGAAACTCTTTGCCGGGTAACCGAGTTCGTTTTCGCGGTTCGGATACATCACGTCGGGCGAAGAAATGACTCCGGTTGCGCGCATTGCCCAGCCGATGCTCAGCGGAATGAACGGTTCGGGCGCCCACCAGTTGCAGAACGGCAGAACCTGCGAGTTGACCGGCGACTGCGATTTCACTTCCAGCTCGATGCGGTCGCGCATATATTCGCGGAACTGTTCATACGGGTTCTTCGCAGTCAGAAGCGGATGCGTCAGAGTGTGCAGTCCGATGGAGTTTCCGCCCTCCATAAGTTTTTTGATATAATCCGGGTCTTTGTTCAGCACGCCGTTGAGCCAGTTGAGATCCCCGAGGAAGAAGGTCCCTTTGATGTTGTTTCTCATCATGACTTCATGGGTATCCAGATGCTTGGGCGTGGAATCGTCCCAGCGGGAGGAATACGCGAGTTTGTAGTCTGCGGGCAGCGGTTTTGCCTTGAGTTCCGCCTTCTGCGCATCCTGTTCAGACGGGAATGAGAGCGTGAATTTCTGCTGATATTCGCGGAAACCGAGCGGGTTTTCCGCAAAAACCGATACTGTCGCAAAGACAGCTGCGAGAGTCAATGCTGTGAATTTCATACAACAGCTCCTTATATTTTTTAAGACAACGGGTTACCATATCACCAAAAAGAATGCTTTTCAAGGCTGATTCGCAAAATTTGCGCCCGAACGTTTACTTTGACAAGTATCATCTGAACAAAAAATTCAAAAAAATCATTTCATTCATTTGACTTCTCGGAATCTTCTGCTATATTACACTCCATACTCAAGCGGAGGCGTAGCTCAACTGGTTAGAGTGCCACCCTGTCACGGTGGATGTTGCGGGTTCGAGTCCCGTCGCTTCCGCCATTTCTTTTTAAATTTCCGAACCATACAAATTCAACAGAAGTTCTTGGGAAGCACGTTTCAGGCTGATTGATCCGCAAAACGGGATGTTTCCTGTAGAAAAAAAATCAGCGACACCAATAAAATCTAATTGGTCCCTCCTCTTGCCGGGGAGCGAAGCTCCGACATTTTCGAGCGGCGCAGCCGCGACACTCCTCAATACATCAGACTTCCGGTGATGCGGAAACGGAACGAAACGTCTTTCAGCTTGACGCCCATTCCCATCACCTGTTTCTCAAAATGAATGCCGTTGATCCGGGCTGCGCCGGAAAGATTCAAATCCTCAAGCGCAACACGATCCGGATTGTTCAGAAAACTCCGGTGATTGCCGTCGCCAGTGGTTTCGGTCCACGTATAACTGTTGAGATGCTCGGTGCGCACCTGTTCCTCCTTCCCTCCGAACGGGGAACTCGTCGCAATGTCAATGCGGATATCCTCTATCGCAACATCGAGTTTCAGCAGAAGCGGACGGTGATCCAGCTCGCCCGCGAAAAGCGCGATATACTGGTTCACCCGGCGGTCGATTTCCGTCTTCAGGAGAGGTTTGATAAACATCGGAAGCATGGACATGATAAATTTCCTTTCAGTTAGAGTCTGCGGTCAAGAGAACGGTAATTGATGGCTTCAAAAATGTGCTCGGAGGCAATCTGTTCCGCGCCGTCAAGGTCGGCGACCGTGCGGGCGACGCGCAGAATGCGGTCGTACGCACGCGCGCTGAGCCCGAATTCCGTAATCGTGTGACGCAGCTGTGTCTTGGCGTCGGCTGTGATTTCGCAGAACTTGCGGATATCCGCAGGCTCCATCCGGGCGTTGCAGCGGACCCGCGGGTTTCCGGCAAAACGGCGGTTCTGAATTTCGCGGGCGCGGATGACACGGGCGCGGATCTGCGCACTCGTCTCACCGTCCGGAGCATTCAGCAGCTCGTTTTCGGTCAGCGAGGAAACTTCCACATGCAAATCGATGCGGTCCATCAGCGGCCCCGATATCTTCGCGCGATAGTCCTGAATGCGTTTCTGTCCGCAGCGGCAGACGTGCAGGCGGTCGCCGTAATGACCGCACGGACACGGGTTCATCGCGGCAAGCAGAATGAATTCGCACGGGAAATCAAAACTTCCGGATGCGCGGCTGATTGTCACCACGCCCGACTCGATCGGCTGCCGGAGCGTTTCAAGCACGCTTCGCTTGAACTCCGGAAGCTCATCAAGAAACAGAACGCCGTTGTGCGCAAGGCTGATTTCGCCGGGTTGCGGATTCGTGCCGCCGCCAAGCAGTCCGGCGTCGCTCACCGTGTGATGCGGCGCGCGGAACGGACGGCAGCGCAGAAGCGGATGTTTGGAATCCAGAAGTCCGAGCACACTGTAGACGCGGCTGGTGTCAAGAGTCTCCTCCTCCGTCATCGGGGGAAGAATTCCCGGAAGGCGTTTTGCAAGCATGGATTTTCCGGTTCCCGGAGGACCGACGAACAGAACATTGTGTCCGCCCGCCGCCGCAATCTCAAGCGCGCGTTTCGCCTGGAACTGACCTTTGACGTCGGCAAAATCGGGAATCTGACTCCAGTCCGGCTCCGCGAACACGCCGTCCGCATCGGGCTGAACCGGCATGAGCTCCCCGTTCACAGCCGCGACCGCCTCCTGAAGACACGACACGGCGAAAACACGCGCCTTATCCGCCGCGACCGCCCCTTCGGGAGCGTTTTCCGCAGGAAGAATCAGCGTTTTGATCTGCGGCGCAAGTTTGCGCGCTAGAAGAGCAATCGGCAGAGCTCCTTTGACCGGGCGCACCGAACCATCAAGTGCAAGTTCGCCAAGAATCATCGCGGAAGCAAGATTTTCGCGCGGGATAATCCCGTTCGCCGCAATCAGCGAGAGCGCGATAGGCAAATCAAACGCCGCGCCCTCCTTCTTCATATCCGCCGGAGCGAGATTGACGAGCGTGTGTCCTTGCGGATGACCGTACCCGCAGGAAAACAGCGCGGATTTGATGCGGTCCCGGCTCTCTTTGATTGCGGTGTCGGGCAGACCGACTATCGCGACAATCGATTCCTCTCCGCGACCGGTTGCATTGAGTTCAACCTCCACGGCAACGGCATCGACTCCCGCGAGCGCGCCGGAAAAAGTTCTGGTCAGCATAATTTCATAAATCCCCGATTTGATAAACTCATTCTTTTACAAATACACGAATCCGGCGTATTTTACAAATGCGGAAACAAAAAAAAATCAAAAATCCGGAGGGAATCCGCAAATTCCCTCCGGAAGACTTCCGTTACGGAAGAAGAACCATGTCCATGAACTGATCCGGACGCTTCGGCTGCTGACCGATTCCGGGCGTCAGTTCAATCCAGCCGATACGCTTCTGTCCGTCGTTCATGTTGACGATGAAGTTGAAGCGCGTCGCCGAACCCGGAAGCAGTTTGAACGGGCTGATCGAAACCGGCGGAAGAGCGAGTTCGTACACCACGCCGTCCGCGGTTTTGCGGATCGCGCAGTCGCCCTGATCCGTCCGTCCGAGCGGCTTCGCAAGCGAATCGTAGGTGCTGGCGGAACCGGCCAGACGCATCAGCAGCGGCTTGCCCTGATAGAGCGAAAGCGAGTACTCGAAATCGTCGTCCTGATATCCGGCGGTTCCCTTCGGGGCGTTCGCGATCGTATCCAGCGCGAACTGAATGCCGTCACCCTGCCACGTCGAACCTTCGCCGAGCGTATCCACCGGATGGAAACCGTCCTTCTTCACCTCGATTGCAAGATAAAGGCGGTCGGAACTCCATTTGCTGCGGAACGAGACCGTATTCTTCTTCATGGCGTCGCTCCAGAGCGTGTTCTGAACCGAATTTTTCACCGTCAGAACCACCGGTGCGACATCCTGCCAGTCGGAAAGGTCGCCGTCTATTGTGATTGCTTTTTCCGCCTTCGGGACGAACAGCGCGCGCAGCGGAACAGAGACTGTCTCGCTCTGCTTGATTGCGGGAAGTTCGACTTTCAGTTTGGCTTCACGCGGAATCATGCCGATTTCCGGAACGGTGCGGAACGCAACACTGCGGGTGCTTTCCCCCGGAATATCGCGGAATTCCAGCTTCTGTTCGCCGTCGACAAGCCCCGGAGTCAGAACAGAAACCATGCCTGAGAGCGGTTTCGCCGTGAGGTTTGCGACCTCAACTGCAAAAGCGTGCGGTCCGGTGATTTTCACGGAGGTCCGGAACGCCTTGTCGGTGATATTCAGTTTCGCGGAAGCGATCTGCTTCGCAAGTTCTGCGGCGGATTCTTCGGTTTCGAGATAGACGGGACATTCGTTGAGTTCAAATGTCGTTCCGTCGATCCGCGAACCCATGAAATCGTAGGCGCGGAATTTCTTTGCGAATTCGATTTTCTCCGGCTTGCCGTTCCACTTCCAGAGAACCGCGGTTCTGCGCGTTCCGAGGTCGAAGATATAGCAGCGGTAGTTCGCACCGAGTTTCACCTGACCCGCCGGTTTTCCGTCCTCAATCCGGTCTGCCGCCGCACGGACGGCATAGAGATAGAGCGACGGCATGACGGTATCGCCGTTCTCCGCATTTCCGGGGCGGATGCATCCCCATGCGGTCTGGCAGTGTCCGCTGCCCATTGCAAAATGGAAGTAGATTTCCACGCCGTTTGCGAATCCGATGATTTCATTGCGGATGTCGCGCGCCGTGTTGACGACCGCTTCCGGGAAGATGCGGTTGTCGGGATATGCCTGCGGGAAAACGCGGCCGGCCTCGGTCGAGAAGAAACGGAAGTTCGGTTTGAAGCGTTTTGCCATCTTCTGAAGACTCTGCATATCCTCGCCGTAGTCCGGAAGCTCGGGAAGCTGGCGGTACGGATGCTCGGAAATGATGTCGAGCCGTTCCGCCACGCCGGGCTTGGAGATCACCGTCTCAATCCACGGAACAGTCGTTCCGCAGGAGTCGGGACCAGCGATTACCGCATTCGGGTCTTCCTTGCGGATGACGTCCGCCGTGACATTGATGCAGCGCGCCACCGAGTCCGCATCCACAACCACCAGATTCGCCGGGTCCGGATTGGCTGTGCGCCCCGACCAGATGTTCGGCTCATTCAGAATCTCATACGTATCGACCATGCCCTTCACCGAACGGATTTTCTCCGTCAGATACGCTGTCCATTTGGAATAATCCTTCGGCAGGAAGAACGTTTCTTTTCCGCGCAGAACGTTGTTCAGGCAGTACAGCGAATAGATTCCCGCCTTGTGAAAGAGCGGAACGCTCTCAAACCCGGCTCCGTCGAAATCCCAGATTCGGGCGGAACCGAGACGGAACTGTTTCATCAGCTCAATGCTGACGTTGATGTTGTGGTCCCGCGCACTGGAAACGTTGATTCCGAAACGGCGGACCATCGGGCGCGGACGCTCGATCACGCCGAACGGGAGCACATGCTCGTCAATGCGGTCGCCCGTCTTCGCGGTCACATAAAGCGTCATCCAGCCGCGCGCAGTTTCCGGAATCTTCACCAGAATGCTCTCTTTCGCGGGCAGGTTCAGCGTCTTTTCCGGAGCGGAGGCAATCACCTTTCCGAAGACGTCCTTCACACACCAGCCGAGCGACGTTTTTTCCGCTTTCCCGGCGGATTCGAAATTCAAATTCGCAACAATCGGTTCATCTGTGTAATACGTCGTGGAGTTCTTGTTCAGGATTCCGGAAATCCACACCGCGGAGTCGTCACGGAATTCCGTATTCAGACTCTGACGGCAGGAAAGGTCATCAATCCAAACGGTGGAATTTTCGGGGACGTCGAAGCGCGGGAACACAAGACCGTACTGATCGCCGTAGCCGCTGCCGGGGCTGCCGACGATCCGCACGCCGTCAACCGGCTTGCCGTAAGCGGGGATGTTCAGCGTAAATTTCTTCCATTCCGTCCCGACCGTAATCGGTTTTGAATAGATCACGCCGTTGCAGGGAAACAGCGCCATATAAAGCGAAGTCGGTTTGTCGGCTTTCAGCCATGCGGAAAACGAAACCGGCTGATTGCGTTTCACCGGAACCGGGAACAGGTAGAGCTGGTTGATGCTGTTCGCCGGAGCCGTCACCTTGAACGAACGCTTTCCGGAATGCGCAGTCGTGGAATCCGATTCGACTTTCAGCGTGCCGGAAAAACCGACGCCGCGATAGTCGTAATGCTTCCCGTCCTTGTGCGAACCGAGGAATTTGATATCGGAATATGCAATTCCGTAAAGCCCGCGCTCCGCACCGCCGTTCGCAATGCGTTCCGTGACGCCGTCGATCTTCTCCTCCGCAACAACCGGAGTGAACTCGCACGCACCGATCGTGTAGACCCCCGGCTTGCGGAACGTCAGACGAAGGCCGACATTTTTCAGCGTTGCCGGCAGATTCTGTTCAAACACAAATTTCTGAGACTCCTCCGACGCCAGGCAGATCTTGGAGCGCCAGTAGTGCTCATCTTTGCCTTTCGGAACATCGCGTCCCTCGAAATACATTTCGAACTGCGCATTCGGAACAGCGCTCACTTCCGCAGTCAGACGCGCCCGCTTGTCCGGAATCATGCCGGAAACGGGAAGGCGCACTGTGATTTCCTCTTTGGGATCCGTTCCGAAAAACTTGCGCGTGTCAATCACCAGTTTCCCGTCTTTGACCTCAATTTTGACAAGGTCTCTTTTTTTCGCCGGAATCACGGAACACCCGCCGGCATATTTGCCCGCCGGAGTTTTCAGAGCTCCGTAATCCGGAGAAAGCGTGTAGCCGTTCCAGTCGGAAACAAATCCGAACACGGAAACCGAAAACAACGCCACCAGTAAAGATAAAGAAAATTTCATCGTCTGCATTCCTTGTTACTTTGCGGGAACCTCAGGAAGAAAATCACACGCTCCAACCGTATACACCGCGGGCGCGCGGAAGGTCAGACGCAGCCGGACGTCTTTCACCGTTGCGGGGAGAAGCTCTTCTATTTCAAATTTCTGCGCGGATTCTTTTGCATTGCATTTTCTGGCTTTCCAGAAATGCTCTCCCTTGCCGTCGACAACATTCTGTCCTTCGAAAAAGAGCTCAAACGGAGTTGCGGGAACCGATGACATTTCCACTGTCAGACGCGCCTTTTTTCCGGGAACAACACCATTGAGCGGAATCCGGACGGTCACTTCCGTTGCAGGTTTTTCGCGGAAAAATTCGCGGACGTCAATCACAAACTTTCCGTCTTTGATTTCCAGTTTCACCAAATCGGCCTTCGCCCTCGGATCGATATGAATATTCCCAAAATATTTCTTTTCCGCTGTCTGCAGCCATGTTTTTTCAGGAGCGATTTTGATTCCATTCCAGTCGGAAACAAATCCGAAGGCGGATGCGGAAAGCATCAGGGCGAATGCGGGGAGAAGTTTTTTCATTTCAACTGTCTTTCTGTGTTTTCAGGTTTTTATTGCAATTTTGTGTAGTACAAATCCTGCTCCGGCGTGGTGCCGTCGTACCCGGTTGACCGGAATACCTTGATTGCCGCCGCATGACCGTCAAGCATCAGCATATTCGTATTCAAACTGTGGTTCCAGCCCATTTCATTCGAGCTCCAGAAAACCACCTCTGCGGTGGCTCCGGAAAAACCGCAGGCGGCCTCTCTGCTTCTTGAATTGTCCACAGGACGCTTTCCGGCGGCGTTGTTCTCCGCAAGAAGAACCGCCCTGGACGCAGCCTTGATCTTGCCTGCACGCCTCGCATGAACAGAGGAATCCGTAAGATCAACCCACGAATAAAGCATTGCATAGCTGCGCGGCGAACCGATTCCGTTCTCAACCAAACGCCCGGAATCCGTCGGACACTGGAACACCTTCCACTTGTTGTCCGGCCAGCCGCCATCCTCGGAACGAACCTTGTAATTGAGAAAGCTTTTGCCGAAAACATAGTCCCAGTGATACTGTTGAGTGTACAGATGCGGCGCCCTTGCTTTATTGTTGTCGATCGGAGGCGCGATATAATCATCAAAAGTGGACTGATACATCATTTCCGCCGTCCCGAGCTGTTTCAAATTGGACATGCAGGAAATCGCCCGTCCCTTTTCCCTTGCGGAATTCAGCGCGGGCAGCAGCATACCAGCCAAGATAGCAATAATTGCAATTACCACGAGAAGTTCTATAAGGGTGAATCTCCTGGACGCTTTCCCTGCGATGCAGAATGGATTGAAGATTGATTTCAGTTCCATAATGCTGTCCTTCCTTTCATTGTATCTTTTCAAAGTTTTGTCTGTCAAGTGTTGAGGGGTGAGCGGGTTTCCTGTTTTCATCTTGCAAAATCCTTTCTGAGCAATACGTTTTCCCTTTCTTCGATGACTGTTTCATAATAAGGATCTCTGCACTGTTCGCCAAAGCGGTCTTTTAATGCAGCAGAACTCACGAATTCCATCGGCAGATAACAGGTGCGGACCTGCGGTTCCGGTTTCTCCACCATCTCAATCAGACGCTCGATCAGACGCGGAACCTTTTCCTTGAACGGTTCGAACATCGCCCCCAGAACATTCGGAGCCTCAAAATAATCGAACGGCAGAGAGTAACTGTTAATCAGCGGCGGAATGTTCCGGACTTCATTGCTGTAACAGTAAATCTGGAATTTTCTCGCAACGATGCTGGACAAAAAGAAGAGACACGCCTTCCGGTCCTGCGCAACGGCAAGGATTTGCGGAGCCGATCCGAACCGGATGAAATCCACTGCAACGCCGCATTCGGTCCCGCACTTCTTCGCAGCTCCGATAGGCATCTGGTCGCCGACAATCACAAAAAGGACATTGCGGATACCCTTTTTCACAAGCATCGCAAACGCATCGCGGAAACATTGGCAGTAATCCCGCAGGAACATATTGCATTCCGGATGCTCCGTTGTCAGAAGGAGGGGATAGTTCCGCACATAATCCGGCAGAGGCTTCTCGGGATCAAAATCCAGCGTGTAAAGAATCCCGTCCGCCTGGCGGTTCATAAGATTCTGCAGACACTTCTGCTCTTTTTCCTTGTTGAACCGCGTCACGGAAATCAGCAGCTGATACCCGCGTTTGTCCGCCTCGTCAAGCAGCATCTCCGAAGAGAAGCCGGAATAGACGCTTGCAATATCGGCAATGACAAGCCCGAGCGTTTTGCTTTTCCCTTTCTTCAGCGAACGGGCGGTGACAGACGGCTGATAGTTCATCTCGCGCACGGCTTCATCAATCTTACGCTTCGTATCTTCCGCCATTCGCGCGAGCGGATGGTCGTTCAGATACATCGAAACGAGCGCTGTCGAGACCCCGACCCGCTCCGCGATATCTTTAATCCTTGTTCTCATCCGAACCTCCGCCATTTAAATGTGCTGTATCGTTTCAGCACTTTTAATTATAGCACATTTCCCTTGTTTTGTCAACCCCCTGTTTTGAAAAAAAAATCAAAAAAAACGGAAGACACGGCGCCCTCCGTTTTTCATCGACGGAAAATAAAAATCACCCTAAGAGAATCTCAATCACGGAACGCCCCGCCGGACATGCGAGCTCGCGTCCGCGGAAAATCAGCCGGAACGGCTGAATGCAGTCAACCGAAATCCGGTCGTTCTCCAGAACCAGCGAAATCCGGTTCCCGCCAAGCGGAAGATTTTTCATCCCCATCCTGCCGCTTCCGCCGGGAAGCCACTCAATCCGCTGTTCCGCCGCATCCATCCGGACCAGACCGACGACATTTTCGATCATCAACGCAATCGGACCCAACGCGGACCAGCCGCAGAAGTCCTGACGGACAAGTTCATTCACCTTGTTCGTCGAAGGTCTGTACGCCGTCGGCGAATAGCACTCCCAGATCGTGTGCGGAGAGAACTCGCGGAAAGTGCGCTCCATCATCTCGACCAGACGTTTCGCAAGTTCCGCCGCGAGTTCGAAACGTCCGTATTCCTCGCACGCCTTGACGGACATGTAGGCGACGGGCAGCCAGATTCCGCCGCGCCAATATGCTCCCTCCGGACGAAAATCGGGATCGTCGTGCGCCACGCTTGCGAACGGGAAATCGCCGCCGAGCTTCCGCGGATCGAGCAGAGAACGGATCTGCGACTCCGCCTGCTCCCTTGTCGCGCAATGCGCCGCAAGCGCCCAGAATGACGCCGGAGTCAGCACGCGGCAGAACCCGCTTCCGTCACGGTAACGGTCCAGAAAACAGCCCGTTTCCGGATCGAAATATTTCGCGAGCAAAGCGGTTTTTTCAGCGTATTCCCGCTCAAAATGTTCCATGGCGGCGCGGTCGCCGGCAATCGCGCCGATCTCGGCGATGCAGCGGGCGGAAAGAGCCTGCTGCGCCGGAGCGTCCACCCAGTGAATGGCGTCGTAACGGCCGCGCCCGCGCGGGGTGTTGTCCATGCCGGAGGGACAGCCCGCCCAGCAGTAGCCGTCGCGCTCGCGACGCCAGACCGGACGTTCCGCCTGATACGGCATGCGGTCGGGGTCAAGATTTTCGAGCCAGTTGTAATGGGAAATCAGGACGGGGAGAATCTTCTTCAGCCGCGCCTCGTCGCCCGTCTGACGGTAGAGCAGGAGTTCGGTCCACGCGAACAGCGGCGGATTGTCAAGGTGGTGGATGTTGATCGGATACCCCGAGCGCCCGTCGCGCAAGGCGTAGAGATTGTCGAGCGTGCTGCAAACGGGATACACATCGGCCGCATAGCGGCAGAACATGCCCATGAGACAGGAATCCCAGATCCAGATGCGGTCCCGTTTGCAACCCTCTCCTATGTACGGAGAGAAGGGAAGGGATTCCGTTTCATAGATATGTTCCCACGCCTGCTTCCACGCGAGATAATAAAAGTCGACGAGAGCGGGGTTGGCGTCATAAATGAGTTCCGGCACGAGTTCCCTGCGGAACGGACGGCTGTTTTCGGTGTAGTGCACTGTTTCCGGCATGATAAGAATCCTTATCTTATGATTCAAGGGCTTCGAGAATCGAGAGCTTGCCCGGCGTCAGCGGCTGAAGACGCGTCAGCGCCTCCGCATAAGGGACACCGAGCTTCTGTCCGTAGAAAATGTTGATCTCCCTTTCTTCCCGGAAGAGCCAGGCGGGGGACTGCGAGCGGTAGAGGCCGATCATCTCCTCTTTCCGCTTCATCTCCTCTTCGTTCAGCGGGACGAAACAGTTCGGAGAATCGGCCATGCTGTTGCGGAGATAATGATAGAAGAGGACTTCGGGCCAGGAACCGGTCATCTGCCCCTCGGAGAGTCCGGAAGCGATGCGCAAAGCCTGAAGAGCGGTGTCCGCGGCCGCGGTATGATCAAGATGGCGGTCGAGCGGCCACTGGGTGATGATCGCGTGCGGAGGTTCCGCGAGATAGAGCTCCGCAAGTTTGCGGCAGCCGGATTCGGAGGCGAACGCGGCGCCGTCGGCTTCATCCAGCCAGACGATGTCCGCGCCGAGCTTCCGGCAGACTTCGCTTTCTTCGGCGCTGCGCATTTTCGCGCACTCCTCCGGCGCGATTTTCCCGACGAGACTGCGCTCTCCATGCGTCAGATCGACGACATGTAGGCGGCAGTTTTTCTTCCGGCTCAGCTTCAGCGCCGTCCCCATGACGGCGCAGAGATCATCGGGATGCGCATTGACAAAATAAATATGTTCCATCGTTTTCATTTACTTCCGGTTTCGGTAGTTCCTTGTTTTCAGCGCACGATTTCATAAACCATGCAGGGATGTTTCAGTGCGAATGTATCCGCCGTGAACAAAAGTTTTCCGGTCGAAGAATTGAACTTTGACGGCACTTCGCCAATCCGCTCGCCGAAGAGGTCGACGCCGTAAACCCGCGGCGTCTCACCCGGAGTCAAGGTCAGTTCAACATCCGCGACTCCACGGCGGACCACATGCTGGGGAGCGCCCCACGTCTCCATCAGAGCCAGCGTCGAATCGGAAAATCTCTGGTTGAAATTCTGAACGTTCGTCAAATGGAAAAGAAGAATCTTTCCGGACTCCTTCAAAATTTTTCCATCCATTGCAGAGGCGGAGACCAGCGCGAACCCTTTATGGATGTTCACGTTCAGAACGCCGGCGCTTCCGTTGACCGCATCGACCGACACAACGGCGGCGGTTTTCGGCGTATCAATCAGGAAAACACCCTTTTCTCCGTCCAGCGTCAGCTCTCCTGTTGAACTCTTTGCGAATTTCCGGTTCAAATCCAGCATTCCGGCATCCGTCTTGAGGTATGAACGGATTTTCTCAACCGTCTCTCCCTCCGGCTCATCAGTCTCGGCGGAGAACAGGCCGTCATTCGCGACTTTCGAACCGATCCGGGAAACAAAGCCCCAGTTTTTCAGAACCGGAGGGTAGACTCCTCCCACTTGCCGCGTGAAGAAACGGCTTTTTGAATCCGTGTAGTTGTCCGGAACGGAAATCGGCAGAAGCTCTTTCGCTTTACGCACATCTCCGCGCAGGAAAAGCAGAATGCCGAGACGGTCGGAAAGGAATTTCATCGGATCGCCGACCGTATCAAAACCTACTGTCTGCCATTCCGGATTCATCAGCTGCGCCGGAAGTTCCGCAAAACCGTAGCGGAACAAAGCGTCCCAGTCCTGCATTGCGGCATAAGCTCCGACGAGCGCGCCGCCTTCCGCACGGTACTGATTTGCCGCACAGAAGTTGAATTCGGAAATCATATACGGCTTGCCGATCAGGCGTGAAGCAAAGGCGTCGGGAGGATAGAACGCACTGTCCGATCCGATCAGATTCTTCATCGCGCTTTCAGTCGGAACGCTCTGGATATATTTGGACCCTTCATCTCCGCTGGATGTATGCGCCCAATAGAAGTGGTTGTCCACATAGTCGCACGAATTCCGGATCAGCGTCATGGAAACCGTACTCGACACGTTCTGGTCGGTCAGCGGCGCCCTGACTCCGAGACCGCGCAGAAAACCGCATATCTCCGGGTAGTATTTTTTCTGAGATTCCACAACGGACTTGGCGATCCGGCGTTTTTTTTCATCCGGGCTGAGACCGGCGGGAACTCTGAAATACGGAGAATTGAGGTCTCCCGAAATTCCCATGAAGAAAAATGGCGAATTCTCATTGACCGGACAGATTCCGATCATCGCCGGCTCATCCTTCCATGCAATTCCGGTATGCGGATTCACCGAATTCAACAGATTCGCGGAAAACTTCTCCCAGTTGCGGCGGCATTCTTCTTCATAAAGAATCGACTGTCCGCTTTTTTTGAGCAGCCCTATGCGCGTTGTATGCAAATCCAGCAGAAGGTAGATGCCGCGATCCTTCAGACATTTCACGAGATAATTCAGCGCATCCAGTTTCTCTGGATCCAAATCCGTGAAGCCGCTTTCCGGATTGCGGGCAAGCATACGGTCATAGTGATGAATCCGCACGGCGTTGTAACCGTAACGGGCGAGCATGGAGGCAAGACGCTCCGCTCCCGCCCTGTCTGAAAAATTGATATGTCCGTAAATGTTTGTTCCGTAGAAACGGACAGGAACGCCGGGGCGGTTTTCGAACTCGAAATGCGAACCGCGGACAACAACGCGTCCGTATTTTCCCGCAGGCGCATCAATAAATCCGAGCGATGAAAAATCCAGCACAGTTCCCGGTTTCACGCATGGAGGAACCACAACTTTGCGCCAATCCTCATTTTCCACCAGCGTATACGCTTCCTTGTTCCTCGGGGCCCTCGTCGGTTTTCCGCAAACGAACTTCCAGCCATTGGAACCGCTGAGCACCTTGACGGCAAGGACATTCACGCCCTTTTTCACCGGAACGGCGACGACATGGTCGTCGGGAACGAACCGCTTGCTCCGGTTCCCCGTCGCTTGAGTATCATAAACGCGCTCGCCGTTCACATACAGAGTGAACCACCAGTCGGCGGCAAGCCCGATGTGCATCTCGCCGTCGGCGGGACTTTCAAACCGATTGAAAAAGTAAGCGCATTCCCCCGGCGTAAAATCCTTCCTGTTTTTCCCAAGATCGATCACATTGTTTTCCAGGCGCATGTTTTTCGGTGCAGCCCCGGAAAGCTCCGCCGGAACTTTGGAGTACAGATCATGCTCCGCGCTGCCGATGAACGCCTCCAGTTTCGCTTTCGGCTGAAACACTTTCCATTCCGGATTCAGATTGAGCGGCAGAACTTTCGGAAGACGCTTCAGCGTAACTTTATCGAAATAGAGTTTTGTCCCCGCCGGACATTCTCCCGCCATGACCCGCGGAAGGTTCAACGGCGCAGACGCATCCTCAACCGGAATGAACGGAATCTTCACCTGCTGCCAGCGTTCCGTAAAATTAACCGTGCGACGGCCGTGATTGAACTCCTTCCACGACGGGTTGCCTCCCATTGCGACAGCAACTTCCGCCTTGCACGGCGCGGAAGCTTTGCAAAGAAACGAAACTTCGTATTCCTCACCGCCCTTCAGCGCCTCGCCCTGATACTCGAACTTCAGAACAAGTCCCAGCGCGTTCCCTTCCGGGGGCACCTGCTGAATCGACACTCCAATGCACGGCTTTCCGTCCTTCGAAAGAACTTTGCGGCTCATCTTCAGAACGCTGCGGTATTGCGCCCCGACACTGACAAAGACATCCTTCGCCGGAACCGTTTCCCATTTTTTTACTACCGTGCCGCTCTCCGCGAACATCAGAACCGGAACTGACACGGCACACAAGAATATTTTTTTTACGATCTTCATTTTCCCAGTCTCACAAATCATTTTCAATCTCTTTCAACACGACGTCGCCGAAATAGAGTTTCACGCCCGCGGGGCATTCTCCGCACATGACACGCGGAAGATTCAGCGGCGGAACAGCTTTTTCCGGCGCGGCAAACCGGATCACCGCAGTCTGCCATTCCGTCTTAAAATTGAGAATCTTGCGTCCATTCTGAAACTCATTCCACGACGGATTTCCGCCCATTGCGGCAACTGCGACCGCTCGGCATGGCGCACTCGCCTTGTACAGAAACGCCAGCTCATACTCCTCTCCCGCCTTCAGCGACTTATCGGTACAGAGAAATTTCAGAACAAGATCAAGCTCTCTTTTTCCCTCATTCATCGTAATATTCAGCATCATGGCGGATTTTCCGTCCGGAGTCTTCACCTCCGGAGCCATCTCCAGACTGCCGCGTCCGTTCGCAGACTGCGAAACGATGATTTCCTTCGAGGGAACGCCATTCCACCTTTTGAACACCTCATCCGCCTGAACGGCAGACGCCGAAAACATGAGAAAAGCGGCAAACAAAACAGACATTTTCATAGCGAAATCCTCCAGTTGTCAATGTTATTTCATATATGCAAAGTAGAAACGGCAGCCGGGACAGCTGCTGTCCGGCGATCCATGACTGCACCCCATGATGCTTTTCGACGTGCTGCCTACATGTCCGTCATTGAAGGCAACCGTGGAACGCCCTGAATGCGCAAAACGTCCGCAATTCCCACCTGTCGTCGCTATGCCGGGATTATAAGCCTCCCCAGCCTTGAGCTGCGAAACCCCCTCCCCCCACAGCACACTCGAAGAAGGCTGGCGCGCTTTGGACGGCTTCAGATATCCGATATCGCCGCTCCAAAGGAGTTGTCCGTCCAAAAATGGAAGCGCATGCAACGAGCGGAATTCGTAATGTTTTTCCGGACACACGCAATAAAATTGCGTCGTCCATCCGGGAAACGCCGAAGCCTGTGCAAAAGTCTCTGAACAGAAATATTTTGCAGAGACTCCGTCTCTTGCAGCAGGACACTGATTTTTCGTTTTTCCGGTTGCCTTCCTGACAATAGAAGCAAATCCGTCCGTATTCCAATAACACGGATTCCAGTTTTCCCTTACAAACAGCATTTCTTCGTTTTCATCCAGATAAAACGTCGTTGCGAGACTGAGCTGTTTCATCTTGCTGTAGCAGTCCGTCTCCCGCGCTTTCTTTCTCGCCTTGTTCAGAGCAGGCAGAAGCATTCCGGCTAAAATAGCAATAATTGCTATCACGACCAGGAGCTCTATAAGCGTGAAACTCTTCTTTGCACCGTTCCGTTTTCCGTTCTTCTTTGTTCTGGTAATCATACTGCGTCCTTTCTGTGTTATTCTGTATTATTATCCTGTAAAACCTTTTACCGGTCCAGATCTTCCTGGCTGACATTGTCCGCGCGCTCCTGCACAATAACGCTGTAATAGGGATCCGCTTTCTGACGCTCATAATACGCTCGGACTCCTGCGCGATCCATAAACTGCGCGGGAACCGTCTCCTGGCGCAGATCTTCCGGATTTTCGATCATCTCGATCATCCGCCGCATCTCCCCCGCGACATGTTCCCGGAAGGGACTCACCAGAGCGCCGATCACCCGCGGATGCTCGAAGTAATCGTACGGGAGTGTATAGCTGTTCACGACAAGCGGAATCTCACGCACCCCGTTCTCCTTGCAGCAGAGCAGAAACCGGCGCGCGTGAACGCTCGAAAAGAACACAAGGCACTCCGCGTTCACCCGGCGGGCCTCCTCCAGAATTCCCGCAAGATTTTTATCCGGGAATTTGCAGCCCGCAAACACGACATCCTCCGGAACGATCCCTTCGCGGTCGGCGGCGGCAAGCGGGTTTTCATCTACGGCCAGCACGCGCCGGATTCCCCGTGCGCCAAGCTCGGCAAACAGCTTCCGCATCCCCTCCCGGTAGCTCACCGTGAACGAATTGCACACCGGATTCCGGTAATGCGTCAGCAGTATCGGATAGTTGCGCAGATACTCCGGAAACGGCGTCGAAGCCCCAAGATAAAGCGTGCACAGAATGCCGTCCGCCTGACGCGAAAAGAGGTTCTGAAGACACTTCAGTTCCTGTTCCCGGCTGTAGCGCGTGAGGGAGATCAGGAGCTGATAGTCATACTTCTCCGCCTCCTCCAGAAGCATCTGTGAATAGAAGCTTGAGTAGACTCCCGCGATTTCGCCGATGACAAGCCCGAGCGTTTTGCTTTTCCCTTTCTTCAGCGAACGCGCGGTGGCCGAGGGCTGATAGTTCAGTTCGCGCACGGCTTCGTCTATCCGCTGTTTCGTCTTCTCCGCCATCCGCGCGGAAAGCGGGTGATGATTCAGATAAAGCGAGACCATCGTCGTGGAAACTCCCGCCCGTTCCGCCACATCTTTGATCCTGACCCGCATTTCCAATCTCTCCTGTTAAAATGTTACATCGTTGTAACAGTATTAATTATAGCACATCCCCCCGATTTTGTCAACCCCCTGTTTAAAAGATTTTTTAAAAAAAGAGCAAATTCCGCGCTTTTCTTAAGACGATTGAATCGTTTACTCTTGACTTTTTTAAATTCCGTGGTATTTTAAACGCGTGCAAATCCGGAATCTTCCCTGGTTCGGGATAGGATTGCATGGGATGTATTACGATTCTTTGGCAAATAATAAGGAGGTCGCACATGGCTTCAAATGCGGAATTCAATCTGAAACGGTTGGAGAAGACAACTCTTCCCATGGATTTCGTCCGTGCACACTCCGGTGAGTGGGATCACCAGGCGTGGCTTGAGTTCTGTGCTTCCCTTGAAGACAAAGGATACACGCCGATCGACCTCGATCAGGTCGGGCTCCTTCTGGAACAGAAAAAAATGGAATACTGGGCCGAAAGGAACTCGAAATAACCGTGGCGGATCGGGATACCAATGTCCGGGACGCGGCAGAAGCTCCCGCAAATGCACCATCATGCGGGAGTTTGTCAATCGTCGCAACCCCCATCGGCAATCTGGAGGATATCACCCTCCGCGCCCTGCGCGTTCTGAAAGAAGCCGACACCATTCTCTGCGAAGACACCCGGCGCACCCGGATCCTCTGCTCGAAATTTGAAATCTCCTCGCGCCTCGAAAGCTACCACATCTTCAACGAACACGGACGCACACCCGAACTCATTCGCCGCGTCCGCTCCGGCGAAAAAATCGCCCTTGTGTCCGATGCCGGAATGCCCTGCATCGCCGATCCCGGTTTTCTGCTCGTCCGCGAAGCCGTCGAAGCCGGAATTGAGCCGGAAATCGTACCCGGCGTCTCCGCTGTCATTTTCTCCGTCGCGGCAAGCGCCCTGCCGTCCGACCGCTTTGCGTTCCACGGCTTCCTCCCCGTCAAATCCGGAAGACGCGCCGCACGGCTTGAGGAGATCGCAGCAACAAAGCTGACCGCGGTTGTTTTCGAATCGCCATACCGTCTTTCCAAACTCCTCAATGAAATTCCGCGGTACTTCGGTCCGGAAGTCCCGGTGGTCATCGTCCGCGAAGCCACGAAAGTTCATCAGGAAATCCTGCGCGGCACAGCCGCCGAACTCGCGGAAAAACACGGAAAACGCACATGGAAGGGCGAATGCGTCGTCATCATCGGCGCCGCATCCGGCGATGCGGAGAAAGACGGACGCGCAGAAAACGGGGAACACGATGAATAAGGCTTTCTTCCTTGACCGCGACGGCGTCATCGTCGAAGAGGAACACTATCTTTCCGATCCCGCGAAGGTCCGGCTCTGCCCGGGATGCATCGAAGCGTTCCGCAAAATAGCCGATGCCGGATATCGGATCATCGTCACCTCGAACCAGTCCGGAATCGCGCGCGGATACTTCACCTTTGCCGACGTCGCCGCCGTTGAACGCCGGATCTGCGACTTGCTGGCCGCCGGAGGCGCACCGCTTCCGCTCGCATGGTATTATTGCCCCCATCACACCAAAGGCACAGTCATGGAATATGTGCGCGACTGCAACTGCCGCAAGCCGCATCCGGGAATGCTGCTGCAGGCGGCGGAAGACCATGACATTTCCCTGGCGGACTCGGTGATGATCGGCGACAAGCTTTCCGATCTGCGCGCCGCGTTTGCCGCAGGCTGTCCCGCCGCCGCACTCGTCCGCACCGGTCACGGCTCGGAGCAGACTCTTGAAAAACTCGACCGCGATTATGCGGTTGCCGACCATATTCTTGATGCCGTGAATCAACTGCTCGCGCTTCGGAAAGGAGTTCCGCAATGACATTTGAAGACCTCAAAAACAGACTGGAGGACGGAACCGTTCTCGTTTTCGGCAAGATTCTGAACGCAACGCACAACGTCCGTGGATGCGGCGCGATGGAACTTGACCACCGCAAGGGATTCCGGATCGTCGAACAGAGCCTGAAACAGATCCGCAAAGCCGTCACGGCGGACGGCATTCTGATTCTCCAGATCCGCGAGGACCGTCTGACTCCCGTCTGCTCCTTCGGCGAGGAAGTTGTCACCGACCTTCCGGAAGAGCTTGAGGAAGAGACTCTCCAGAAGCTCCCGCGCTTTGATTTTTCCGCGAAAGTCCACGCCCAGAAAGTTCTGAGGAAACTGGGCTACACCGTCTGACCCGTCACCCCTGGAATTTCCGGCGGTACTGCAGAGGCGTTTCGCCGTTTACGCGGCGGAAAGCGGAACAGAACCATGCACTGCAGCAGTAGAGAAGCTCGTCCGCGATGTCGGAGACGGGCATATTCGTCTGTTCCAGAAGCCGCTTCGCTTCCTCCATACGCAGATCCATGAGATACCTGTTCGGCGGCGGCAAGATGCGCATCGAAGGCTTCTTCACCGAAGCTGTCGGCGCGACCCGGAACATCAGCAAAACGA
>ERZ1034842.63-NODE-63-length-61511-cov-16.817674_pt1 | contig 61511 bp, 47 predicted proteins | sample MGYA00520634_ERZ1034842 | MGnify/ENA primary metagenome ERZ1034842 (study PRJEB33766, sample SAMN09781734) | gut metagenome | biome: gut microbiome | host: Homo sapiens | place: Madagascar | study: EMG produced TPA metagenomics assembly of the PRJNA485056 data set... | reverse complement strand
GGACTTGCAGCGACGGACCTCAGGACGCTCTTACACCACGTCTGCGCGCGCGACCTGCGCTAGCTGCCAGTATTCGCCGTGCTGGGCTAGGAGCTCCTCGTGGGTGCCGCGTTCGATGATGCGGCCGTGCTCGAGGACCATGATCGCGTCGGCGTCGCGGACGGTGGACAGGCGGTGCGCGATCATAAACGTGGTGCGGCCGCGCATGATGCGGTCCATGCCGCGCTCGATGAGTTTTTCGGTGCGCGTGTCGATGGAGCTTGTGGCCTCGTCCAGGATGAGCACCGGCGGATCGGCCACGGCGACGCGCGCGATAGCAAGGAGCTGGCGTTGGCCTTGTGACAGGTTGGCACCGTCGGCCGTGACCGGCGTGTCGTAGCCTTGCGGCAGACGGCGGATAAACGAGTCAGCGCAGGCGGCCTCTGCGGCGGCGCGCACCTCCTCGTCAGTCGCGTCGAGCTTGCCAAAGCGGATGTTCTGCGCAATGGTGCCACTAAACAGGTGGGTATCCTGCAGCACAATGCCGAGCGACCCACGCAGGCTGGCCTTGGCGATGTGCTTGACGTCGATGCCGTCGTACGTGATCTCGCCGTCATCGACCTCGTAGAAACGGTTGATGAGGTTGGTGATAGTCGTCTTGCCGGCGCCCGTGGAGCCAACAAACGCGATCTTTTGCCCCGGCTTGGCAAACAGGTTGAGGTCCGTGAGCACGCGCGTACCCGGCACGTAGGAAAAGTCCACGGCATGGAAGCGTACGTCGCCGGCAAGCGGGACCAAGCCGCACGTGAGCTCGGTACCGTCGGCAGCCACCGCGCGGCCCGACTCATCAACAGCAGCCACATCATGCAAGTGCCCGTACGCGCCCACGCCCTTGCCCTCGGGAATCTTCCACGCCCACGCGGACTCGCCCGTTTGCACCAGCTCCACGCAGCCCTCGTCCGCCTCGGGCTCAAGGTCCATTGCGGCAAACAGGCGCTCGGCACCGGCCAGCGCGTTGAGCAAGAAGTTGCCCAGCTGCGTGAACTGGTTGATGGGCATGGCCGCCTGACGTACAAAGACCAGGTAGCTCGCGAGCGCGCCCACGTCGGCCAGGCCGTTGATGCAGAGCATGCCGCCCGCCACCGCAACGATCGCGTAGTTGGCATAGCCGATCACCACAGTCATGGGAACCATCGAGTTGGCGTAGGCCTGCGCGGCGCCACCGGTGCGGCGCAGCTCCTGGTTACGTGCGTCAAAACCGGCAACGTTAGCCTGCTCGTGGTTAAAGACCTTGATGACCTTTTGACCCGAGACCATCTCCTCAACGTATCCGTCCAAGTCGCCGAGCGACGCCTGTTGGGCGGCAAAGTAGCGCTTGGAGCGAATACCCGAGTAGCGCGCGTACAGCACGATGGCCGCGTCGCACACGAGCGTGATAATCGTGAGCTGCCAGTTGAGGATGATGAGCATGGCCGTGGTGCCGATCACCTGGATGGTCGCCTGAATCACGTTGGCAAAGCTGTTGTTGAGCGCCTCGGAGACCGTGTCGACATCGTTGGTGAAGAAGCTCATGATGTCGCCCGAGCGCGTGCTGTCGAAATAGCTGAGCGGCAGCGTCTGGATATGCGCGAACAGGTCGCGGCGGATGTCGGACACCACGCGCTGGGCCGCGCGCACCATGATTTGCGAATAGCCCAGGGCCGAGAGCACGCCCGCAGCGTAGATAGCAGCCGTAAAGAGAACCTGCTTGGTGAGCAGCTCCTCCCCGCCCGTAGCCAGGCCGTTGACGATGGGGCGCACCATATAGGTGCCGGCAAGGCTCGCGATGGCGGCGATAGAGGCGAGCACACCCACCGCGAGCAGCGAGAACTTGGCGTGGCCCATGTAGCTGAGCAGGCGGCGGAGCGTCTGCCCCAGATTGGCCGGACGGGCCTGAGCGGATGTCTTAGGCATGGCGCTCACCTTCTTTCTGAGCCTGAAGCGATCCGCATGCGACGGAGGAAAACGGATTATCCGCGCCGTCAGCGTCGCCGGCATCGTCCGCGTCCCCCGCAAACTCCATCTGCGAGGCGTAAATCTCCTGGTAGATGTTGTCATCCGCCAGCAATTCCTCATGCGTGCCCACGCCGTGAACACGCCCGTCGTCCAGAACCACAATGCGATCGGCATCCATCACGCTCGCGATGCGCTGGGCGATGATGATCACGGTCGTATCGGGAATCTGCGCGATGTGCTCGCGGATCTTGGCGTCGGTCGCCATATCGACCGCGCTGGTGGAGTCGTCAAAAATGAGCACGCGCGGATGCTTGAGCAGCGTGCGCGCAATGCACAGGCGCTGCTTCTGTCCGCCCGAAACACCGGCTCCGCCCTGGCCCAACTCGCCATCCAGCCCGCCGATGCGGTCCAGGAACTCGTCCACGCACGCCGCGCGGCAGGCACGCAGCAGCTCCTCGTCGGTGGCATCGGGCGCGCCCCACCGCAGGTTCTCGCGCACCGTGCCCGTAAACAGCACGTTCTTTTGCAGCACAATACCCACGGCATCGCGCAGGGCAACCAGGTCGTAGTCGCGCACGTCACGCCCGCCCACGAGCACGGCGCCCTCGGTCGCATCGTACAGGCGCGCGATGAGCTGCACGAGCGAGCTCTTGCCCGAGCCCGTGCCGCCGAGCACGCCCACCGTGGAGCCCGGCTCAATACGAAGGTCGATATGCTCGAGCACATCCTCGGCAGCATCCGCGCGGTACTTAAACGACACGTCGCGGAACTCAACGCTTCCGTCGGCAACCTCGCGCACCGCCGCGTCTGCCGCAGGTGCCTGGATGAGCGATTGCTCGTCAATCACTCGCGAAATGCGCTCCACGCTGGCGAGCGCGCGCGTGAGCAGCAAAAACACGTTGGAGATCATCATGAGCGAGTTCATGATCAGCAGCACGTAGCTCATAAAGCCCGTGAGTGAACCCACGCCCAGCTCGCCGGCGATAATCATGCGCCCGCCGATCCACAGGATGGAGATGGCGGCCACATACATCGACAGTTGAAACACCGGCAGGTTGAGTACGGCGTTGCCAAAGGTCTTCGTCGCTGTGTGCGCGAGCTCGGTATTGACGGCGTCGAACTTGGCCTCCTCGTGCTCGGCGCGCACATACGCCTTGACGGCGCGCACGGCGGTGAGGTCCTCCTGCACCACGCCGTTGAGGTGGTCCATCGAGATCTGCAGCTGGCGGTAGAGCGGACTGACGCGATAGGTGATAACGCCCAGCACGATCGCCAGCACCGGCAGGATGATCGCGAAAACGGTGGCGAGCGGACGCGACAGCACCAGCGCATAGACCAAGCCGACGATGAGCGTCACGGGACCGCGCACCATGGGGCGAAAGCCATTGCCGATGGCATTTTGGATGACGGTGATGTCGGTGGTCATGCGCGTGACGAGCGAGCTGGCGTCGTAGTTGTCCAGATTGCCAAAAGCGAGCGTCTGGATCTTGCGGTACTCGGCCTCGCGCAGGTTAGCGCCCAGCCCCGAGGCAACGCGAGCAGACGTGCGTGCATAGCCCAAGCCAAGTACCAGCGAACATGCGGCGCATACCAGCATATACGCGCCCTGCAACAGCATGTAGTTGATGTCGCCCGTGGGCACGCCCACATCGATGATATTTGCCATGATGACCGGGATAAACAGCTCGAGCGCCGTCTCGGCCGTCACAAAGAGCACGCCGAGTATGGCATCGCGGCGGTATGCCCCCAGATAGGAAAACAGAATCTTGAGATTGCGCACGCAGGTTCATCCCCCATCAAACGTTGTTCGCAAACGCACGTATTATGGCGCGCCGCGTGGCGGTGTCAAGTGTTCCGAAATCGATTTCTGCAAGGCTGGTGCAGGCGCCATGCTCGCAGGGCGCACGTCCGTATTCAATTAGAAATGAACGCGAGCGCGATTTTTTCGCCCCACCGGCAACATGGACCTTGACTCTACAATCGTTGTAGGGTTTTCACTACACTGGTACGCAAACGATCTAAGCCAGAAAGTGCCCCGCCCATGGAACACGACCTCACACGCGGCAATGTCCTCAAGACCATCGCGGTCTTTGCCCTGCCCTATATGCTCTCGTACTTTTTGCAGATGCTCTACGGCATGGCCGACCTGTACTTTATCGGACAGTTTAGCGGTGCCGCCGGCATCACCGCCGTGGGCAACGGTGCGCAGACGCTCTATATCATTACCGTGACGCTCGTGGGCCTGGCCATGGGAACGACGGTCATCGTCGGCCACGCCGTGGGCTCGCGCCGCTTTGACCGTGCCGAGGCAGCCATCGGCAACACCATCACGCTCTTTATGGGCGTCTCGATGGTGCTGGCCGCGCTCTTGCTCGCGCTGTGCCCGCAAATCGTAGCGCTCATCGGCACGCCGGCCGAAGCCGTCGAAGGCACTGCCGCCTACCTGCGCATCTGCTTTATCGGCATACCGTGCATCGCCGCATACAACATCCTCTCGGCCATCTTTCGCGGCCTGGGCGATTCGCGCTCGCCCATGTACGTGATCGGCGTGGCGTGCATCATTAATATCGCGCTTGATTTTCTGTTTATCGGTCACATGGGACTCGGCCCCGTGGGCGCGGCTCTCGGCACGGTGATCGCGCAGACGTCAAGTGTGGCCCTTGCGCTCGTGTGGCTCAAGAGCCGCCGCACAAACATCCATGTCAAGCGCAGCGACCTGCGCCCCCAGCCCGAGGTGCTCGGCAGCATTCTTAAGATCGGCGTGCCCGTGGCCGTGCAGGACGGCTGCATCCAGGTGGCGTTTATGTTTATCACCGTCATCGCCAACCATCGCGGCCTGGTCGACGCCGCCGCCGTGGGCCTGGTCGAGAAGATGATCAGCTTTTTGTTCATTGTGCCGAGTTCCATGGGCGCTACCGTCAGCGCACTCACGGCGCAAAACGCCGGCGCGGGCAAGGGCGACCGCGCGCGTCAGGTACTCAAGGACGCCATGACCATCTCGGTGGTGTACGGCTGCCTGATCACGGTGCTGATGTGGCTGGTGGCGCCGGCGTTTATCGGCTTTTTTGCCAAGGACGCTGCAGTAGTCGCCGCCGGTACCGGCTATATGCGCAGCTATATTTTCGACGCAATTTTTGCCGGCATCCACATTTGCTTTAGCGGCTTTTTCGCCGCATACGGCAAGAGCTACATCGGCTTTGCGCACAACGTGCTGGCCGTGGCCCTCATTCGCGTGCCCGGCGCTTGGCTGCTGTCGAACGCCTATTCCGACACGCTGTTCCCCATGGGTATCGCCTCGCCGTGCGGGTCGATTCTGTCGGCGGTCATCTGCGTGATTGCATTTACCGTGCTCAACCGCCGCGGAACTTTTGGCAAGCTGGTGGCGTAGCGAGGCGACGCGAGCCTGGCGCCCCTCCCCGACCCTATTGAAAGGAGCGTTCCTATGGCCGACATGCCAAGCGAACACACCGAGGGCCTGCTCCGCATTGGCGAGGTGGCGCGCCTGCTCAATTTGAGCGTGGGCACACTGCGTCATTACGAGCAGATGGGGCTGTTAGAGCCAGCATATGTCGATCAGGCGAGTGGGTACCGCTACTACGGAACGCGACAGCTCTCCACGCTCAACACCATCGGCAACCTGCGCGTTCTCGACTTGCCGTTGGCGCAAATTCGCGAGTTTGTCACTACGCGCGATATGGATTTGATGCAACGGCAACTGACCAAGCAACAGGAGTTAATTGAGCACAAGCGGCGTGAGTTGGAGCGCATGTCGCGCAAGATTGACCAGCGGCTTGCCTTGCTTCATGGCGCTTTGAATGCCGATCTCGACACCATTAGCGAAATCGAGGAACCCGAACTTCGCTGCGCCACGCTGCACGAGCGCGTCAATCCCACCGACGCCTATTCGCTGGGATGGCATATCCGCCAGCTTCAGCAGGGACAGCACGAAACCTTTGCCTATCTGGGCAATCTGGGTGTAGGTATCGCGCCCGAGCGCCTTGCCACCGGTGACTTTGATGGCTACGACGAGGTCTTTCTGCTGCTCGATGACACGGATGACTACCTGGGAGACGTCGAAGTTCGGCCCGCTGCACGTTGCCTGACGGTCAGCTTCCGCGGCACGCACGGGCAGGCAGCTCCGCGCTACGAGCGCTTACTCGATTACATGCGCGAACACAACCTGTCCCCCGCCGGCCCCTCGCGCGAGATCGCCCTCATCGACGACATCATCAGCGACGACCCGGCGACCTACGTAACGCAGATCACAGTGCCTGTGTCACTAGACTAAGCGGAGCTTCAACTCCAGCTCAGCCAACGCCTCAAATGCATCGCGGGACATTCCTGCTGCGCGCTCGCGCTCGGCAACACGAATTCGCGCCATCAGGTGCTCTTTTGCCTGCGTTTGGGAGCGCCTCGTACGCCCCTCCGCCTGCGAGTAATTGTGGTTCTCGATATCCATTACGCCTGGGGCACCCGACCGGTAGCGAGGATCTGCTCGAGCGCGTCCTCATCCAGCACGGGCACACCCAGCTGCTCGGCCTTGGTGAGCTTGGAGCCTGCCTTGGGGCCGGCGACTAGGTAGCTCGTCTTCTTCGATACACTGCCCGAAACCTTGGCGCCGAGCACCTTGAGCGCGGCACCTGCCTCATCGCGCGTGCGGTTGACGAGCGTACCGGTCAGTACAAACGTCAAGCCCGCGAGCGGCTGCGCGTCGGCGAGCTCGCCTGCTACGCCGGCATCGACTGCAGCCTGTGCATGTGCGGCGCCCAGGTCGACTTCGAGCGACAAGCCCGCCTGACGCAGACGCTCCAGTACGGCGAGGTTCTCGGGTACAGCCAGGAACTGCTTGACACTCGCCGCGATCTTGGGACCGATGCCCTCGCACTCGGCGATGTCCTCCTCACTCGCCAGGATGAGCTTGTCAATCGACAGGAATCGCTCGGCAATGACCTCACCCACGCTCTTGCCCACATGGCGGATACCCAGGGCAAACAGCACGCGCCCGAGTGGCTGGCTCTTGGACTTGTTAAGCTCGGCGATGATCTTCTCGGCCGTCTTGAGGCCCACCGGAATGGGATCGCCCTTCTTAACGCCCTTTTTGCTGTTGGAGCTGGCATACACACGGCCCGTGTCCAGGCCGGCGATGTCGTCGATCGTGAGCTGGTAGAAGTCCGCGACATCATGGATCAGCCCAGCGGCGATCATCTTGTCGACGATCTCGTCGCCCAGGCCGTCAACATCCATGCAACCGCGGCTCACCCAGTGAAGCAGGCGCTCCTTGAGCTGCGCCGGGCAGTCGATGGACACACAGCGATAGGCGACCTCGCCATCCTCGTGGACCACGGGGCTACCGCACACAGGGCAGACCTCGGGCATGTGCCAGTCGACCGAATCAGCCGGGCGCTTGTCGAGCACCGGGCCCACGACCTCGGGAATCACGTCGCCCGCCTTGTGCACGATGATGGTGTCGCCCTCGCGCACGTTTTTGCGGCGGATCTCGTCGATGTTGTGCAGCGTGGCGCGCGCGATGGTGGAGCCGGCGACCGTCACCGGATCGAACTCTGCGACCGGCGTGAGCACACCGGTGCGGCCCACCTGGATGCGAATCTCGCGCAGGATGGTCTGCTTTTCCTCGGGCGGAAACTTAAAGGCGATAGCCCAACGCGGCGCGCGGGCGGTAAAGCCCAGGTCGAGCTGCTGCTGGAAGCTGTCGACCTTTACGACCACGCCATCGATGTCGTAGTCCAGATCGCCACGATGCTCGAGCGCCTGGGCGCAAAACTCGTGGACTTCGGCCGGCGTGGCGCAACGGGCTACGTTGGGGTTGACGCTAAAGCCGGCGCTGCGCAGCCAATCGAGGAACTCACGCTGGCTGTGGACGTGCAGCGGATCGGTATCGGCGATGGCATAGATAAAGGTAGCGAGGTCGCGACGTGCCGTGACCTTGGGGTCCTTTTGGCGCAGGGATCCTGCGGCGGCGTTGCGCGGGTTGGCGAAGGGGTCGCGGCCCTCGGCATCGGCCTCATCGTTCAGACGAACAAAGCTGCCCTTGGGCATGTAGACCTCGCCGCGGACCTCGATGGTACGCTCGCGGTCGGCGCCCATATGAGCGAGCGCCGGCTCGGATAGGTGCATGGGCACGTCCTTGATGGTACGCACGTTGAGCGACACGTCCTCACCCGTAGTGCCGTCGCCACGCGTCGCCGCACGCACGAAGGTGCCGTTCTGGTAGGTAAGCGCCACGCCCAAGCCGTCGATCTTGAGCTCGCAGGTATAGGTGACGCTGCCGGCACCGAGTGCATCCTCGGTACGCTGGAGCCACGCGTCGAGTTCGTCCAGATCCATGGCATCGTCCATGGAATACATGCGTGCCATATGCGTGACCGGCGTAAACTGCTCGCTCACGTAGCCGCCCACGCGCTGGGTATAGCTGTCGGGCGTCACCAGGTCGGGGTAGGTCGCCTCGATTTTCTGCAGCTCAACGAGCATTTTGTCAAAGACAGCGTCCGTAATCTCGGGTGCGTCGAGCATGTAGTAGCGGTACGCGTGGTAATCGAGCTCGTGGCGCAGCTCGGCCGCGCGCGCTGCCGCCTGGGCACGAACGTCGGTCGGTGCGGCGGCATCCGCGCTCGCGGGCGTTTCGGTATCGATGTCCACACCGTCACCAAACAGGCTCGATTGCTCCATAGCGGTACTCCTTCGCTCGATTTCAAACGGATACAAGAGTACCACCGGTCACGATGGGGCCGAATAGCGGTCTCAAACCGCACCGAATCGGCAGCCGTCAAACTGGAGTGGATCGCGCGTTCAAACCATGCCCTTGCCGTTTCTAAATGATCCGTTTCCCCGTCCCCAACGGATCAATAAGAAAAGAGGGGCTGTCCCGCGTTGGCGGGACAGCCCCTCTGGCTTCGATATGTGCGATACGGTTCGTTAGAAACCCTGACCGTAGCCTTGACCCTGGCCCTGCTGGCCCAGCAGCTCCTCTAGATACTGGCGCAGCTGCTCATCGGTAATACCGCCGTTGCCAGTGTCGGTTGCGCTGTCGTTCTGCTGCTGGTTCTGCAGCTCCTCGTCGGAGCCCAGCTCGACGGTGACCTTCTTCTCATCCTTGCCGCGCATGAGCGTGATCTCGACCTTCTCGCCCACCTCGTGGCTGCGCAGTGCGATGATCAGGCCATCGGCGCTCGTGATCTCGTCGTCGCCCAGCTTGGTGATGACGTCGCCCTCCTGAATGCCGGCCTTGGCGGCAGGACCGTCCTCAACGACACTCGCCACATACGCGCCGCTATCGGTGCTCAGCTTGTTGGTGCGGGCGTTGAGCGCGTTGACGCTCGAAAGCGTAGCGCCCATGTACGGATGCACCGGCGTCTTGCCGTCGATGATCTGGTCGGCGATGTTCTTGGCATAGTTGACCGGAATGGCAAAGCCCACTCCCGAACTGGAGCCCGAGTAGCTCTCGATGAGCGAGTTGATGCCCACGAGCTCACCGTTGTCGTTGACGAGCGCGCCACCGGAGTTGCCCGGGTTGATGGCGGCATCGGTCTGGATCATGTTGGCATAGATGGTATTACCGCTGGTAGAGCTCATGGCCGTGGAGCGGTAGAGCGCCGAGACGATACCAGTGGAGACAGACTGCTCGTTGCCAAACGGCGAACCGATCGCCATGACCCACTCGCCCACGTTGAGCTTGGAGGAGTCGCCGATCTCAATCGGGGTGAGCTTGGAGGCATCGGCGTCCTTGAGCTTGATAACGGCGAGGTCGCTCGAGGCATCGTTGCCCACGAACTCGGCCTCGTAGGTGGTGCCGTCATCCATGGTCACCACGTACTGGTCATAGCCATCGACCACGTGGTTGTTGGTGAGAATGTGGCCCTCGGTATCGAGCACAACGCCCGAACCGACGCTGCCCGAGTTGTCCGACTCATCGGCAGACTGCGAAAGCGCGTTGCTCTGGCTGCCGCTCGAAGTGGCGGTAATGGAAACCACGGAGGGCAGGGCCTTGGCAGAAACGGCCTCGGCCAGTGTGGTGTCCTCGGAATCAATCGTAATCTTTTGCGCCGACGAACCCGAAGCACCCGCCGTCACGGCGTTCTTGCCGCCGCCGATATCGAGCGTGCCACTCATAATGAGCGCGATGACCAGCAGGGCGCCGCAGGCGCAGCCGGCGAGCGCTGTGATGAAGATCGGTAGCTTTTTGGTCTTGGTCTTGACCACCGTGTGCTTGTTTACAACCTGCTGACCGCCCAGCGGCTGGCCGGTCTGTGTGTCGTAAGCCTGCACGTAGGGAATGTTGCTGCCGGCAGGCGTCGACTCCACCTGCACGCGCGGCTGCTGCTGAGTCTCGCCGGCATTGCCAACATCCTGGGGACGCTGGGAATCGTTCTCGCTCATAGCTGCGATCCTTTCGTCAAATAACCAAAGGCCCGCCAAACACGTGGCGGGCCATCATTGTTCACGTTGAGTTGTACCCCAATATGCAGGCGCAAGTGTATGAGAACGCAATCTTTTAGGAAGGCTTAAGTTCTGTTGCAGATTCGAGAGGAACCCGCGCCTGCGTCAAAACCACCACAAAAGTGCCTGTCCCCTTTGTGGTGGAAATCTAGTCCTTAAACAGATAGCCCACGCCGCGGACGGTGGTGATGTGCGCCGCGATCTGCGGGCCCACCTTGGAGCGGATACGACGGATGTGCACGTCGACGGTGCGTGTGCCGCCGCAGTACTCGAAGCCCCACACGCGGTGCAGCAGCACTTCGCGGCTGTAGGCGCGGTTGGGATGCGTCGCCAAAAAGCTCAGCAGCGAGTACTCCATCAGCGTCAGATCGATGGGCTCATCGTCGAGCGTCACCTGGTAGGTAGCCAGGTTGATCTCGAGGTTATCGATGTTAAGCACGTCGTCGGCAGCGACGGTCTCCTCCTCGCCCATCAGGCGCTGCGCGCGAGCTTTGAGCTCGTTGGGCGTCGCCGTGGGGCATACGAAGTCGGCATGCGCGTGATTCGGCAGGCGCAAGGTGCCGAGCGCCTCATCGTCGACGATCACCAGCATGGGAACGCCGCCGCGATCGTCGAGCCACTTGGCAATCTGATCGATACGGTCGCTGCGGATGCCATCGGAATCGAGGATCAGCAGGTCAAAGTCGTGCGCCGCAGTTGGCGAATCGGGGGTTGCCAGGCTCACCTCGACACCCAGGGTGGTCGTCAAGCTGCGGGCAAACTCGTGGAAGCGCGTCGTGCGCGCCATGAACAGGGCACTCTTTTCGGACATATCGGCCTCCAAAGAAATGAGCTCAATCGTACTGGAACAAGCCAGCGCGATTAGGAGTTCGCCAGGTAGTGCTTGATCTCCCACTCGGTGATCGTGGACTCGAACTTATGCCACTCGTCGCGCTTCTTTTTAAGGAAGAAGCTGTGGATGTGCTCGCCGAGGGCATCCTTCATAAACTGCGAGTCCTCAAAAACGTCGAGTGCCTCTTTGAGCGAGCGCGGCAGCGGCGCGTAGCCGGCCTCGAGCATCTGACGGTCGGTAAGCTTGAGCGTCTCGGCCGTGGCCTCGGGCGGGAGCTCCAGCTTGCGCTCGATGCCGTCCAGACCAGCCGCCAGCGTGACGGCGTTGACCAGGTACGGGTTGGCCATGGGGTCGGGGCTGCGAAGCTCGATGCGCGTGGACAGCTGCTTGCCGGGCTTGTAGACCGGAATGCGGACCATACTCGCGCGGTTGCGCAGGCCCCACGTGGCGTACTGCGGCACAGAGTCGCCGCCCGTGGTGATGCGCTTGTACGAGTTGACGGTGGGGTTGGTGATGGCGCTGATCTCGCGGGCATGCGCCAGAATGCCAGCCATATAGTGCTTGGCGACGTCGGAGAGATGGTACTTCTCGTCGTCCTCGCCCCAAAACACGTTGTTGCCGTCGTGGTCGAATAGCGACTGGCACAGGAACATGGCGCTGCCGTCCTCGCCCGCCAACGGCTTGGGCATAAAGGAGGCGTGGCAACCGCTCTCGTAGGCCTGCTGCTTAATGATGAGTTTGGCCGTGGTGATGGCGTCGGACATGCTCAGGGCCTCGGCGTGACGCAGGCTCATGCCGTGCTGCGAGCGGCCGGCGGCGTGGAAGGTGTACTCCACGGGCACGGACATCTTCTCGAGCGTGAGGACCGTGTTGCGACGCAGGTCGCGAGCGGCATCGCTCACCGAAAGATCGAAGTAGCCCACGTTGTCGAGCGGCTCGGGGGTGTGCTCGTCGGGGAAGTAGTAATACTCCAGCTCGGCACCCACGTTGAGCAGATAGCCAGCCTTCTCGGCCTTGCGGAACATGCGGCGCAGGGCATCGCGCGGGTCGCCGGCAAACGGCTTGCGATCGGGAGTGCACACATCGCAGAACACGCGGGCGACACCGTTATGGCTCGGACGCCACGGCAAAATCTGGAAGGTCGAGGCATCGGGGAACGCCAGCATGTCGGCTTCCTCGGGCGTGGCAAAGCCCTCGATGGCGGAGCCGTCAAAGCCAATACCCTCTTCAAAAGCGACCTCGAGGTCCTCGGGGCTAATGGCAAAGTTCTTGAGGCGGCCGAGAATGTCGACAAACCACAGACGCACAAAGCGGATGTCACGCTGCTCTACGGAGCGGAGTACGTAATCGATGTTCTGCTGGTTCATGTCGCTCCCCTTTCTTTCGGGCGGGTTTCGACTGGTCTATATCGCAGATACTATCGCAGAAAAATGTTTCCGCAGGGTTAAAGCGTGTCAGGCGCTCAAAAAACGTGCTTGAGCAGGCCGTTGCGAACGAGCGGCTAGCGCGAGGTCGAAGCGCGGTGTTCGATGTGGCCGGGGACCTCGATGCGCTTGGGGGCGAGCTTTGCGGCGTCGCCCACCGTAGTGGTAACGACGTCGATGCGCTCGGACAGACGCTCGACAACGCGCTCGGCAATCGCCAGGGTGTCCTGCGCGGCCGTGGTCACGCCGCCAAAGAGCACGTGGTTCCAGGGGTAATCATCGAACGTCGCAATCTTGAGGCCCGCCGGCAGCGAGGGGCCAAGCTGGGCCAGCGCCTCGGTCAGGCGCAAGAAGACCAAACCGTTGACGGCGATAAGGCCGAGCTTTTTACCTGCGTAATCGCGGATGGTCTCATCCAATCGGCTGATGCCCTCGGCACCGCCATCGGCCAGCGTGACAACCTCGCCGGCAAGACCACGGCGCGAGAGCTCGTCGGTAAAGGCCTCGGCACGCTCACGACGGACGGGGCTGTCATCACTTGCCTCGGTGAGCAGGCACAGGCGCTCGCTACCCGCGGCAGCCAGGGCGTCGACCAGGCCGGCGACGAGCTCGCGGTTGTTAGACGTCACCAAATCGATGCCGCCGTCCTCGATGTCGCGGTCGAGCAGCACGACCGGCAGGCGTCCCGCAGCCGCGGCGATCGCCCCATCGTTGCCGCCGCAGGTGTTGACGACCAAGCCGTCCACGCCCGCATCGATGAGTCTGGTGAGCGACTCGGCCTCCTTGGCGGGGTCGTTGCCGCTGATGGCCGTCATGAGCGAGCAGCCGCGCGCGGCGGCGCTGGCGGAAAGGCCCTCGAGCATGGCGCTCGAGAACGGATTGGCGATGTCGGCCAGAATCACGCCGATAAGGTTGGTGCGCGAACTGCGCAGGTTGCGCGCGGCGGCACGGGGACGATAGCCCGTGCGCTCGATGACCTCGGCAATGCGGGCGCGGGTCTCCTCGGTCATCTGACCGGGACGGTTGTTGAGGTAGCGCGAAACGGTGGCCGGGCTCACGCCCGCCTCGGCGGCAATGTCTTTGATTCTCATCTGCGCCATGGCGCACCCCGTTTCCCACGTGTCGGCAATCTTTGCCATTTTAGGCATTTTTTTAAAAATCTCGCTTGCAAAACGCTGTAGGTGAGTATACTACAACTCGAAACGAAACCGATTTCGTAAACCGATTTCGGTAAGCGTTGGCACGGAGGTGCAAAGATGCACCCTACCGTCTTGGCACCTCCGTGCCAACGCCATATCAAAGGTGTACGCACAGTCAAGAAGGAGCTACGCGACCATGGGTAAAACGGTTCTTACCTTCGGCGAGATCATGATGAGGCTCTCGCCCAAAGATCACCTGCGTATTGAGCAGGCGACCGAGTTTGATGTCCGCTACGGCGGCGCCGAGGCCAATACCGCGCTTTCCCTGGCCTACCAGGGCGACAAGGCCGCTTACGTCTCCGTTGTCCCGGCCAACCGTCTGGGCGAGTGCGCTCTGCGCTCGCTGAAGGTCTACGACGTCGACACCACGCGCGTCGTGCGTCAGGGCGATCGTCTTGGTTCCTATGTGTTTGAGGTCGGCGCTTCGCAGCGCGGCAACGGCTGCGTCTACGACCGCAAGTACTCGGCCATCAACATGGCCAAGCGCGACGTCTTTGACTGGGACGAGATTCTCAAGGGCATCGACGTCTTCTACTTCTCTGGCGTGACGCCCGCCGTCTCCGACGAGATGGCCGCCGCCTGCAAGGACGCTCTCACCGCTTGCCGCGCCAAGGGTATCACCACCGTGTGCGACGTTAACTACCGCGGCAAGATGTGGTCGCCCGAGAAGTCGCAGGCAACCATGAAGGAGCTCCTGCCGCTCGTCGACATCTGCATCGCCAACGACGAGGACGCACCTGCCGGCCTCGGCATGACCTGCGTCTCCGGCTCCCTTGCCCACGGCATCGAGGAGCGCGACACCTACGTCGAGATGGCCCGCCAGATCTGCGCTGAGTACGGCTGCAAGAAGGTCGCCTCGGTCGTCCGCAACATCTCCTGCGTCGAGCGCTCCATCTGGATGGGCATGCTCTACGACGCCGAAAGCGGCGAGCATTGGTTCTCCCCCGCTCACGACGTTCACGTGCTCGAGGGCGTTGCCGCCGGCGACGCTTTCAACGCCGGCCTGGTCCACGCGCTCATCAACGACTTCGATCCGCAGGACGCCGTCAACTACGCGATTGCGGCCTCGATCCTCAAGCTCACCATCAAGGGCGATTCCAACCTGGTGACCGCAGACGAGATCGCAGCCGTGGCATCCGCCGCCGACGGTGGCACCCGCGTCGCCCGTTAATTCGTTCCCCATTCCGCGGACTGCAGCTTTCCATACCCATACCTCTGCAGCCCGCTCCCCGATTCCTCCAGCCAGGTAGAACCACTTAGTCCCATTCCGGTTTTGTCTGGCATTCCTTCACGACTGGCCTCGTAGCCGGTTCCGAAATTGCTTGTGACCCAAGCAGTGCCTCCGATAACCAATCCGGAACCGGCTCATGGCCAATCTTCTTTGGCAATCACGCGCCAGCGCGCGCCGTACATCGAAAGGAACATCATGTTCGATCAGTTCTACACCACGCTTGAGTCCCTGGGCATCGTGCCGGTCGTCGTGCTCGACAAGGTCGAGGACGCCGCTCCGCTCGCTCACGCCCTGATGGCCGCCGGCATGAAGTCCGCCGAGGTCACCTTCCGCACCGCTTGCGCCGCCGAGTGCATCGCCGCTATGGCCGAGGCCGAGCCCGAGATGTGCGTGGGCGCCGGCACCGTCCTGACCGTCGAGCAGGTTGAGCAGGCCCGTGCCGCCGGCGCCAAGTTCATCGTCTCCCCGGGCTACAACGAGGACGTCGTCAAGCACTGCATCGACATCGACTTGCCCGTGCTGCCCGGCACCGTGACCCCCTCCGAGGTCACCGCTGCCGTCAACCTGGGCCTCAAGGTCACCAAGTTCTTCCCCGCGGCTCAGTACGGCGGCCTGAACACCATCAAGGCCCTCGCTGCTCCGTTTGTCGGCCATCGCTTTATGCCCACCGGCGGCGTGAGCACTGCCAACGTCGAGGAGTACCTGAGCTCCAGCGCCATCATCGCCTGTGGTGGCACCTGGATGGTCAAGCCGGCCCTGTTCGCCGACGGCGACTTCTCCAAGGTCGAGCAGATCGCCCGCGAGGCCATGGACGTCGTCAAGAAGGTCCGCGGCTAGGTTTAGCTCTCTATCGTGAAAGGGGGCGTGTCCTAGACCTCGCCCCCTTTCTTTTAAAGCGGCTCGGAAGCGCGCCGTTTCCGTCACGAACAAGAACCAAAACCGTCTTGTATGCTGATAGAACGTGACGGAAGCGACACGCCCCCGAGCCGCTTTGCTTTCCCGGTCAATCAACCGACTCAACATAATCCAGTCCACCAAAACAGCTGCGGCGTCGTCTGGGGGAATGGACCCTTGCTTCCGGTCTTTTCCTCCAAGCGGCGCCGCAGCCTTTTCATGCCCCGATTGCATCCCCGCACTTGCGGTGAAATACGGACTGCTTACGTCGTCAAAGCCGCAAAACAGTCCCTATTTCACCGCAACTAATTAGGGGAACGGATTAGATGGCCGAGTCTTTGGGCAGCTCAAAGTAGTCGGGATGTAAGGCGATAACCGGGCCCTGTTCCTCGGGCATTAGATGCAAATGCGTCTCTGCCAGATAGCTCGCCGTGTCGGTATCGCCCTTCTTAATGGCCTCGAGAATCCGGCGATGCTGCCCACGGATCGGCTCCCAATCCAAATCCTGCGACACCATACGCAGCCAGTTGTATCGCTCAAAATGCGTGTTGACGCTCTTCATCCAATCCCACAACATGTGGCGGCCGGCAATCTCAAAACATGTCTCGTGGAACAGGTTGTCCAGATCAAAAAAGCGACGCGTTTCGCTATGGTCGAGCGACTCGGACTCGGTAAGAATCTGCTCGAGCCGATGCTTTTGCTCGGGCGTGGCGGCAGAGCAGCATTTAATGAGCACGCTTCTCTCGAGTTTCTCGCGCAAGAAACAGGCGTTCTCGGCGCGCTCCATGCTGATTTTTGAGACATAGGTGCCGCTTTTGGGACGCGTTTCCACTAGCTCCTGCTCACGCAGACGCACAAAGGACTCGCGAATGGGCGTGCGCCCGATTCCCGTCTCCTTTTCCAGACCAATCGCCGAAAGACGTGTGCCGGGTTTGAGCTCGGCATAGATGATCTTGGAGCGCAATGCGTTGTATGCCTGATCTTGCAGGCTCTGATAAAGCTGATGTTGTTCCATAAAGCCCTCGGATAAACCCTCGGTTAGTCGAATACCACCATGCAATACTATCGCATCCCCCGCCCCCCATAAGTTGCGGTGAAATAGTTCCTGCTCGCAGCCTTCAGCAGCAAAACCAGGCGGTCTTTTTGGGGCAGTCTTTTTGGGACGGGGCTCTTTTAGCTACCCTGGCCCTCAGATCGGCCCCCTTGCCACAAAAGGGGCCGATCTACTACGTTAACGCGGATAGCCCCGACCATGCCGAAAAATGAGAAAACAAAACCGCAGGTAGACGGCTTGCCGATTTTCAAAAAAGCCGGCTAGGGTTGACCCCTACGGCTTAAACGTAGTAGATAGCCCATTTTCGTGGCACAGCACTATTCCATCCCAAATTGGCACCCCAGGCCCACTATAAGTTGCGGTGAAATAGGGACTGATGGCGACGCTGGAGCCGCTAAACAGTCCGTATTTCACCGCAGCCTATGAGGGACTAAGGGTTTTACAGGTTGGCGATAATTGCCTGGGCGATTTCGTCGTACTGAGCCGGCTCGAGCGTGACGCGACCGGGATTCATGGCGAACACATCGCCAAACTCAAACGGGTCATCCTTGTACTTGGGGACGATATGCACATGCAGGTGATGCATGGTGTCGCCATAAGCACCAAAGTTGATCTTGTCGGGGTTGAACGCCTTGTGCAGCGCGGCGGCGACGTGGCGGACATCGGCCATAAAGGCGGCGGCGTCCTCCTCGGACATGCAGGAGATGTCGTCGACGTGCTGCTTGGAGGCCACGATTACGCGACCCTTGTGGCTCTGCTCCTTAAACAAGATGAGCTTGCTGGCGGGCAGGTCGAGCATGGGGACGCCAAAGGCATCGACGAGCGTGTTGTCGGTCCCGCACATGCAGTACGAGCAATCGGTGTGCTGTTCCATGGTGGTCCTTTCGATCCGGGTGAAAGCGTTCGCCGCAATGCGACCGACGGGCGCAACCAAGCTGCCCGGCAGTCCACGACGAACACACGATGCGCTCTCCAACCGTTGCGAAATCGGTTTCGAGTATGTCCTTGCCATGATACCGCCAACGAGTTGTTGCGATTAGGTGAACGTTCACCTTTTTATTATTTTTCTCTTTGCAAAAGGAATCCCGTGCGTATACTAAGGCTCAAACGAAACCGATTTCGTTAAGCATGAGCAATAGGGTGCTAAGACGCACCCTACCATCTTGGCATCCTATTGCCCACGTCCTGTCATTCGCTTTTCTCCCGTCTCGTTGGCCCTTCAGTCCCATTCCGGCACAGCGAGACACTTCCTAGACGACTGACCGTGGGGCCGGCTTTTCTGCTTTTACAGCAGTGCCTCCGATAACCCTCTTTTGTCGGCCCAGGTCAGCCTTTTTCTTCACAACCGAAAGGACGGGCAGCAATATGCGACCGCTCATCATCATGAATGGCGAGAAGATCGACTGGTGCCATACCGTCATCAGAATGCTGATGTATTTAGCAGGTGTCGCGACGCTCGCCCTCGGCATGAGCATCCAGACCGCATCGGGCCTGGGCGTTGCCGCACTTACCTGTTTTGCCACGACGCTGTCCATGCTCACCGGCAAGACACTCGGCTTTTGGATCACCGCGACCTACGTCGCATACATCGCCGCACAGGCAGCCATCTTGCGCCGCGAGTTCCAGCCGCGCATTTTGCTCGAGCTCTTTTTCTCAACACTGATCGGTGGCTTTACCGACTTCTTTATGGACGTCAACCCTCTGCACCCCACCGCGTTGCCGGCACAGGTTGCGACCATGCTGCTCTCGCTTGCCATCACTGCGTCTGGTGTAAGCCTCGTCGTCAACATGGGAGTCGTTCCCAACGCGCCCGACGGTCTGGTGCAGGTCATTGCCGAAAAACTCAAACGCCGCTTTGGCGATGTGAAGGTCGTATTCGATTGCTCGCATGTCGCCGCCTCGCTCGCGCTGTCGCTGGTTTTTATGCACAACCTGGGCGGCTTTGGCGTCACGACCGCCATCTCGGCATTATTCCTGGGCCATGTCATCAACATCGCCAACAAGCTGTTCGCCCAGCGCTTTATCCGCGCGGCATTCGGAAAATAGCACCACCGCAAGAACCCGCGAGCAGCGCTATACGTTGCTATATCTCACTATACGTTACTATATCTTGCTATACTTTGCTATAACTTGCTATATCTTGAGCAAAGGTGGCTCACATGCAAACAAACCCTTTTAAGCCCACGGCAGGCAAAACACCTCCCACGATTATCGGCCGCGAAGATGTACTCGAGGAATTCAATGAAGGCCTCGTCAACGGGCCTGGTGCCCCGGGGCGCCTTATGCGCATAGCCGGCGTCCGTGGAACGGGCAAGACAGTCCTCCTTGACGAGTGCTCACGTTTGGCGCAAAGCCATGGTTGGACGGTCATAAAAGAGGTCGCAACTGAGGGGCTTTGCCAGCGCATTCTCGAACAGCTGCAGCCCAAATTCCAGGCCAAACACGCCAGATTTGAGCCCACCGTAGCTGGCATATCCATCGGCAGCATAGACATTGAGCGAATCGGTCCATCGCTGCGCGACGCCATGAGGCAGGCTATATCCAAGGATGGAAATGGCCTGCTCATCACCCTCGACGAGGTTCAAGACGCAGAGCTCGAAGAGGTCCGAACACTCTCCATTGCGATTCAGCAGGTTATCGGCGAAGACCTTGATATCGCCTTTGTTTTTGCGGGGCTGCCTTCGATGATCGAAAGTGTCATCAACGGAAAGACACTTGCGTTTTTGCGCCGCGCCCTCCCCTTTGACCTGAAGGCTGTGGCAGTAACCGAAGTGTCGTACTCCCTCGAGGAAACCATTGAAGCGTCTGGCATGGAGCTACAGCCAGGTATTGCCGGGCAGCTTGCCGAGGCAACGCAGGGCTATCCTTTCATGATCCAACTCGTTGGATATTACGCATGGCAGCTGGCAAGACGCGCCCATACAACTGTTATTGGAGAGGAAGAGGCAAGGCGAGGCATCGCAACAGCGCGCGAACGCTTCTGCGCCATGGTGATTGAGCCCGCGCTGCAGCGCATTCCACCCACGTGCATCGCTTATCTGCTGAGCATGGCATCTTTGGGGCAGACGAGCTCGACCAGCATGGTTGCCGATGACTTAAACAAGACGCCTCAGCAGGTGAGCTCCGTCCGTAGCCGACTGCTCAGAGAGTCGATTATCGAGGCACCTTCGTACGGCAAGATATCGTTTGCCATCCCCTACATGCGCGACTACCTCAACGAACACAAAGCCGAACTGGAAGTTGAACTGTAGAAGCGGCAACCGCCCTGCAAGACGAAAACCGTTTGCGTACGGTTTTTAACCAGACGCAAACGGTTTTCGTCTTATTTGCGTACGGAAATGAGACGCAAATTTCGATTTCGTCTGATTACTCGCCAGACGCAACACGCTTTCGTCTGGCAATACGTCTGCAATCCAAACGAAAAGAGCCCCGAGCTCGTATGAACTCGGGGCTCTTTGTGCCGCGCATCTATGAGAGGAGAAATTCGATGCGTACGGGCGCTACTCCATGTAGCCACCCTGAATGGCGGAGACTGCATGCTCGGTAAAGAACTTGAGCGTGCCGGAGGTATAGCGGTTAGCCTTGGGCTTCCAAGCGGCGCGACGCTCGGCCAGGACGGCGTCGACCTCGGCCGGCTCCATCTCCTTGCCGGCGATGCCCACGATGGACAGCGAGCGCTCGGGGATGTTGATCTGGATAAGGTCGCCCTCCTCGATCAGGGCAATCGGGCCACCTACGGCAGCCTCGGGCGAAACGTGACCGATAGCCGGGCCCTTGGAAGCACCGGAGAAGCGGCCGTCGGTGATCAAGGCAATGGAAGCGCCGAGCTCGGGGTCGCTGGCGATAGCCTCGGTGGTGTAGAACATCTCGGGCATGCCGGAACCCTTGGGGCCCTCGTAGCGAATGATGACGGCGTCGCCGGGCTTGACCTCGTGCGTCAGGACGGCATGGATGGCGTCCTCCTCGCAGTCGAACGGACGGGCCTTGAGCGTGGCCTGGAACATCTCACGCGGAACGACGGTGTGCTTGACGACGGCGCCCTCGGGGGCAAGGTTGCCGTGAAGGATGGCGATGGAGCCATCGGTGCCAAAGGCCTGGTCGAACGGACGGATGATGTCCTCGCGCTTGAGGTTCCACTTCTCCAGGTAACGACCGCACTTCTCGTAGTAACCGTTGTTCTTGAGGTCCTCGAGGTTCTCGCCGAGGGTCTTGCCGGTGACGGTCATAACGTCGAGGTGGAGCATCGACTTGATCTCCTCCATGATGCGCGGCACGCCGCCCGCATAGTAGAAGAACTGCGCCGGCCACTCGCCTGCGGGACGAACGTTGAGCAGGTAGTGGGCGCCACGGTGCAGACGATCAAAGTCGTCGGCGGACATCTCGATGCCAAACTCACGGGCGATCGCGGGAATGTGCAGCAGCGAGTTGGTGGAGCCGGAGATGGCGCCGTGGACCATGATGAGGTTCTCGAAGGACTCCTTGGTCACGATGTCGCGCGGGCACAGGTTGTGCTCGGAGAGCCACACGGACTGACGACCGGCCTCGCGGGCGAACTCGCGCAGGTCGGAGCTGGTGGCAGGCAGCAGAGCCGTGCCAGGAAGCATGAGGCCCAGGGCCTCGGCCGTGACCTGCATGGTCGAGGCGGTGCCCATAAAGGAGCAGGCGCCGCAGCTGGGGCAGGCGTTGTGCTTGGCGAACTCGAGCTCCTCGCGGGAAATCTCGCCGCGCTCGTAGCGGGCCGAGATGGCGCCGAGCTGCTCCAGGGTCAGCAGGTCGGGGCCGGCATCCATGACGCCGCCGGTGACGACAATGGAGGGGATGTTGATGCGGCCCATAGCCATGAGGTTCGCGGGCAGGCCCTTATCGCAGCTGGCGACAAAGACGCCGGCGTCGAACGGGGTGGCCTTGGCGTGAATCTCGATCATGTTGGCAATCATGTCGCGGCTGGGCAGCGAGTAGTTGATGCCGTCGTGGCCCTGGGCCTCGCCGTCGCAGATGTCGGTGCAGAAGTAACGAGCGCCGCGGCCACCAGCCTCGGCAACACCGGCGCGCACCTCCTCGACCAGCTCAAACAGGCCGGCGGAACCCGGGTGCGAGTCGCCGAACGTCGACTCGATGATGACCTGCGGCTTGTCCAGGTCCTCGATGCTCCAGCCAGAGCCCAGACGCAGCGGGTCCATCTCGGGGCTGATGGTGCGGAACTTGCCGGAACGCGGCTGCAGCTTGGCAACCAGCTCGGCGGCCTCCTGTCGAATCTGCTCTTTGGTCTTCTCGTCCATGGTGCACTCCTTTGGTTTAAGGCTTACTTGGTTTGGTATCGATTGATGTGACGTGCTGATGTGAAGCGCTGGCTTGCGATTAGGCGAAGAACGAGATCACCAGGGCACAGGCAAGGCCCGAAAGACCGATGATCGTCTCCATGATGGTCCAGGACTTGAGGGTGGTCTTCTCGTCGATCTCGAGGAACGAAGAGCACATCCAGAAGCCAGCATCGTTGACGTGCGAGAGTGCCGTGGCGCCACCGCAGATGGCAAGGCAGATGGCGGCGCGCATGAGCACCGAGGCACCGGCGACCGCAGGCATGGCGGCCATAATGCCCGAAGCCATAGTCATGGACACGATGGAGCTACCGACCGAAGCGCGGACGAGCGCAGCGATGAGGAAGCCGACGACCACGAGGGGCAGCGGGCAGCTCTCGAGCACGGGGCCGATAACCTGGCCCAGACCGCAGTCCTGCAGCATCCAGCGAATGACGCCTCCGCAGGCGATGACCAGCAAGATCATGCCGACGGGCTTGAGCGAACGGTCGAGCAGAGCCTTGAGCTCGGCACCGGTGTAGCCGCGGCGAGCGCCCAGCAGGTACATGGCGACAAGCGTGGCGATGGTGAGCGCGACGAACGGCTTGCCCAGAAAGGCGAGGATCGAGGCGACCTCGGCGGGCATGGGAATGTACGAAGACAGCGTGCCCAGCAGGATTAGGCACAGCGGGGTGAGCACGATGGCGAGGACCATGCCAAAGGAGGGAAGCTCCTTATCGTCGCTCGCGCCCTCGGCGGAGGTGAAGTGCTCGGGAACGTCCGTGAAGATACGGCCGCCCACGTTGCGGCCCCAGACGACACCGGCGACAGCCATGGCGATAAAGGCGGTGGGGATGCCGACGAGAATCATGGTTCCCAGGTCGACGCCGAGCGTACCGGCAACGAGGACCGAACCGGCCGAAGGCGGCACGAAGGCATAACCGGCTGCCAGTCCCGCGAGCAGGGCGATGCCATAGTAGAGGGTCGACTTCTTGGTCTGCGATGCCACGCTAAACGCGAGCGGGATCAAAACGACCACGCCGGCCTCAAAGAACACCGTGGTGCCGATGACCAGGCCGGTGATGCCCAGCGCCCAGTTGGAGTGACCCTGGCCAAAGGTGTCAATGAAGGTCTGGGCGATCTTCTTGGCGCCACCGCTCTCCTCCAGGATCTGGCCGAACATCGATCCCAGGCCAATGAGCAGGGCGATGTTTTGCAGCGTGGTGCCCACGCCCTTGGTGACGGTGTCTGCCACCAGGTCGAGCGGCATGCCGGCACCGATGCCGATCGCGAGCGCCGAAACCATCATCGACAGCACGGGATGCAGCTTGAACCTGATGATGAGCGCAAGCAGCAGCGCGATGCCCACGATGGCGGCGATGACGAGCCTGGTGGGGTCTGCCATAAACGTTGGGTCTGACATCTTTCCTCCAATTCATCAGACCTTTTGAATTCGATTAGAACTATAGCGTGTTTCTAAAAGGTCTGATGTTTCATTTTGAAATTTGTTCGAAATATATCTGATGTATTTGGCGAACGGTCGTATTTACGCTGCGAACGGTATATCTGGGCCGCCCGATTCGGGTTCAACGGCCAATACCATGCCCTTGGTGCGCTAAAATAGCTCAGATGAATTTTGTAATGAGAGGTAGAGCTATGGCACGCGCCGAATTGGGACTCCCCGAGCAGATTTCCGAGAAAATCATTCAATTGATTCTTGATGAGCACCTTGAGCAGGGCGACCGCCTGCCCAAGGAGGCCGTGCTCGTTGAGCGCCTGGGCGCCGGCAGAAGCACCGTACGCGAGGCCATGAAGCTCCTGCAGTCGCGCAACATCGTGCGCATCAAGCAGGGTTCGGGCACGTATGTGGCATCGAACCCCGGCGTTGCCGACGACCCGCTGGGCTTTACCTTTATCGGCGATAAGCAGCGCCTGGCGCGCGACCTGCTCGAGGTGCGTTTTATGATTGAGCCGCAGATGGCGAGCATGGCCGCCGAGCACGCGACCGAAGATCAGATTATGTGCATCCGCGAGCTCTGCGACGAGTCCCAGCGCCTGGCAGAAGCCGGCAAGGACTACTCCGCCGCCGACACCGCATTCCACAACGCCATTGCCGAGAGCTGCGGCAACCTCGTCGTTCCCCGCCTGATGGGCGTGCTCAAGGCATCCGTTCCCCTCTTTATCGACGTTACGGGCAAAAAGCTCGTCGAGGAGACCATCCGCACACACCGCGGCGTGGCCGACGCCATCGAGGCGCGCAACCCCACCGCCGCGCACGATGCGATGTATCTGCACCTGGTCTACAACCGCAACATGATCGCGGAAGGCGCACAGGCGAAAAGTGAGTAGGGGGCATCACAACAACTAATTTCAACCGTTCACCTTTTAAAAGTGAACGTTCACCTATTTTTAGGAGAATAGGGGCGTTAATTCCTTTAGTTCTCCTATACTGAGCTTGTATTAGAAACAAGACTTATATAGATGAACGTTTCTTTTGAAAGGATCGCTATGTCTGATCTTATGGACAGCTTCCGCCTAGATGGCAAGGTCGCACTCGTAACCGGCGCCACCTATGGCATTGGCATGGCCATTGCCGAAGCGCTCGGCGAGGCCGGCGCCAAGATCGCCTTTAACGCACGTCACGCCGACAAGGTCGCCGAGGCCGAGAAGCACTACCGCGAGCTGGGCTTTGAGGCTCACGGCTACGTGGCCGACGTCGCCGACGAGGCCGTCGTCGCCGAGCTCGTCGCCAAGATCGAGGCCGATTTTGGCACCACGCCCGACATCCTGGTCAACAATGCCGGCGTTATCCAGCGCACCCCCATGCTCGACATGAGCGCCGAGGACTTCCGCCGCGTCGTCGACATCGACCTTAACGCCCCGTTCATCGTCTCCAAGGCCTGCCTGCCCGGCATGATCGCCAAGGGTCACGGCAAGATTATCAACATCTGCTCGATGATGAGCGAGCTCGGCCGCGAGACCATCGCCGGCTACGCTGCCGCCAAGGGTGGCCTGAAGATGCTCACCAAGAACATCTGCTCCGAGTTTGGCGAGGCCAACATCCAGTGCAACGGCATTGGGCCTGGCTATATCGCCACGCCGCAGACCGCGCCGCTGCGCGAGACGCAACCCGACGGCAGCCGTCACCCGTTTGACCAGTTCATCATCGCAAAGACCCCGGCCGCCCGTTGGGGCACGCCCGAGGACCTGAAGGGCCCCGCCGTGTTCCTGGCCTCCGATGCCTCGAACTTCGTCAACGGACACATCCTCTACGTCGACGGCGGCATCCTCGCATACATTGGAAAGCAGCCGCAATAAAGCCTCGCCGCAACTGCCAACATCGGGCTTAACCCAGTCGTTCATTTATGAGTTGCGGTGAAATAGTTTCTGAATTTGGCATCTATCAGGCAAAACAGTCCGTATTTCACAGCAAGTTAAAGAAAGAAAGGTTACTCAGCATGAAGATCGCTCTGATCAACGAGAACTCCCAGAACTCCAAGAACCCCATGATCGAGGCTGCCCTCAAGAAGGTCGTCGAGCCCATGGGCCACACCGTCTTTAACTACGGTATGTATGCCGATGCCGACTCCAAGCCGCTCACCTACGTTCAGAACGGCATCCTTGCCGCCGTGCTGCTCAACTCCGGTGCTGCCGACTATGTCGTGACCGGCTGCGGCACCGGCGAGGGCGCCATGCTCGCCTGCAACTCCTTCCCCGGCGTGCTCTGCGGCCATGTCGCCGACCCGCTGGATGCCTACACCTTCGCCCAGGTCAACGACGGTAACGCCGTCGCCATGCCCTTCGCCCTCAAGAACGGCTGGGGCCAGGAGCTCAACCTCGAGTACACCTTCGAGAAGCTCTTTGGCTTTGGTTCGGGCAACGGCTATCCTGCCGAGCGTGTTGAGCCCGAGCAGCGCAACAAGAAGATTCTCGACGGCGTGCGCGCTGTGACCATGCGTCCGCTCGTCGACGTCCTGGGCGAGATCGACCAGGACCTGGTAAAGGGCGCTCTGGCTGGCGAGCACTTCCAGGAGTACTTCTTCGCCAACGCCACCGACGAGGCCATCATCGCCAAGGTCAAGGAGCTCCTGGGTCTCTAATCGACCCACGGTCCTACCCCATCGAACGCAAGCGGCGGCTGCCCAGCACAGGGCAGCCGCCGCTTTTTGCTATCTACCGAATGGTGCATTGGTGCAAAGGGGTGGTGCAAAGGAGTCAGGTTTGTATGCACCAACTTGGTGCATACAAACCTGCCCCCTTTGCACCAAAGCCCCGTCTGCTGCGGAGTGCAGACGGGGCGAAAAGGGACTCGATTCAAACGATCGAAAGGTACGCTATTAGGCAGCAGCCTTCTTGGCGTCCGCAGCCTTCTTGAAGGCGGCGATCAGGGCAGCGGCGACCAGCGTGCCGGCGAGGATGGCAGCCAGGAACAACAGCAGGTTGTTCGTAGCGCCGAGCACGCCGACGATAGGGCCGCCGTGAGGCACGACATCGGTGATGCCAAAGACGCCTGCGAGGGCACCGGCGACAGCAGAGCCAGCGATGATGCTCGGGAGCACGCGACCAGGATCCTCGGCAGCAAAGGGAATAGCGCCCTCGGTAATGCCGATAAGACCCATGAGCAGCGCGGAGACACCGGAGCTCTTCTGCTCGTCATTGAAGCCCTTCTTATAGATGAGCGTAGCAAGACCGCAGGCCAGCGGCGGCACGGGGATGGCAGCGGCGACCATGCCCATGATCTCGGGATTGCCCTCGGCAATGGCGGCGGTACCAAAGAGGAATGCAACCTTGTTGACCGGGCCGCCCATGTCGACGGCAACCATGCCACCGAGCACGAGGCCGAGCAGGATCGAGGTCGAGGTATCAGCGGCGAGGCTCGCAAGCAGAGCGTTGAGCGAGGTCATGAGCCAGGAGACCGGCTGAGCCAGAACAAGGATGAAGACGGCAGAAATCAGGCCAGTGCCGACGAGCGGGATAACAAAAATGGGCATAATAGGCTTAATGGCTTGCGGAACGGGCCAGCTGTTGAACCATTTGACGAGGTAGCCAGCGGCAAAGCCCATGACGATGCAACCCAGGAATCCGGTACCCGCCTCGGTACCCAGAATGGCCGGCGTCACTGCAACCTGAGCGCCGATCATTGCCGGGGCGAGTGCCGCACGACCTGCAATGGAATAGGCAATGTAGCCCGCAAGAATCGGGTACATAAGGCCGAAGGCAGCGCCGCCGATAGCGTTCATCGTACCCCAGAAGCCCTCGGCAACTGCCATACCGTCAGCCGTGGCAGTGCCGCCCAGCGCGATGGAAAGCGCAATGAACAAGCCGCCGACCACGACGAACGGAATCATGTGCGACGCGCCGTTCATAAGAGCCTTGACCGGGCTCACCTTGTCAGCGTCATCGCTCGCGGCGGCTGCGGTGCCACCCTGCTTGCGCGACGACTGCGGCAGAGCCTTGAGCACGGCGGCGGCATCCTTGATGACCGGCTTGATCTCCATCTCGGTCACCTGTTTGCCGGCAAAACGGTCCTTCTCGTCAATTGCCACGTCAGCGGCGATAATGACGTAATCGGCTTCGGCAATCTCTGCAGAAGTCAGGCGGTTCTCGGTACCCTGAGAACCCTGGGTTTCAATCTTGACCTCATAGCCAAGGTCCTTACCAGCCTCTTCCAGCTTTTGGGCTGCAAGATAGGTATGGGCAATGCCGGTGGGGCATTTGGTAACACCGACGATCTTCATATCAGTCCTCCACATTCTCAATCAAATACGTGTACAGTTCCTGCTCGCTCGGAATGGTCTTGAGCTTCTCAATGAAATCCCTCGACGCAAGCTTGCGGGCAAAACGCGAAACCACGGCCAGATGGGTATTCCCCTCATCGGTCATGGGCATCACCAGGCAAACGGCGACGCTCACGGGAGCATCGTCGATGGCATCCCAGTCGATGGGTTCGGCAAAACGAACCACAACAACCTTGGGAGTAACCTCTCCGGCGATCTTGGCGTGCGGAATGGCGATACCGTTTCCACAGCCGGTCGAGCCCTCCTCCTCTCTCTTATTGAACGCGTCGCATAGCTCCTCAAACGACGCGCCGGAATCCAAGCACAGCCCCGAGACCGCCTTGATAGCGAACTCCTTGTTCGCCTCGACGGGCTTGACGTCGATATGGACGTCGTTGAGCTTCATCATGGTTTCGAGCATTTCATCCTCCTAATCGGACTCTTGGGACATGACCTGAATCAGCTTTTGTCGAAACATCTCGGCGGGCACCCTGTTGAGGTCGCTGATGACACCCTGTTTATCGAGGCTCGCAAGCCTGCGGTAAAACTTGGAAAAGACGCTCGCGTGTTCGCTCAAAATGACAACCGAACAGGCGAACAGAAACACACACGACACGCGTGCATCGCCCCAATCGATACCGGCCGGAGCGCGACCGATCACCAGATGGGATTCGCGGATGATCTCGGGGTTGCCATGCGGCACCGCGATGCAGTTGAGGCTTGTGGGGCTCAACTCCTCACGCGCACGGACGGAATCGTAGAAATCCTCATCGACGGCGCCGAGCGCGACCAATCGGTCGACCATAAGATGCAGCACGTCGTCGCGGTCGATACCCTCGGGCAGATCAATCACATCGGCTTCCTCGATGCGCTTGGCGATCATGTCGGTATCGATGCGGTCGTTGACGCACTGACGGATGCGGTCGACCTCGTTGCCGCGCAGGGCGGGCGAAACGTAGATGACCTCGGCACTCGTGGGCGGAATGCGCTCGGTGGCGAGCACCACGTCGAAGGAATCGTTGCAATCCAGATAGTCCTGAAGCGACAAGACAGCCTTGATGCGAAGCGTGGGGAACAGGCGCCCGACCTTCTCGGAGATGAGGTTGGCGGCGGCCTGTCCGTAATGGCAGACCACGGCGGCCGTCATTTCACGGCGGTCGGAGAGCTGGCGCTCGAGCGCGACCTGGAAGTGCAGGGCGAGATAGACGATCTCGGTTTCGCTCAGGCGATAGTCAAACGTGGCATCGATCTTATTGGCAGCGACCGTCGCCATCTCGAACCCGAGCGGGTAACGGTGCTTAATCTCCTGTTCCTGATACGGATCGAGCACCGTGGGGACGTTGTCGCGGCGGATGACCGTGGTGTAGATATGCAGCGAGAGCCCCTGACGGAGCTTTCGGTCGGAGCGTAGGTCGACGGCAAGGGAATCTGAGATGCTGCCGAGCAGCTCAAGGACGAAAGCGTTCATCTCCTGCGCGACCTCATCGAGATCGAGCTTGCGCGATTTGCGAACGGAGGCCATGAGGCCGGTGAGGAAACGCAGCTGGGACTCGGTGAAGCTCGCACGGCTGTCGCGCGCGGCCTTCTCAACGCGGCGGCGATACGGCAGCGCATCGGGCAGCGAGGCAAGCTGGACCAGCGAGCCGTCCAGATCGAACGGTTGGGGCGTGGCGGCGTCCACTCCGATCTCGAACATCGCGGGATCGTCGGTGCCGGGAGCACCGTCGCTCAGCAAAAAGACGGAGGAAAGCAAGAGGCGGCGGTAGGCATCGTCGGTCAGGCTCTCGTTGGCGTCACTGCGAAGCTCGCGGGCGAACGAGACGCCGGCCTCGATGCGCTTGCGGGAAAGGCCCTCGAAGACCGGGATACCCTCACCCTCGATGATTGCCAATTCCATGAGAAAATCGACCCCGGGAATATAGGGCAGAAGCAGGTCGACGCAGGTCGTGACACGCTCGTACGGTGTGCCGCCGAATGCGACACCCAGGCGGCGCTCGGACTTGATAGGCATAGCACCGTCGACCTTGAGGCGAGCGATGCGCTTCTCGACGAGTGACTTGCTCACATGCAGCGCGTCGGCGATCTCCTGCATGGTCACAAAGCCGTCGGCAAAGATGAGATAGAGGTTGATGAGCTCGTCGGTGCCGATCACGGCATCGCTCACAAGCTCGGCCAGAAGGTTGGGAAGGTTATGCGCACCCTCGACCGTCACGACATTGCCGGGGGTCAGGTGGACCGACACGCCGGCCGTAATCGTGATGTCCTCAAGCGCATGGAGCTCGGTGCGAACCGTTCCCGAGGTGACGCCCAGCACCGTGCAAAGCTGCTTAAGCTCGACCTCACCGCAATCGTTGAGGTAGCGCAGGATATCGATCTGTCGCTTCGTGGGCCTCATGGCGCCTCCTTTCGACTATCAGTTAACCGCAAGAGGGTTCGTTTATTGCCTCATCGTTTTTATACGATTGAGCAATTCAATGTGGTTTGGAGTATTTTCGCAGGTCAATAGTGGTGTTCAATACGCCTGTACAAGCTGGGCCGATATGCCGTCCATTTTGTTGCACCCCGCGAACGGTATCTTTTCGAAGGCGAACGGTCGCGCGTCCTCGTCAACAAAAACGGCGGCCACCCCGAGGACTGGGGGCAGCCGCCGCTATTTTCTAGAAGTGGTGCAAAGGGGTCAGGTTTGTATGCACCAGCTTGGTGCAAACTAACCTGACCCCAATGCACCAAGGGGTTGACTAGAGAGCACAGGCGGTCTTGTAACCGTCGGCGATGGCGTCGCGGATGTTGCCGCACTTCTGCGCGTCACCCAACACGTGGGTGGTAACGCCGGCAGCTGCCAGGTCGTCGGCGAGCTTAGTGTTGGGACGGTAGCCCATGGCGAGCACCAGCGTATCGGCACCGGTGATGGTGTGGACCTCGCCGTCCTTCTCGTAGCTGATGGTGTCCTCGGTGATCTCGGTCACCTTGGCCTCGGTCAGCACGTGGACGCCCTTAGAGAGCATGCGCGTGATAAGCACCGCGCGGCCTGCGCCGCCCTCGTTGGCGGCAAGCGTCTTGGTCATCTCGATGACGGTGACGTCGCGGTTGGCCGGCGACAGGTCGTTGACCAGCGGAGCCAGGTAGTCAGCCGTCTCGCAGCCGACGGTGCCTCCGCCCACGATGACGATCTTCTTACCCGGGAAGGCGTTGCCGCCCAGCAGGTCGTCAGCCGTCATGACCTGCTTAAAGTTCTGCATAAAGGCCGGAGCGATGGGCTCGGCACCATAGGCCAGGACGACCTCGTACCCGGCGTAGTCACGCTGAATGTCCTCGGCAGAAAGCTCGGTACCAAAGATGCACTTCACGCCGGCCTCGGCAAGACGACGATACTGGTACTTGATCACACGGGTGAGCTCCTGCTTTGCCGGCGGAACGGCTGCAATGCGCATCTCGCCGCCCGGCTCGTCCTGCTTGTCCACGAGCACCACGTTATGTCCGCGCTTGGCGGCAATGAACGCCGCCTCCATGCCCGCGGGACCGGCGCCCACGACGAGCACGTTCTTGGCCTCGGCGGCAGGCTCGTAGCCGGCCTCGTCGCGCTCGACATCGGGGTTAACGGTGCAGGAGATACGCTTGCCAAACATGATGCCGTTCAGGCAGCGCAGGCAGCCGATGCAGGGGCGAATCTCGTCGGCGTTGCCGGCAGCCGCCTTGTTGCAGAACTCGGCATCGCACAGGTTGGCGCGGCCCATCATGCAGATGTCGGCGGCGCCATCCTCGATCAGCTCCTCGGCAATCCATGCCTCGTTAATGCGGCCGACCGTGGCGACGGGAATGTTTACGTGCTTTTTGATCTCGCGCGAGCAGGCGGCGTGCGAGGCCTGCTGCGTGCCAGCGGCGGGAATCGCGGAGCCGCGCTTGATGGTGGTGCCGCCCGACACGTGGATCATGTCGACGCCGGCCTTCTCCAGGCGACGCGAGACATAGATCATGTCGTTGAGGGTCAGGCCGCCATCGGTGTACTCGTCGCCCGAGATACGGACATCGATGATGAAGTCCTTGCCGCAGCGCTCGCGAATCTCGGCGATGACCTCGAGCAAGAAGCGCATGCGCGCGTCAAGCGAGCCGCCGTACTCGTCGGTACGCTTGTTGTAGAGCGGGGTCAAGAAGCCGCCAAGCATGCCGTGGGCGTGTGCCGCATGGACCTCGACGCCATCGACGCCGGCCTTCTGCATACGCACGGCAGCGTCGCCAAACTGGTGCGTGAGCTCGTGAATCTCGTCAACTGTAATGGGGCGCGGTGCCTCGCGGGCGTAGGACGGGCCCACGAAGGAAGGGGCGATCAGGCGCGGCGTGCCCGGGATGTTAAAGGCCATGTAGGCGGGGTGGAAGAGTTGCGGCATGATCTTGCAGCCGTACTCGTGCACGGCGGCGGCGAGCTTTTCCCAACCGGGAATGAACGTGTCGTCATAGCAGCACATATCGCCCGGCAGGTAGGTATAGGTGGGCTCGACGGTCACGACCTCAGTAATGATGAGGCCCACGCCGCCCTTGGCACGAGCGCGGTAGTGATCGACCAAGTCGTCGGTCACATAGCCGTGGTCGGCCAGGTTGGTGGACACCGGCGGCATAAAGACACGGTTCTTGACCTCGGTCGTACCGACCTTGATCGGGCTAAAGAGCATCGGATAGGCGGAGGACTCCATACAAGCTTCCTTTCGTTTGAGCCGCGTGGCGGCACTTGCTGATTCCCCTATCGTACCAGCAACCGCCCGGCGCACAGCCGCACGCACTCCCCTACCTTTTGCTCGACCCACAAAAAAGTTGCGGTGGAATACGGAGCAATTGAGGCTTTTGACAGCCAAAACAGTCCGTATTTCACCGCAACTGATAAGGGTGGGATGGATTAGAGGCCCAGGTAGGATGTCATGCCTTCGACGGCAAGCTTGGCGCCGGCCACGGCATGGACCACGGTGAGCGGGCCATTGACCACGTCGCCAGCGGCAAAGACGCCGGGCACGGTGGTCATGCCTTGCTCATCGACCGAAAGCAGACCGCGATGGTCGGTCTCCAGGCCGCCCGTCGTAAGCACGAGCTTGTCCTTGGGCACCTGCGAGGCCGCAATGACGATGGTATCTGCCGCGGCATGGTCGAGCTCTTCCTCGTAGCCCACCACGTTGTTGTCCTCGTCGAAGATGGCCGTCTCGAAAACCGGGCCGTTATCGTCGATAGCGCAGATGGCCTTACCGCATACGATCTCGGCACCGTCGAGCTCGGTCAGCTCGACCTCATCATCGATAGCAGAGATATGGCGCGAGCGGGCATACACGGTAACCTTGCGGGCACCCGAACGCAGTGCCGTGCGGGCCACATCCATGGCAACGTTGCCGGCACCGATAACCGCCACGTTCTGTCCGATCGCCACACTCGTGGGGTCGACCAGATAGTCGATGCCAAACAGCACGTTGCCGCGCGACTCGCCGGGAATCCCCAGCTTGCGGGCGCGCCAAGTGCCGGTGCCCACAAAGACCGCGTCATAGCCGTCGCGCAGCAGATCGTCGATATGCAGCGCGCCGCCGATGGTGGTCGAGGGACGCACGCGCACGCCGAGCGAGCACATCACGTGGCGGTACTTTTGCACCAGCGAGCGCGGCAGACGGAACTCGGGGATGCCGTACTCCAGCACGCCGCCGATCTCGGGGCGCTGCTCAAACACGGTGACCGCGCAGCCCAGCTGGGCCATCTTGATAGCCACGGTAATGCCGGCAGGGCCCGAGCCGACCACGGCGACCTGCTTGCCGCACGACGGCGCAGGCTTCCACTCCTTGCGGTCGAGGTACGCCGTGGAGATATAGTTCTCGATGCTCGAGAAATGCACCGGCGTGCCCTTGCGACCCTGGACGCACGAACCCTCGCACTGGCCCGAATGGTTGCACACCATGGAGCAGACCGCGCTCATGGGGTTGTTCTGGAACAGCAGCTCGCCTGCTTCCTCCAGACGACGCTGCTTAAACAGATCGATGACCTGCGGAATAGGCGTCTGAACCGGACAGCCCTTGATCTGGCAGAACGCCCTTTTACAACCCAGACAACGATTTGCTTCCTCGACAATGTGGATAGCCACGCGATTCCCCTCTGATTCGCACCAACACAATAACGGGCAGTTCCAGATGCTGCCCAGTACCGGCTAGCCCAGCCGTCCATAGCGGCCGCCAGCCACGCTACATCTCCCGATGCGCGCCTTCGCAGCAGGCAGACATACGCTCGAGCGTCGTCAGGCAACCGGCCGCCGTCGCCGGCACGCTGTTCTCGACCACACACGGAATGCCCGGACAGGCAGCGGCGGCCCAGGCAACGACGGGCTCAAAGTCGTAACGACCCGTCTCGCCCACGCCATGGCACACCAGACGCGAACCCGTGCCATCGCACCAGCCGGCCTCATCCTCGTTGTTCACGACCTCGTAGTCCTTGGCATGCAGCACGCGGACCTTGCTGCCGCACAGATAGAGCATGCGCGAGGTAATCTCCTGCGCCTCGTCGACAACGCTCGGATGCAGCAGCGACACCGGGTCGTAAATCACACCGAGCGCCGAGCTCGGCACGCGCTCGAGCACCTCGCGGCAACGCTGGGGCGTGTTGACCGTCTCATTCCAGCCAGGCTCGATCAAAATCTGACCGCCCATTGCCTCGGCACGACCACAGACATACTTGAGACCCTCCACAAATGCGTCGAGTGCCTCGTCGGTCATGCGATCGTCCGCCACAGCGTTCTGCACGTTGGGACGACCGGTCTCGGTGCCCACCGGGCAGCCGCCGAGCATCTTGGCAAAGTTCAGGCATGCCTCGTACTCGGCATAGTTATCCATGAGCTGTTGGCGATCGGGCGTCGCCAGGTTTTTATAGCAGCCGAACACGGCGACCGAGACGCCTGCCTCGTCGAGCACCGCACGCAGGTGGTCGGCAAGCTCGCGCGTCAGGCCCAAGCGGTTGATGCCCATCGACTTATAGAGCACCTTGCTCGGCAGCTGGATGCACGAAAAGCCGAGCTCGCCCGCCATGCGAATGCGCTCCTCGACCGTTCCCTGCGGAAGGTCGTGCAGGCGCACGCCCGGAGTAATAGCCCCCACGCTATTCACACCCCTTGCAAGCGTTGATGCCCGGGGTGTATCCGCCAAACGGGTCCTCAATGGAGCACACGCCCGAGGGGGCCAGCGGATCGCGCTTGCCGGCCAGCTTGTCGTGGTGCATGGTCTCGATATAGGCCAGCACGAGCGGCGCCACGCCCTTCGCGTCGTTTTTGACGATGGGCTCGCTCATGTAGTAGCCAAAGGTGCCCTCGCGGTGCGCGGTGTTGCCCAGGCCGGCGACCAGGCAAATGTTATCGAGCGCCAACTGCCCATCGTGCTCGGACAGGCAGGTCTCGCAGATGCCGTCGAAGGCGCGGCGGCCATACTGGTAATAGCGCTCGCCCAGCACGCCCAGGCGCACGCCCTTCATGATAGCGTTGGCAAAGATGGCGCTGCCCGACTCCTCCAGGTAGTTGGGGGCGATGTTGGGCAGGTTGATGACCTGGTGCCACATGCCGGTCTTCTCGTCCTGGTACGGCAGCATGGCGTCGATCAGGTCGTGGAACATCTTGCGGATCTCGTCCTTCTCGGCCGACATCGAAGGCGGCATGAGCTCCCAGGTATCGATGAGCGCCATGGCAAACCAACCCTCGGCGCGCAGCCAAAAGTTGGCCGAAAGGCCGGTGACCGGATCGCACCAGAACTGCTTGCGGCTCGCGTCGTAGGCGTGATAGTACAGACCGTTGAGCGGGTTGCGCATAAGATCGTGCACGACCTGGAACATATGGAAGCTGTCCGAGCAGGCGCGACGGTTGTGGAAACTCAGCTCGTACTGCATGTAGAACGGCTGGGCCATGTACATGCCGTCGAGCCAGATCTGGTTGGGGTAGACGGCCTTATGCCAAAACACGCCCTCTTTGGTGCGCGGCTGGGTCTCGAGCTGACGATAGATCGTGTCCATGGCGGCGCGGTACTTGGGCTTGCCCACCAGGTCATAGAGCTTGTAGAGGGTCTTGCCCGCATTGACGTTGTCGAGGTTGTACTCCTCGGGCTTGTAATGCTTGATGGTGCCGTCTTCCTGGACAAAGAAGTCGATGTAATCGTCGGCAAACGTCAGGTAGCGCTGCTCACCCGTAATCTCGTACAGCTCGATGAGCGCCTTGATCATGCAGCCATCGATGTAGTTCCAGGTGTTCTCCTTGCCGGCACGGAGCTTTTCGATGTTCCAAGCGGGTGCCTGCGGCGTCGATGTCTCGATCAACTGCTCGATGTAGCTATCCAGAATCTGATTGCAACCCATTGCTGTCCCCTCTGACGTTGGTGATGGGTGAACGTTAACTCTAGTGTAACGCGAACGGGGGATTATAGGGTGAACGTTAACCCTATAATCCCCGCGAACGGCAGGCTTTTAGCGGCAAACGGCAACAAGGCCCGCAGCAATTCGATGTGCCAGGCGCTCATAGCCGGCCGGGCTGTAGTGTAGGCCGTCCGGCATGTAGAGCTCTCGGTGCTCGGGCAAAAACGGACTGATGCCGCTTTGCGCGTACAGGTCGATCACCGGCACCGAGTAACGGTCGCAGACCTCGAGCATTGCCTGCACGTACGCGCCCTGCGTCAGACCCAGATGGTTGAGCTCATTGGTCGCTGGAATATCCTTCTCGTGCTTGCCGCTCGTCTTGCACGGCGTCATAAACACGAGCTTTGCCTGGGGCGAGCGCGCCGTGATGGTACGGATCAGATAATCGACGGCACCATAGAACTCATGCACATCGGTGCTGCCCAGCTCGCCGAGCGGCACGTTGCGGCTAAAGTCGTTGACGCCGCCAAAGACGACATAGACATCGGCTGCGTCGTCGATACCGTCCAGACGCTCGACAAACGAATCGGTACGGTCGGCCTTGATGGCGATGCGCGAGCCCTTGATGCCAAAGTTTTCGACGGTCGCACCGCCCAGCAGCGCGCCCAGGTGCGTGGTCCAGGAGATGTCGTTGCCGCCTGCGCCGCATCCGTTGTCACCCCAAGTGGTCGAATCGCCAAAGCAGCAGATGGTCGATTCGCTCAAGGTCTTCGTCGGTTTCATGTTTATACTCCTCCCCGCCCAAACGGCGGTCTTTGGTCTTATCAGTCATTACCGTTTGCTCGTGCATTGCCCATGGTCTACGAACAAACCCCGGCAGCATGCTCGTCGAGCCACTCGATGTCCTCGGCAAGATGCGCAACGCCCAAATGGTGCCCGCCCGGGCAAACCTCGTGCGACAGGCCGTCGGCATGCCCCACGAGCTTATAGGCATCGCGAACGATATCGAGCTGCTCGTCCACGTTCGCAAGCCCACGGGCACCGTTAAGATGATCGCCTTCGCAGCTCTGCACCAACAGCGGGCGCGGAGCGATAAGCGAGGCGATGTCACCCATATCGAGCAGGCGCCACAGCCCCGGCACATAGTTGCAGCTGCAGTTGCCGTTGAGGTGCAGCAGAGAATCGTCGACACCGTACAGATAGCCCGAGACAAACGCCTTGCGCACGCGCGGGTCGAGCGCCGCCAGGTACAGCGTCATGTATCCGCCGCCCGAAAAGCCAAAACAACCCAGGTCGTCCATGGCAATGTCGCCGCGCGCCTCCAGGTAATCGATCAGACGCATGTTGTCCCAGGCGTTGAGGCCCGCGACCGTAAGGCCCAGCGGCTCGGCCATGCGCGCCTGGTTCAGGCACGTGCCGCGCAGGAAGCTATTCTCGTCGTCGCCCTGACCCTTCCAGTCGCGACGGTATCCCCAGCCGCGGGCGTCGGGGCAGACGGTCACATAGCCCATGCGTGCCAGACGCAGACCGTAGTCGTAGTTGAACTTACGCACGGCGTCGTCGACCGCCGGCACGCCCGTCACACCCGCAACACTTGCGGCTCCGGCGCCCTGGTGGCCATGCGGGCAGATATAGCAGCGCTTGCGGCCGTGCGCATCGAGCTTGGGCACCTGCGGCTCCAGTAGGTAGAACGGCATCCAAACGCCGCGCTCCACCTGCAGCATCGCATGGGTGCGCACGATACCGCCGGCAATCTGCGCCCGATCGAGCTCGCGCACTTCGATCGGCACGCAATCCATAAGCGATAAGCCCAACAGGTCACATAGGCGATTCCTGGTCGCGACCTGCCATGTCTCAAAGTCACCGGGCGTCGCGCCCTTAAACGCGGCGGAACGGCCCTCTCGCTTAAGACGGTCGCGAAGCGCCGGCTCATCTTCGTAATAGGTGTCGATATGCACCGTGCGACCGTTATCGGAAAGGCCAGCGGTCTCCACGTTGTCGCCCGAGCCGCCCTCGGGGTCCCAGCCGTCCGCACCGGCAAGCATCTGCTCGCGGGTATATCGGGCAGTGGCTGCAGCATCAAGCTCGCGGGCCCATGGCACCCAGCCAGCAACATCGCCTGCTGGGCCATGCAGGATTGCGCCGGCGTAGCATGCCCTCTCGTGCGCCGCCGGCTTATTCCAATCCCACCAGCCTTCACGCTTGATGTGCTGTCCCAGCCAGCAATCGATCAGCACGGTCTGGGCCCACTCGCGCCAAGGACGACCCAGGTAGACCGAATCCGGCGCCACGTCCTGCGGAGCCGTAAACGAGCAGCCATGGAACACGAAGCCATACGGCTCTCCCTCGGGCGTCGACGCCGCCGTCACGTAGCCGTTTACGTCCATATCGCGGTTAAGCGAGCGGATCTCGCACCCCTCAAAATAGGCACGCGCGCCGCCAAAGATAAAGTCGACGTCGCCCTCGATTCGACAGCGTCGGAAATACTGACGGCCAACCCGGCGCGGTGCGAACTGTTTGGGGCCAATAAACCCGCCCGGTTTGACTTCGCGTGGCGGCAGCGGGCCCAAAAACAGCGTATCCTGGCGCCCCGTAATGCAGCAGGCATCGACCACCAGACGATCGCCGTCGGCATACAGGGCAATCGCCTGCCCCACCTCGCGACCGTCTCCGGCATCGTTGACGATCGTGAGGTTCTCGAGCCGCACGTCATCGGCATCGACCAAAACGGTATAGGTCCTAAACGTGCCAAGCGTGCCGTCGACACCCGAGCCATCACTCGAGGGCATCTTGGCACCCAGGCCGCCCACAATGCGCACGCTGTCAGCCGTCTCGCCTACCAACGTCACATGCGGTCGATGAATCTCGACCCGCTCGCGATACTCGCCCGGATCGACATGAATCCTCACCGGTTGTTCAGCATTCGGATAGAGCTGATCGACTGCCGCCAAGGCCTCGGAAATGCTGCGGTATGCCCCCGCACGCTCGGTCGATACTTCAAAAACTTGTTCTTCAATCATCAGTCGCTACGCCCTTTCGTCGCGGACCGCCTACGCTGCAGTTCCGGCATATAAAGAGCACGTGCGATGGGTCGGGAAGGCCCCGTCCATCGCACGTCACAACATGCCGGATTCGATTGTTTAAGAGCAAACGCTTACGCGCGCACAACCTTGTCGACGTTTTGGAGCTGCAGCTCCTCGCCGTCCTGGCCTTCGATGCTCACATTTTGCAGGTCGAGCACCTTGACGTTTTGTGCGATGATGCCCTGGCACACCATGGGCTCCACGCCGCAGGCCATGGCCGGCACAAAGGGCTCGGCATCGGCGGCAAAGGTCACATGGACATCCTGGAACGTCAGGCGCGTCACCTTGCTCTCGGGAAGGCCCGTGATATAGGCCGCGGCCGCATGGCAGTTGGTGGCCTCGATATCGCAAAACGTCGTGGCGCCAAAGCCGGGCGTACGGTCGTCGACGGGCAGCGCCTCGCGAGACTGCACGTAGTCGGTCTTGCCGTCCTTGTCGCAGAAGTAGAACGAGTTGACCACGAAGGGCGTGAGCACCTTATCCATGCGAATGTGCTCGAAGGTGATGCCCTCGTTGACGGCGTCCTTGCCGCGTCCGCGGCGTGTCTTGACGCGCAGGCCGCGGTCGGTGCGCTCAAAGAGGCACTTGCTCACGGTGAGGTCCTTGATGCCGCCGGCGGCCTCGGATCCCAGCACCACGGCGCCGTGGCCGTCGTGCATGTAGCAGTGCGAGATCAGCACGTCGTGCGTGGCGGGACGGAGCTCGGGTTCAATGCCCAGTTTGCCGCTCTTGATGGCGATGCAGTCGTCCCCCACCGAGAACTGACAGCCAAGGATGCGGACAAAACCGCAGCTCTCGGGATCGAAACCGTCGGTGTTGTGGGAGTTCTTGGGACCCTCGATGGACAGGCACAGGGCATCGACGTGCTCGCACAGAATGGGATGGATATTCCACGCCGGGCTGTTGCGCACGGTAAAGCCGGCAAGGCTCACGTTTTCGCACTCGGACAGGAAAATCATGCGCGGGCGGGCGACCTCGCGGCCCTCCTCGGGACGGAAGATGTTCTTAAAGTCCTTGTTCCACCAGTTGTCCTCGGCAAAATCGGTCTGGCCGTCGATGGCGCCGCGGCCATAGATGCACACGTCGTGCACGCTCAGGCCCGTAAAGGTCGAACAGTAGGTCGAAAAGCTCTCGCCTTCCCAGCGGCCCAGGGGCAGCATGTCGGTGCCGGCATACCCGGCGCCCTCGTCGCCCGTGACCGTGCCCGGAATGTAGGCAAGCGCCGCGCGGTCGTGACGGGCCAGCAGCACCGCGCCCTCGGCAAGCTCGATGTTGATATTGCTCTTAAGGAAGAGGGACTTGATGCGGTAGTTGCCGGCGGGGATCAGCACGCGCCCGCCCTTGGGGCAGGCCATGATGGCAGCCTGAATGTTGGTGGTGTCATCGTGCTCGGCATCGCCCTTGGCTCCGCAGTCGCGAACGTTGATGGTAAAGGGCTCCGCCGGCGTGGTGACGCCTACGCTCAACTCGCGCTCGCCGCAGACAAAGCGGATCAGGTTGCGCTTGCCGGGGGTCAGGCCATCGACATAGGTCTCGACCGTATTCGTGGTACCGGCGGGCTCTTCGTTGACAAAGATCTCCCACGTATCGGCACAGGTAAAGTAGCCGCCATCGTCAAGCTCGATAACGGCCGCGCGGGCATTGCGCCAGATAACGTTCGTCTCCATGGGTCTCTCCCTCAAATGTAATCAGAAGTTCATACTACTCGTTTTTAAAAAAGGGCCGTACCTGCCGGCGGATATCCGGTGGCACGGCCCTGTGGTTTGGACGATAGGCTAGCCCTACTCGGCGGGCGTCACGCTGCCGTCCTGGAAGCCAACGTTGTTGTGAGCGAAGCAATCCTCATACTTGAAGCCGGAGAGCTCCTCGCAGAGCGCCTTGACCTCGGGCTGGACGTCGGCCATCTTGCCGCCCTCCTTGACGCGCTTGATCTCGTCGCAGAGGATGTCGCACTGCTCCTTGTCGATCTTGATGCCGCGGGCAAGGACAGCTGCGAGCAGGAAGAAGCCGGCGCAGCCGATGAGCATGTAGCCGCAGATGTACAGAGGCACGGTTGCGGGCTGGGTCACGGCGTCGCTGTTGCCGGCGGTCTGAATGAAGCCGGAGGCAGCGAGGACGATAGCCCATGCGTTGACGGCGACAGCTTGGGCGATCTGCTGGCAGAGCTGCTGAGCGGAGCTGTAGATGCCCTCGCGGCGACGCAGGGTGATGAGCTCATCGACATCGGGGATGTAGTTGAGCAGGACGTCGGGCAGATACTGGAAGCCAACGTAGAAGAACTTCCAGATGGCGAAGATGATGGGGTAGGCGATCATAGCGATGGCGACCGTGGAGGTGCCGTTGATCTGACCAAAGGCGAAGTAGTTGTACGCGATGATGCACGCGGCGCAACCGACGTTGGCCAGGTACCAAGACTTGTGGAAGCCCTTCTTGGCCATGAGAGCAACCCAGATAGCGGTGCAGACGATAGCGACGACCTTGCCGGGCATCTCCATCACGGACTCGTAGGACTTAGGAATCTGCAGGCAGTAAACGATGAAGAAGGACAGGCAGGCAGACCAGCAGGCAGCAGCGAGCTTCGTGGAGACCTGTGCATACAGAACCTTGCGGAAGGACTTGTTGCGGAAGGTGGAGACAACGTCGATGAAGAACTTCTTGATGCCCTCGCCGACGCTCTCGATCTTCTCCTGAGCGACCTCCTCGGGGGTGTGCTCCCAGGTGGACAGGTAGACGCAGAGCAGCGAGATTGCCATGACCGAAGCGTTGATCGAGGCGATGATGAAGTAGCTGAACGGGTTGGTCTCGCCGAAGGTACCAAAGCCAAAGCCGACGAGTGCAGCCATCAGGAAGCCAGCGGCGTTACCAAAGAGGTGCTTGTAGCCGGTGAGGTACGTACGCTCCTTGAAGTCGTCGGTCATCTCGATGGTCAGCGGCGACAGGTTGGCGGTGCAGAACGTGTACGCGACGTTGTAGATCAGGTACAGCGCGAAGTAGTACGGGAAGCCAAACGGCGTGGCGACGAAGATGAGCGGCTCGGCGATCATCATCGGGATAGCCAGCAGAATCCAGAAACGGCGACGACCGAAGATACGGCCGATCTTGGTGGCGTAGAAGTTATCGGCCACGAAGCCCATCAGCGGGCAAAGGATGGCGTTGAGGTAAATGGCGAACGAGCTGATCAGCGCCGCCTCGCCTGCGGACAGGCCGCACTCCGTGGACAGGAACAGCACCATGTAGCTGTGCGTAAAGCTCAGGGCACCGGAGTTGAGCATACCGCCCATACCAAAGCCCAGGCGCGTCCAGAATGTGATCTTGCGCTTTTTGCCGATCTTGTTAGTCATCGAGCTCCCTCTCTTTTCTCGATTGTCTTGTAACAAGACATTGGAGTCCATACCGATGTCTGTCTGCATATCGCCCACTCGTAGGGTGAACGTTTAGCTAGATTATGCGCGATTGCATATGATAGGTGAACGTTCACTTGTATATTATCCTTGAACGGTCGTTTTTTGCCGTTAAACGGACATCTGACTTGAAAAAAAATCACGATTACATGGGTATTGAGTGGGTTTAAATTTGAGGTCGATTAGGTGAACGTTTATTGTTTTCGCTGCTCCCGTACTCTCAGGAAGACACGCCCGAACAGGCAGAACAAACATGGCCCCGCCGGGAACACTCCCGACGGGGCCATGGTCAATAGCGCCCTATGCGAACCCATTTACCGCTACAGGCAGACGCCATCCTTCCAAATGCTGATCTCGTGGCAGCCGCGACGCTCGGCACTCGTAAGCTTGCCGCTCGCCGTCTCTAGCACCAGCTGGTACAGGTCGTGGGCAGCCTCGTCGAGCGTACGCTCGCCCGTGGCGACCACGCCGGCGTTAAAGTCCATCCAGTTGGCCTTGTGGTCGCACAGGCGCTGGTTGGTGAATACCTTGAGGGTGGGCGCCGGCGCGCCAAACGGCGTACCGCGACCGGTCGAGAACAGGATCACATGGCAACCGGCGGCGGTGAGCGCCGTGGTCGACACCATATCGTTGCCCGGACCGCACAGCATGTTCAGGCCATGCTTGGCAGCCTGACCGGCATACGGCAGTACGTCGACGATGGGAGCAGATCCGCCCTTTTGCACGCAGCCGCAGCTCTTGTCCTCGAGCGTGGTAATGCCGCCGTCCTTGTTGCCGGGGCTCGGGTTCTCATAGACGACCTCGCCGTGGCTGATAAAGTAGTCCTTAAAGCCGTTGAGCATGTCGGCAGCTGCGTTAAAGACGTCCTGGCTCTCACAGCGATCGAGCAGAATGCTCTCCGCGCCAAACATCTCGGGAACCTCGGTGAGCACCGACGTGCCGCCGCGGGCGACAACCATATCGCTCACGCGACCGATCGTGGGGTTGGCGGTAATGCCCGAAAGACCGTCAGAGCCGCCGCACTTAAGGCCAATGACCAGCTCGGAGGCAGGAATGGGCTCACGCTTGGCCTGCTTGGCCAGGTCGGCAAGCTCGGACAGGATCTTGTGACCCTCGACCTGCTCGTCGGCTACATCCTGGCAGGCGAGGAATCGAACGCGCTCGCGATCGAAGTCACCGAGCTCGTCGAGTACCTGCTGGCGCGTGCAGTTTTCGCAACCGAGGGACAGGAACAGCACACCCGCAGCGTTTGCGTGACGCGAGAGCGCCACCAGCAGACGGCGCGTCTGGGCATGGTCGGCACCGGTCTGCGAGCAGCCAAAGGGATGCGGGAAGTAGTAAACGCCCTCCAGCGAGCCCTCGACCAGATCCTGAGCCTGCTCGCACATGGCACGTGCGACCTCGTTGACGCAGCCGACCGTGGGGATGATCCACAGCTCGTTGCGCGTGGCGGCGCGGCCATCGGCGCGACGGAAGCCCATAAAGGTCTCGGGCTCAACCGGCTCAACGACCGGATGCGTCGGGTTGTAAGCGTACTCGACCTCGCCCGAAAGGTTGGTCTTGACGTTATGCGTATGAAGCCACTGACCGGGCTGGATGTCGCCCGTCACGTGACCGATAGGAAGACCGTACTTGACGACGTCCTCCCCCGCCGCAATGGCACGCACGGCCATCTTGTGGCCCTGCGGAATATCCTCCGCGGCAACGACCTCGCCCACCCCGGGAACCGCGACGGCGGTGCCCTTGGCAAGCGGCGACAGCGCGACGATCACGTTGTCGGCCGGATTGATCTGGATAGTATTCATTACAAAGAGTCCTAACCCTACAGGTTGAGCAGAAGTCAGCGGGCGCCCGCCAGTTGCCCGGCGGGCGCACAGAAGGATTTAGGCCTGGGCGTTGGCAAATGCCTGCTTGGCGCCCTCAGCGCGCACAACGGCAAGCGCGTTGACGACAAACTCCTCAAGGCCGGCGATCTGCGTAAGGTCCTCGCCCCACATCTGCTCGTTGCTGAGCACGTCGTGCACCAGCTCGGCATCGTCTGCACCGGCGTGGGCGGCGTAGAAATCGAGCACGAAGGCATCGTCCTGAGCGGTGTACTCGGTGCCGTCGGCGCGGCGCAGGTGCAGGCCATCGCCCTCGCGAGCAACGAGCTCCTGCGTATAGAAGGCAATGAGCGTAGCGAGGCTCGTCGCCAGGCACTTGGGCAGGTTGCCGGTCTCGGCAACATAGTCCTTGAGCGTGGGCAGGTCGCGAGCACGCCATTTGGCGGTTGAGTTGAGGCAAATGGAGAGCAGCGCGTGGTCGATAAACGGGTTGTCGAAGCGGTTCTCGACGGCGGCGGCAAAGGCCTTGCAGTCCTCGACATCAAGATCGGCGGCAAGCGTCGGGATGACCTCGTCGTAGAGCATGGTGTTCATGAAGCCGCGAACGGTCTCGTCATGCATGCAATCGCGCACGATGTCAAAGCCGGCAACCCAGGAACCCGGGACAAAGGCAGTGTGGGCGCCGTTGAGGATGCGGACCTTGCGCTTCTTGTACGGGGTAACATCGGGGGTCACAAAGACGCCCGGCAGGCCGGCCTTCACGAAGGGCAGACGCTCCTTGAGCGACTCATCGCCCTGGATACCCCACATCTGGAAGGGCTCGCGCACGGCCAGGAAGGGATCCTCGTAGCCCAGGCGCTCGGCCACGGCAGCGGCCTCCTTGGGGTCGCGGATACGGCCGGGGACGATAGTGTCGACGAGCGTGGTGCAGACGGTGCAGTCGTTGGCCATCCACTGCGCAAACTCGTCCTCCCAGCCCCAGTCGCTCACGTACTGGTTCATGATGCGCAGCAGCTCCTCGCCGTTGTGATCGATGAGCTCACAGGCGAGCACGATGACGCCCGGCTTGCCGGCGGCCCAGCGGGTGTGGAGCACCTGGGCAAGCTTGGCGGGGAAGCTCGCGGGCGGCATGTCGTCGGCCTTGCAGGACGGATCGTAGGCGATACCGGCCTCGGTGGTGTTGGAGACGATAATCTCCAAATCGTCGGAGACGGCGACCTCCATCATGGCGCGGTAGTCGTCCTCGCGATACGGATTGAGGCAGCGGCTGCAGGCGCTGATCACACGGGACTCATCGACCGTGTTGCCGCTCTCCTTGCCGCGCACCAGCACGGTGTACAGGTCATCCTGAGCGTTAATGCCGTCGGCAAAGCCAAAGGCACCGCTGATGGGCTGGACCATGACAACCTTGCCGTTCCAGCCGGTTGCCTCGTTGCCCATGTCAAAGAAGCGGTCGACGAAGGCGCGCAGGAAATTGCCCTCGCCAAACTGCAAAACCTTCTCGGGCGCGTCCTTGGGCAGCAGGTAGCCCTTGTAGCCGATCTTCTCGAGCGTCTCGTAGCTGATGTTCTCCATCTATGTATCTCCTTAGGCGTTTGTTAGCGTGAAAGCTTGCCGGGGGCACCGCGTGTGGCAACGGCGCGCCCGGGTTCGATGTGGCTCGGTGCGGACTTAGGCCTCGACGGTGTCCAGGTCAAAACCAAAGTAGCGGACGGAGTTGTTGTAGCTGATGTCGCGCACGATGGTGCCCAGCAGCTCCATGTCGGCCGGATACTTGCCCTGCTCGACCCACTCGCCGATCACGCTGCACAGCACGCGGCGGAAGTACTCGTGACGCGGATAGGACAGGAAGGAACGGGAGTCGGTGAGCATGCCGACGAAGTTGCCCAGAACGCCCTCGTTGGCAAGGGCCGTGAGCTGCTCGCGCATGCCGACCTCGTTGTCGTTGAACCACCAAGCGGAACCGTTCTGGATCTTGCCGGCAGTCGGGGCCTCCTGGAAGCAGCCCATGACGGTATCGATCATGGTGTTGTCGATGGGGTTCAGGCTGTACAGGATGGTCTTGGGCAGGCCACAGGTCTCCTGGATGGAGTTAAGGAAATCGGCGAGCTGGTCAGACGGCGTGTAGTTGGAGATGCAGTCGTAACCGGTGTCGGGGCCCAGCTTGGCGAACATGGCACGGTTGTTGTCGCGCTTGCAGCCAAAGTGCAGCTGCATGGCCCAGCCCAGGCGGACATACTCGCCGGCGACAAACTGCATAAAGGCGGTCTTGTACTTGAGGACCTCTTCCTCGGTGAGCGGCTCGGCGGCCAAACCCTTGGCAAAGATAGCCTCGATCTCGTCGGCGGTAGCCGGAACGTACATAACGTAGTCGAGCGCGTGGTCGGAAGCGCGGCAGCCCAGCTCGTGGGCAACGTCGTAGCGCTTGGAGATGGCAGCCTTCATGCCCCCGAAGTCGCTGATCTCAACGCCAGCAACCTCGGAGAGATGCTTGCAGTAGTCGGCGAACTCCTGGCCACGCTCGATGCGCAGGGCGGCATCGGGGCGCATGGCGGGAACGACCTGAACGTCAAAACTGTCGTCGGCGGCAATCTTCTTGTGCCACTCAAAGCTGTCGGCGGGGTCGTCGGTAGTGCAGATCATGCGGACGTTGGACTGCTTGATCAGGTTGCGGCAGGTAAAGCTGGCCTCAGCGAGCTTGGCGTTGGCAAGGTCCCAGACCTCCTGAGCGGTTTTGCCGTTGAGGACACCCTCATAGCCAAAGTAACGCTTAAGCTCCAGGTGGCTCCACTCAAAGACGGGGTTGCCCACACAACGGCCCAGGGTCTCGGCCCACTTCTGGAACTTCTCGCGAGCAGGGGCATCGCCGGTAATGAAGCGCTCGTCGACGCCGTTGGCGCGCATCAGACGCCACTTGTAGTGGTCGCCGCCCAGCCAAACCTCGGTGATGTTCTCAAAACGCTTGTCGTCCCAGATCTCCTTGGGAGAGATGTGGCAGTGGTAATCGACGATGGGCATGTCCTCGGCAAAGTTGTGGAACAGCTCCTCGCCGGTTTTGGTGCTCAGCAGGAAATCCTGATCGTCCATGAAGTTTTTCATCAAACAACCCCTCTGTTGGCGGAGCGGGTGCACCGTGCGCCCGTTATCCTCTAGGTGAACGTTCACTATAGTAGTGCAAAATGGCACGTTAGGTGAACGTTCACCTAACCATCACGGGGTGAACGGTAGATTTTGGGGGTTTAACGGTTGTCACAAGGATCGCGCCGCACATATCGCGGCCCGCAAAGCCATCCAACTATGGGCTCATAGCCTTTCCGTCAGGGTGGGTCCCCACTCGACGTGCATTTTTTGGAGTATTCTGCGGCGCAAAGTCCCAAATACGGCCCATGGCACCTCATTTGCCCCGTGCGCCGTGCTTGATTGGCACAAAGAAGGGCCTTTGATGGCAAAATCCGCCACCAAAGGCCCTCAAGGCAGTCGTTATGTCCCTCTCCGAGACTCAACGTTGCTGAATACTCTCAAAAATGCACGTCGCCAGCGGGGGTACCCGCTCAGGCTGGTTAGATGCCCGCGAGCTTGCAGTAGCGATCGACGTTGCTGGCAAATACCATCTCCACGGCACCCTTTTGCACGGGGTCCGCAGGCGCTTTACCCCACAGCAAGTAATCGCCGAGCGTCTTGGCACCGCGGTAGGCCAAACCCACCGGGTCCTTGTAGACAATATTGGTAAAGATGCCGCGACGCAGGGCAAGCGCGCTCTCGGGGAACAGGTCGTTGCCGATTACCATGACCTCGCCCGCCTTGCCGGCCGAAACGAGCGCATCTGCCACCAGCTCGGAGCCCACGGCGAACACGCTGCAGATCAGCTCGGGGGCATCCGGGCCATTGAGACGGTCCATAAGCTCGCGCTCGAGCTGCTTGACCTGGGCATGAGCGCCGGTAAGATCCTCAACCTGCCAGGGAATATCGTGTTCGCGTAGATACGTATGGAAGGCGCGGGCGGTCAGGTAGTGCGAATCGGTATAGGGATCGCCAGCCAAGAGCAGCGCACGGGCATCGGCGCCGGCGGCATGTACTAGGTTGGCCGCTTGCTCGGCCATCAGGCTTCCCGCCGTTGAATAATCGGCCAAGCTGGCTCCCAGGCGGTCGAGGTGCGGACGGTCGCCATCGACGAGCTCGATCGCCACGCCCGCCTCGGCAATCTGCTCCAGCAGATGGGTCGCGCGGTCGTCGCCCGGAACGTAAGCGAGCAGGCCGTCGATCTTCTCGCCCACCTGCAGGCGCTCATCGATTTGCTCGAGTGCATCGGCATAGCCGCCGACGCCAAACTCGACGCGCTCGACGCTAATGCCCTGATCGATAACCTCCTGCTCAAAGCGATTGCAGCCTTCCCACAGGTAGCGATAGAAGTAAGCACCCTCGCGCGATGCGCACGGCAGGCAAAAGGTCAGGTTGATGTCCTTGCGACGCAGGCTCGAAGCGCTCGTGTTGCGGTGATAGCCCATCTCCTCGGCCTTATCGTTAACTTTGGCGCGCACGGACTCGCTCACGCCGGCCTTGCCCGTCAGGGCTTTGTGCACGGTATTGATGGAAACGCCGAGCTCGGCGGCTATGTCCTTCATGGTTACGCGAGCGCTCATGGGGTTACTCCGGTGTTGGTAAGTTGCTAATTAACAATATGGTTAACGATACCCCAAAATCACTCGTCCACTCGCCGCGCCTACCCCCAAATGCGAAAAACGCCCCGCGAACGGATGCTCGCGGGGCGTTTGAGCCTGGGTTTTATTACTGAATGCCGCGACCAAGATCCTCGGCAATCTTGTCCACGCCTTTAAGCGCCGCGCAGGTCTTCTTGTTGGAGCAATGCCCCGTGCAAACGCCGCCCTGGGCGCAGTCGGCGCAAGTGCCCTTACGGTAGATGCGCACGCACACGGCGACAAACGCAATACCGATCACAGCCAGAACAACAATATCGATAGGTGCCATAGCAAGCCTCCTCTAGTTAACCACTACTTACTTTACCCCATTCTCCACCTGTCAAAAAGGGACAGGTTTATTTTGGTCGGTTTTATCTGCGGAAACGCCACATCTCCCCCACCAAAGAAGTTGCGGTGAAATAATCCCTAAACATGCCGCCGACGCCATCGAGCAGGAACTATTCCACCGCAACTAATTGGCGCAAAGCAACCCGCCCCCATGCAGCAAAAGCCCGAGTGTCGCTGAGACACCCGGGCTCGTGGAAAGGGGCTAATCCTTATCTGGACTTAGGCGGAAACAGCGGCGGAGGCGGTGTTGGTCTCGTCCTCGTCGGTCCAGGCATGCTTAGGCATGGGACGGAAGATCTGGAAGAGCATCGCAACCAGCAGCACGATGGCGACAACCGTCCAGACACCAAACTGTCCAAGAACGAACAGGTTGTAGAACTGGTTGATGAACAGGCCGATCACCCAAGCGAAGGCGCACTCGTAACCGATGGCGATCGCGGTCCACTTACCGGAGTCCATCTGGTTGCGGATGGTACCCATAGCGGCAAAGCACGGGGCGCACAGCAGGTTGAAGGCACCGAAGGCAACGCAAGCACCCATGGTCGGGAACATGCCGGCGAACGCGGTCCACAGGCTCGGGTCGGTCTCGGCAGCGTCGGCAACGGACAGCAGCGAGCCGGCGGTAGCGACAACGTTCTCCTTGGCAACGAGGCCCGAGACGGTCAGTGCGGTGGCCTGCCAGGTGCTAAAGCCGAGCGGGGCGAAGATCCAAGCGACCAGGTTGCCGAGCATGGCGAGCACGGAGTAGTCCATAAACTCCTCGGGGATGCCGTCCATCGCGGGCAGGAAGCCAAAGGAACCGTTGTAGCTACCAAAGTTGGAGAGGAACCAAACGACGACGGTGGACGCGAAGATGACCGTGCCGGCCTTCTTGATAAAGGCCCAGCAGCGCTCCCACACGTGCAGCGCCCAAGAGCGGATCGCCGGGAAGTGGTAGGCGGGAAGCTCCATAACGAACGGCGTCGGACGACCGGCGAAGAGCTTGGTCTTCTTGAGCATGAGGCCCGAGGCGATGACGGCAAAGACGCCCAGGAAGTAGAAGAGCGGGCTGATCCACGCGGCGGTGGTGGAAGAATCGCCGATGATGGAGCCCATGAGCAGGGCGATGATCGGCAGCTTGGCGCCACAGGGAATGAACGTGGTCGTCATGACCGTCATACGGCGGTCCTTCTCGTTCTCGATGGTCTTGGTAGCCATGACGCCGGGGACGCCGCAGCCCGAGGACACGAGCATGGGGATAAAGGACTTACCGGACAGGCCAAAGCGGCGGAACACGCGGTCCATAATAAAGGCGACACGGGCCATGTAGCCGCAGTCCTCCAGGAAGGACAGCATCACAAAGAGCAGGAACATCTGCGGAACGAAGCCGAAGATGGCGCCTAAGCCGCCAACGATACCGTCGCAGACCAGCGAATCGACCAGGCCACCGTCCTCGGTGCCGCCCGCCACAAGGGCGTCGTGCACCACGGTGGTAATACCCGGGACATAGGGGCCGTACTGTGCCGGGTCGACCGAGTCGGCATTGTCGCCCGCAGCCTCGACGGCCGCGTCGTAGGCATCGCGGCCCTGACCGAGCACGTACCAGCCGTCGGTACCGAAGAGCTGGTCGTTGGTGAAGTCAGTCACCGTACCGCCCAAGGTGGAAACGGCGATGTAGTACACGCAGAACATGATGACCACAAAAATCGGCAGACCCAGGATACGGTTGGTAACCACACGGTCGATCTTCTCGGAAGTGCTCATCTTGGCCGGAGCCTTGGTGAGGCACTCGTCGATGATATGGGCAATCACGCCATAACGCTCGCCGGTAATGATGGACTCGGCGTCGTCGTCGCAATCCTGCTCGCACTGGGCGACCAGCTGCTCCACGCGAGCGGCCTTCTCCTTGGTGAGGTTGATGAGCTTGCAGGCGTCCGCGTCGCGCTCGAACAGCTTGACGGCGTAGTAGCGACGTTTGTTGGCGGAAACGCTCGCCGGCAGGTTGTTCTCGATGTGGTCCAGAACGTCCTCAATGGAGGAATCGAACTTGTGCTCCGGCACCTGGCCCTTGGAAGTAGCGGACTTCTTTACCTGCTCGAACAGCTCGTTGATGCCCTTGTTCTTAAGGGCCGAGATCATCATGACCGGGCAGCCGAGCTTCTTGGAAAGCTTGTCCGTGTCGATCTTGTCGCCGTTCTTCTCGACCAGGTCGGCCATGTTGAGGGCAACAACCACGGGCAGGCCGGTCTCGATGACCTGAAGCGCCAGGTACAGGTTGCGCTCGAGGTTGGTGGCATCGACCACCTGGACAACGACATCGGGCTCGCCGCTCATGAGGTAGTCGCGCGAGCACTGCTCCTCGGGGCTGTAGGGGGAAAGCGAGTAGATGCCGGGGAGGTCCGTAATCGTGACGCTCTTGTCGCTCAGGAGCTTGGCTTCCTTTTTCTCAACCGTGACGCCCGGCCAGTTGCCAACGTAGCCGTTGGCGCCGGTGATCAGGTTGAAAAGCGTGGTCTTGCCGCAGTTGGGGTTACCCGCCAGCGCGACATGGATCTGAGAATCCGCCATTCAATCCTTCTTCCTTGTGTGCCCGCGCTGCTTTCTCCGCACGGGCTGGATAATGTGCTTCAACACTGCATCATTGAGTTAGAAAAACCTAACTTTATCTGCAGAAATATGTGCCGCCGGCCCTTACTGGACCTCGACGACGGCAGCCTCCTCCTTACGGATGGAAAGCTCGTAGCCGCGCACGTTGATCTCGACCGGATCTCCGAGCGGTGCAACCTTAACGACCTTGAACGAAGTACCCTTGATGAGGCCCAGGTCCATAAGGTGACGGCGAAGCGCACCCTCGCCGTGAAGCTTGACGATGGTAGAGCTCTCGCCCACCTTAACGTCACCCAACGTCTTCATATTCTTTTCCCCCTTTCAGCTTTTATGAAATGCTGCGAACTAACCGACGGTCATGATGTGCATGGCGACCTTGGTATCGATACCAAAGCGTGCGCCCAGCACGGTGACGATGATATTGGCGCCACTCGAGCTCACCACGTGAACCTCGCTGCCCTCGACAAAGCCGAGGTCCTTGAGGTGGTGCTTCATGTCCTCATTGCCCTTTACACGAGACACGTGCACGGTTTCGCCCGCTTTCACCATCGAAAGCGGCATGGCCGGCATCTGCGGTCCGCAAGACATGAGTGTGCTCCTAACGTCAGTTCGTCCTCAACATCGACGCAGCAAAAGTTAACCACGTCTATGTTCGCTACAGTAAACTAGCACGTGGTTAACTTTTTGGAAAGGGTCCCTATTCAGTTTTCGGAAAAGTTTCCCATACGAAACAAAAAGGCGCGGCAAAGAGCTGTCCTTTGCCGCGCCCTGTCATGCTTAGAGCGAGAGGTTTCTGATCGATGTGACGCAGGAAGCCTCGTCTACGCCCGAAACGCGGAAGATGATGTCCTCGCCGCACTCGCCGTAGAGAGCCATGAGGCCCATAACGTCGCGACCGTCGGTATGGCGATCGCCGATGCTGACCGACACGTCGCTACGATGCTTGGCAATAATGTCGTAGAGCAGCGCAACCGGGCGGGCATGTAGTCCCAACGGATCTTTAATCGTCTTTGTAAACTCGACCATGTCCCCTCCCGCGGCATCGCACATTCGGCCGGCAAACCCAGCCACGTGGTAGCTATTGTACGTTACCGGCGCACCCCCGTCCCACAAAAAACGAGGGAAGGCACACGTCCTTCCCTCGTTACAGGCAATAGGTAGCCGCTTGCCTACATCAAGCGCAGGCTGACGTCCTTGAGCTGGGCGCCGGAAACGGCACTCGGGGCGCCCGACATGAGATCGGAGCCGCTGGCCGTCTTGGGGAACGCCATGACGTCGCGGATGGAGTCGGAACCGGTGAGCAGCATGCACACGCGGTCCAGGCCCAGAGCGAAACCGCCCATCGGGGGCGCACCAAACTTGAGCGCCTCCATGAGGAAGCCGAACTGCGACTCGGCGCGCTCCTCGGTAAAGCCCAGGAGCTTGAGCATGGACATCTGCATCTCGGCGTTGTGGATACGCATACCGCCGCCGCCGGCCTCAAAGCCGTCCATGACAAAGTCGTAGGTGCAGGAACCGGCTGCCAGCGGGTCGGCCTCGATCTTGGCGATGTCGGTCTCGGTCGGCAGGGTAAAGGGCTGGTGCTCGGCTGCATAGGCCTTGCGGTCCTCGTCCCAGTGGAACAGCGGGAAGTTGACGACCCACAGGAAGTCGTGGCCCTCGCGCTTGATCTCGAGCGCGTTGGCCATGTGGGAACGCATGCCGCCCAGGATCTCGTCAGAGAGCAGGCGCGGACCGGCGGCGAACATCACAAGGTCGCCGGGCTCGACGTTCATGCGCTCACGCAGAGCCGCCATCTCCTCGTCCGAGAAGAACTTGACGATGGGGCTGTTGATGGAGCCGTCCTCGCGGAAGGCGATCCAGGCCAAGCCCTTGGCGCCAAACGTGGAGGCCACGCCGGCAAGCTTATCGATCTTGGCACGCGCCCAGGCGCCGGCGCCCTTGGCGTTGATGGCCTTGACGACAGAGCCCTCCTCGTTTGCAGCAGTCGCGAAGACCTTGAACTTGGAGTTGGCGAACACGTCGGTCAGGTCGACCAAGTGCATGCCGTAGCGGGTATCGGGCTTGTCGGAGCCATAGGTGTCCATGGCCTCCCAGTAGTCCATGCGACGCAGCGGCGTGGGCATCTCGACACCCATGCGGCCGAAGGCGTCGGCCAGGACCTCTTCGAGCGCGCTCATAACGTCGTTCTGGTCCACGAAGGACATCTCGATATCGACCTGGGTGAACTCGGGCTGACGGTCGGCACGCAGGTCCTCGTCGCGGAAGCACTTGGCAACCTGATAGTAGCGCTCGACGCCACCGACCATAAGCAGCTGCTTCAGGAGCTGCGGGGACTGCGGCAGGGCGTAGAAGTTGCCCGGCTGAATACGGCTGGGAACGATGAAGTCGCGAGCGCCCTCGGGCGTGGACTTAAACAGGGAGGGCGTCTCGACCTCCATGAACTCACGGTTGTGCAGCGCCTCGCGAATGGCAAAGGTAAAGTCGGAGCGCAGCTTGAGGTTGGCCATCATCTCGGGACGACGAAGGTCCAGATAGCGATAGCGCAGACGGGTGTCCTCGCTGGTCTCGATGCCGTCCTCAATCTGGAACGGCGGGGTGACGGATGTGTTGAGCACCTCGGCGTGGTCGGTGAGGACCTCGATCTCGCCGGTCGCGAGCTTGGTGTTGGTGGTCTCCTCGCCACGGGCGCGCACGACGCCGTGAATCTTGATGGGCCACTCGGGACGCATGGTCTCGGCGATCTTAAAGGCATCGCCGTCGGAGTGCTCGGGGTCGAAGGTGAGCTGCGTGATGCCCTCACGGTCGCGAAGGTCGCAGAAGATAAGGCCGCCGTGGTCGCGGCGACGGCTCACCCAACCGGTGAGGGTGACCTCTTCGCCCACGTTCTCGCGGCGAAGCTCGCCGCAGGTACGGGTGTGCATGGAATGCTCGTCGATGGGACGGGTCTGGCTCATACCAGTGATCCTCCTTTATGGATCTGTGCCGCCCCGTGTCGTTCCGGGCGGCGTCGTACAGATTTGCCCGACCTGCGTAAACCGCGCAGCCAGACATGGCGTTCTATCTTATCGCACCTGTGTCGATGTGCCGCGGAAAAGTAGCTCCTGCCCAAAGACTTGACGGAGACGAAACAATTGACACGCCGCGGCACCCGCCCGCACTCGTCACGTGCGACAATATGCCCCAATAAAACAGCACTCGGAAAGGCCCGCCATGACTGCACGCCTCATCGTTATGGATATCGACTCCACGCTCATCAACCAGGAGGTCATCGACCTGTTGGGCGAAGAGGCCGGCGTGGGCGAGCAGGTGGCACAGATCACCGAACGCGCCATGCGCGGCGAGCTTGACTTTAAGCAGGCGCTCGAGGAGCGCGTGGGGCTGCTCGCCGGCCTGGACGAGAGCGTGTTCGAGCGCACCTTTGAGCGCGTGACATTTACCCCCGGCGCGTTGGAGCTTGTGCGCTCAGCGCACAGCAAGGGCTGGAAGGTCGGCGTGGTGAGCGGCGGCTTTCACGAGGTCGCCGACAAGATCGTGGCTGCCACGGGCATCGATTTTTGCCTGGCCAATCGTCTGGAGGTCGTGGACGGCAAGCTCACCGGTAAGTTGGCTGCCGACATTGTGACCAAGGAGTCCAAGCTCATCCAGCTGCTGGACTGGGCAGTTGAGTGCGGCGTCGATATGGCACACACCGTGGCAATCGGCGACGGGGCAAACGACATCCCCATGATCCAGGCCGCAGGCACGGGCATCGCGTTTTGCGCCAAGCCCAAGACGCGCGAGGCCGCCCCGTTTACCATCGACGAGCGCAACCTGATGCTCGCCATGGACATCATCCTGCGCGACTAGTCGATCCGTCTAACAATTGAATCAGTCTGTCCTATAGTTTCCGAACAATTTTGTCTTAGTGTTCGGAAATATACCCTTTGAGTGCTAGACTTTGCGCCGTCGAAGGGAACATATATGGATAAGCGAGATCTTGAGCAATTGCTGAGCGATGTTGCCGGCGGAGCAGTCACCCCTGCCGACGCCCTCACGCGCATCCAGACGGCTCCGACCGCCGATTTGGGCTTTGCGCAGCTCGATCTTTCGCGCGGGGTGCGCCAGGGAGCCGGCGAGGTTGTCTACGGGGCCGGTAAAACCGCCGATCAGATTGCCGCCATTATCGAAGCACTGCGCGATGCCGGCCAGGAGCGCATCCTGGTCACGCGCCTGGATGCCGAAAAAGCCGCGCGCACCGCTGAGCTTCTTGGCAACGGCATCGACCTGGGATATGTCCCGGACGCACAGCTCGCCCTCGTGGGCGGCAAGCCCTTCCCTACCGGCAACGGACGCATCGTCGTCGCCTGCGCCGGCACGAGCGACCTGCCCGTCGCCGAAGAAGCCGCGTTGACGGCCGAGTTCTATGGCAACGAGGTCGACCGCCTCTACGACGTGGGTGTCGCCGGCCTGCACCGTCTGCTCGCGCATGCCGAGGAACTTGCCCAGGCACAGGTGGTCATCGCCATTGCCGGCATGGAGGGCGCACTGGCGAGCGTTGTCGGCGGCCTGGTAAGCTGTCCGGTCATAGCCGTTCCCACCAGCGTGGGTTACGGCGCGAGCTTTGGTGGCGTAGCCGCGCTGCTCGCCATGCTCAACTCCTGCGCCAGCGGCGTTTCGGTCGTCAACATCGACAACGGCTTTGGTGCCGCCTACCAGGCAAGTCTTATCAATCATCTGAGCGCCGGCACGCCCTGCGCCCGTTAAGGAGCATTCCATGTCCAATCATCAGCACACGCTTATCATCGACGGCACCTCGGGCATCAGCGGCGATATGACCGTCGCGGCCTTGCTCGACCTAGGCGCCAGCGAGGAGCACCTGCGCGAGCAGCTCGCCACGCTGCCGGTCGACGGCTTTACGATCGCCGTCACACGCGTAAGCAAGCATGGCATCGACGCCTGCGATTTCGACGTCCAGCTTGCAGAGGAGCTCGAGAACCACGATCACGATATGGTCTGGCTCTACGGCAACGAAGCAGCTGCCGAGCACACGCACGAGCATGAGCACCACCATCATGATCATGGCGAGCACGAACACGAGCACTGCCACGAGCATGACCACGACCACGAGGGTCACCATCACGCCCACCACCATCACCACCGTTCTTTGGCGGACGTCACCGCCATCATCGACGGCTCGCAGCTAAGCGATGGCGCCAAGCGTCGCGCGCTCGCCATCTTTACCGCGCTCGCCGCCGCTGAGGCCAAGGCTCACGGCAAGACGCCCGAGACCGTCATGTTCCACGAGGTGGGCGCCGTCGACTCCATCGTCGACGTCTGCTCTGTCGCCATCTGCCTCGATGACCTGGGTATTGAGGACATCGTGGTCGAGTCGCTCTCCGAGGGTCACGGTACCATCCGCTGTGCCCACGGTCTCATGCCCACTCCCGTCCCCGCTGTCGTCAACCTGTGCCAGGCGGGCAATATCGCCCTCACGCCCGCACCGGTCGCCGGCGAGCTCGTGACGCCCACGGGCGCCGCCATCGTCGCCGCACTGCGCACGTCCGAGCACCTGCCGGCCCGCTACCGCATCGAGGCCGTCGGCTACGGCACCGGTAAGCGCCCCTACGAGGGTTGCTCCGGCACGCTCCGCTGCCTGCTCGTTGACGCGGACGCATAGCCATGGATGCCCGCAAGGCAAAAAGCCGCGCTGCCATCGTTGCGGCGTTCTCCGAGCTGCTGCGCGAAGAGGACTACGGCAAGATCACCGTCGGCGACATTATCGCTCGCGCCCATGTGGGTCGGGCCACGTTCTACGGCCTCTTCAAAAGCAAAGATGATCTGCTCGCTGAGCTCGTAAGCGACATCTGCACCCACGCCCTCGACGACGATGGCACACCCCTCGATGACCCGCTCGTTCAGGTCGAGCATATCCTCAACAACCTCTGGGAGCGCCGCCAGGGCGTACGTGCCCTCGTAGCCGGCGCCGGCTCACGCGTCTTCGCCGACTGCTTACGCAAGACCATCATGTCGCGCGCAGCCGAAACCGTCCCTACCGACCCAAACGGCCCCGCCGCCACCATGGACCGAAGCTTCCTACTACACCACATAGCCTCAAGCTTCGTAGGAACAGTCCAATGGTGGGCCTGGCACAACTTCCAAGCAAACAAAGCCGATGTAGCCAAAGACTACCTATCAGCCATACAACCCCTCTTCAACTAAGTAAGAAGCTCATCCCAAAGCATCGCCCCAACCCAAGCCGCCACGCATCCCAAAGTGTCATTCGCGCTTCAACATCCATACCAGCAACAAGCCCCTCCCATCCAAATTCAGATATATGTTGGGTTGCTTGTACGAACGCAACAAAGACCCCGCAGCTGTCCGCATGGGGTAACTTCCCAGCGCATTCCGCAGGACGCAAGAAGCCCCCGCCGCACGAAGTGCGCAGCGGGGGCTTCTTGCATGTCCGAGGACGCGCTGGGAAGTTACCCCATGCGGCCAGCGGACAACTATGTAGCCTCGGACTAGAACATGCCCAAGAAACCGTGCACAAACAGTGCGGCCAGAGCGGCACCGACAAACGGAGCGATGCCAGGAACAAGCAGGCCGTACTTCCAGTTGTTATCGGCCTTGTTCTTAATCGGCAGCACCTGATAGGCCATGCGAGGACCAAGGTCACGTGCCTGGTTCATGGCGAAGCCGGTGATGCCGCCCATGCCCATGCCAACGGCCCAAACGATCAGGCCGACGCAGATGGCGAGCATCAGAACGTTCTCGCCGGCGCGGCTAGCGGCAGCAAGGATAGCGCTGATGAACACAAAGGTGCAGATAGCCTCGCAGAAGAAGTTGCGAGCATAGTTCGTGCCCTCGGTGGTGGGGTTGGTCGAGAAGATGTTGCGCTGAGCAATGGGGTCGACGACGTCCTCGGAAGCCTTGAACTCATCGGCATACATAAACCAGGCGATTACGGCACCCACAAAGCCGCCGAGCATATCGGCAATCATGAAGGGGATGCAGCTGCCCCACGGCACCAAGCCGACGATGCACTGGGCAAGCACCATGGCGGGGTTCATGCACACGGCGCCGCCAAAGACAAACAGGCAGACCGAGATGCCAAAAGACCAGGTGGTGATGGCAAACATATGGCCGGAGCCCTGATACTTAGTGCCCTTGAGCACCGTATCGCAGTGCACGCCCACGCCAAAGATGATCATGAGGGCCGTTGCGCCGAATTCACAGAGGAGTTTGGTAAGCATAAAACCTTATCTTTCTTGTCGGTTATAAACGATTCGTTTAGGCCGCGCACTAGTGCTGCGCGACGACAACGCCCAGGCCATCGGGAATGACGGCAACCTTGGCATCGGCACCCTTCATCTCAAAGGCGAGCTTGAGCGCCTCCTCGATAGTGTTGACCGGCGTCATGTGCATATCCTTGAGCATCTGGTGATCGCACAGATCGGTGACCATGATCACAGGGTGATGCGCCAGGATGCGGGCAAAGATCTGGCTCGTCCACTGGTCGGGCAGGGTCTCGTCCTTGGGACGATCGATGCAGGCGCGCTCAAACTCCGCCGGATCGTTGTCGGCGATGTTGTGATAGAAGCCCTCGCCACCGTGACCGTCGGCACAACCGGCGACGTCGATGATCACGCCGCCCTCGGGAAGCGTGGCCTCGGCAGCGCACATGCCCTTCACGGCCTGATAGATGTTCTGATCGAGCGGGTAGCCGCCGTTGGTGGTGATGGCGATTTCGCACTCAACGGGCTCAACGCCGGCAAGGCTCTTCACGAACTCACAGCCAGCCTCGTGCGCCTTGTGGATGTCGCCGGCAAAGGAGCCGATGACCTCGTGCTTGCCGTTGAGCACCACGTTGAGCACAAAGGCAAGGTGAGCCATCTCGGCGGCGGCAAACATGTCCTCGCTCACGTGGTTGTGGCACAGGTTGCCGGCACGCGAGTGGGAATCGTTCACAAACTGACCGTTGTGGTTGTACATGATGGTCTTGTAGCTGGCGATGCCAGGCAGGACGGACTTGCGGCTACCAGAGAAACCGGCAAAGAAGTGCGGCTCAATAAAGCCCTCGGCAAGCAGCAGATCGCAATCGGCGGCAATCTTGTTGATGATGCACTCGCCACCAGAAGGCAGGGTGCCAATCTTTTTCATCATGCTGTCGTCGGTCGCGACATGCATGACGATCTCCTCGTTAGCGACGATCTCCTCGCCGTACTTGTTAACGAGTTCCTCGTGCGTCGAGGGACGATGCATGCCGGTCGCGACCAGGATGCGCACACGTGCCTCGGGAGCGGCAGCGTGGATGTGATGCAGCAGAATAGGCATCGTCACACGCGAGGGAACGGGACGCGTATGGTCGGAGCTAATGATGACGATATCCTTCTTGCCAGCACAAAGCTCCTCGAGCGAAGGCGAGCCATAAGGGTTGGCAAGTGACTCCTCTACCAGCTCTTCCTGAGATTTTGTAGTCTTAAACTCGTTTTGATGACCTTCCATCACACCCGCGAAGTTCTTATCCTCGAGCTCCAGATGCAACGTCTTGTGGTCAAACGGCAGTTCACATTCAAACAATGACGAGCGCCCTCTTCCTTTCAACTGACACACTAGATAAACCGTTGGAAGGATACGCCGCTCACCGAAAAACACCACCGTCCACCGACTCATTAACACAACGTTCATATTTGACCCACAACAAAACAACCGCGATCCCAAACAGGACCGCGGCCGCCACAGTCGTAAGGCGAGAAGCGCACTATATTCTCATCAGTTCCAATCCCTGAAGACCGAGGACAAAGGGGCCCGATGGGTCTCCCTCTGAATGCATTCCGCAGCACGAAGCCTTTTCCAAACGCGCGAAGCGCGCCATTATTCCCCCAGCCAGTAATCCGCCGAAGACCGGACATCGCAGGGGCCGCCGTATGTTTGCTTTCCGGCGCACTCCGCAGGACGCAAGAAGCCCTCGCCGCACGAAGTGCGCAGCGAGGGCTTCTTGCATGTCCGAGGACGCGCCGGAAAGCAAACATACGGCGGCCCCGGACAGCGACTACAGGGCTATCGATTACCCCGTGTTTTGCAATCCTGCCGAGACGCCGGTCACAGT
>ERZ1034842.60-NODE-60-length-64979-cov-13.857233_pt1 | contig 64979 bp, 56 predicted proteins | sample MGYA00520634_ERZ1034842 | MGnify/ENA primary metagenome ERZ1034842 (study PRJEB33766, sample SAMN09781734) | gut metagenome | biome: gut microbiome | host: Homo sapiens | place: Madagascar | study: EMG produced TPA metagenomics assembly of the PRJNA485056 data set... | reverse complement strand
CATGGCGCCGTCGTTGTAGTCGAAGAAGTACCACTTGCCGTCGATCTTCTGCTCGTTATGAATTAACACTCCATTCCTGTAGTAGCAAATCGAACCATTTTCTAGTGTAGTCCACCCCTCTTTTGTTTCTTTGGAATACTCCGCTTTGAAGTTATACTTCGCTACCCACTCGAAGGTTGAGATTGCCCCGATGTTCGATGCCGCAGTAAGCTCAACCTTGGCGCCACCAGTCTTCCACTCCCTCCGATTCATCGCATAAGCAACAATCCCATTCTGAATTCCCGAGATGCTGGGCGGGAAGGACTGGTTGTCAGCATTGATGGAAAAGCTCTCCTCCTTGTCATCCAGGTGCTGCTGAATGCGATCGGCGTACTTCTCTGCCCATTCATCGGCCTTGCCGTTTCGCACAAAGTAATTGTTGGATAGGTCGGTTGAGCGGTAGGCGTAGACGCCCTTTTGGTAGTTTGCCGTGTGGTCGGAGTGGGCGATTGCCATGAGCTCGTCGGTCAGGCCAAAGTACAGATGGCGCTGGTCCAGGTCTCCGTACCAGTTGTCGCTGGTGTCGTCCCAGGTTAGGTCCATCTGGCACCATTTGCCGTCGATCTTTACGGCGTTCCAGGTGTGGCCGTTGCCGGTGATGCGGCCGTTGGCGATGCCCGCTGCGTCAAGGAGCTTGGAGTAGATGCGCTGGTAGCTTTCGCAGGTGCCCTGGTGGCGCGTGAGGCCGCTTTCGGCCGAGCACCAGTTGAGGCTGTGGTCGTACTTCAGCTGGTCGAGCGTCCAGTCGTGGAGCCACAGCGCCATGTCGTATTCCGAGCCGTTTGTCTCTTGCCTGCACAGGTCCACGGCGTTGTTGACGATCTGCGTGACGCTTGGGCGGGCGGCGTCGTTTACGGTCGTCTCCGCCGTGGTGCGCAGGTAGTAGATCCCCTTGTCGTTTTGGGGGTCGTTTCTGTTGTTGTCCATAAAGTAGAAGTAGATGCGGTACGTGCCCGACGCCGTGAAGTCGAAGGTAAAGTCGTGGCCCGCGGCGCCCAAGCTGTAGTAGCTGGCCCATGCCGGGCGCGACGGGTCGCAGACGCTTTCCTGGCCGCCGCCGTCCCAATAGGTGGGCACGTCCATGCGCGCCTTGGCCTGGGACGAGCCGTTGGTCTGGGTTACGTGGAAGGTCGTCGCGGTGCCCGCGGGGGCGTCGTTCCACGAGACGGTGAAGGTGACGCCGTTTTGGGTTGCCGTGGCGGAGTGTGCGTAGGTGGTTTGTGCCGTGGCGGAGATCGCTTCGGGAGTGCCGTTGGTTTGGGCTCGGAGGGATGGGGCGGGGGTGCCGGTTGCGGCGGTGGTGCCGGGCGTGGCGGTTGCGGTGGTGCTGCTGGGTGTGGCGGTTGCGGTGGTGCTGCTGGGTGTGGCGGTGTTGTTGGTCGTTGCGTTTGCCACGGGCGCGCTTGTGTTGGCGTCGCTCTCGGCCTCGCCCGCGTCGCTGGTTGCGGTGCCGGCCTGCGCCTGCTGCTCTACGGTTGCCTGAGGCTGGATGGCTTCCGCAATGGCTGCCATGGGCATCGTTGCGCTGAGCATGGACGAGCACGCGATCGCGCAGAGCAGGTAGTAAAGGGGTCGTTTCATAGCGGAGCCTCTCGGTAAGCAGCCAATAGGGTCCGAAGGCAGCTCCAGGCCAGCACTCCGCACATATTTTGTTGCGGTTTATTTTACGGGAACCCCAGTCAACATCAGCGAACTTTCTGGGGGGATGTTGGGGAGGGGCGAGCCCTAGGCCCTTTCGACACCACCTATATTGTGAATCAGCATCACCGCCCACCCGGACAATTATTGCCATTTGGCACCGCCATTAAACGTCCTCCCGCGCATCCCCGTTACGCTCGGGCTGCCATGCAGTCCAGAGAACGAGGAGGTTCCACATGGCGAGAAGGATCAGGGCCAGGGAGGTCCTGAGGCTGAGGTCGGTGAACGGGCTGTCGCAGAACGCGATCGCCCGTACCGCCCACGTCTCGAAGCACAGCGTCCAAGACGTGCTGGAGGCCGCGAGGGGGGCGGGGCATCTCCTGGGAGGACGTCGAGGGGATGCCCGAGGAGGCGGCCTACGCGCTGCTGTTTCTGGCGCCCTTGGCTCGGCGCCGGGGTTTATATGGACGGGGTCAACATGCGGCAGCGTTTCGGTGTGGCTTGCTAGCAATGAAAGGACACCGGGATCCACGTCGGCCTCAGTGGCCAATTGTAATACCGTAGGTGCCAGCTCGCGATATTCGGTCGTGCTCGGGCGTGCAAATGCTCAGCGCGTTGGGCAGCTCGACTTTTTCGATACCGTTTGACGAAATCAACTAGACAGATGTCTTCTTCAAAAGTGTTAGGGAGTACTATTGCTTAAGGCGTTCAGCATATGTACTTTGCTGCCATGGAGTCCAGGGCTTGCGAGCTGACGGCCCTGGGCAAGTAGTTTTGGCGCCTTGCCGATACTGGGAAGATGTAGGCAATTCGTTTCTATTGTGATGATCATTCGCGAATCGGAGATTGGTCAGAGATGCCTAATTACGCTTTTTACTATGACGAAAGTCAGCATAGTCGCCTTTTAAATCTCAGGACGATCACTGCCGATGAATTTTACGATGGATTTGTAGTTGCAATAGTTGGATGGAACGTTCACCGGGAGCAAGATCTAGCAGTCAAATACTCTGAGTTTGAAAATAAGTACCTCTCTCCAAACGCTAAAGAGTTAAAGAGTACCGTTCTTAAAAAGAGTCACTTTAAATACGGTTTTAAATCTTTATCCTCGAACAATGCACGCCTGATAAGCGATTTCCTCGACTTGTTTGATGAAGACATATATGTTTATTGCGCCTTTTCAAGCAAGGCTGAATGGCTAATCGATAAGTTATTCAGCCAATATCAAAATAACCCTTGGTTTAATGCCGATTCGCTAAAGTACTCTCTTGCAAAGCTACTAGTTCAATATAGGCCTATTGAAGTGGTTGAGTCGTTATACCGATCTCCCGATGATTTGCTGACTGCGCTACGGGATTTTCTTCGAAAAAGAATTGAGCTAGACAAAACGAATCTCGAGCTTAAGCATACTGAAATTGATCAGTGTCAGCTGCTTTTGAATGTCATTGAATGCGCGGATCCGCTGGAGAATTATGAGTGGGAATATCATTCCGCTCTGTCTGGATTCGCGCTATATCTGAGTGAGCATAATGAAGTCGATAGCTACTCGCTTGTAATTGATCGTGAAGAGAAAACCAGGATCGCTGCAGAGCAGTTGGGTTTTAGCGGGGTGCGTCAAGCTGACTCGACAGGGTGTTTCGGCATTAGAATGTCCGATATGCTTGTTGGGATTGTGGCAAAGCTTATGAAAGCCATCCGTGATGAGCAAACCTATCAATCGCAAGAAGATGAGCTCAAAAAGAAGCTCTTTGATATAGAGTGGTTCAAGCTAAATGACGAACGGCTCGCGTTGTATAAAAAGTTACGACGAGTACTGATCCAGTATGATCAATGCTGGTACAAGTTTTATGCTAGCGGCTACTCAGATGACCTTGTGGTTTTGCTTTCGCTTCTTAACTACCTCAACAGTTTTGAAAATGCTTCTCAGCTTCGTGAGGTGGGCGAGAATATCTCGGAATATTTCAACACCTCATGTTGCGTGAGTCTTTCGGAGCACTTCCGCGTAATGGATGATGATCCTTTATGGGTGAGCCATTCGAGCGATCCCAGCAATCTGTTTCGCCCTCGCCTTAGAATCACTGATCAGCCAAGAATTTATACGGTGCTAAAGGTTATGTTTGCCAAGGACGGGGCCCCTATGGCTCTAATTTCTGACAACGGGCATGAAACTGCCCGCCTGCTGCCCGCTAGTCTAGTGAATTGGGTTGAGGACGTGCTTTCCTATGCCGCTCTCTTTGATTCTTTTTTCCCAGCGAAGGTGGCTTTTCAATATTCTGAGGGTCGATTTAGAGCTGATTTTCTTTCTTAGGGCATAGATTCGAAGCTCATAAGATAAATATGAGCTTAAAGAGGGCATCAATAATAATTTTCGATGCTGGAGCTATGCGGTCATTGATTACGGATTAATAACTATCTATAACCCTGTTTTATGAAAGGAGTTTGGTTGGGATGCGCTGGGGCAAGAGGAAGCCTTCTGTATTTGATTTAATAAAAGCGTTTATCGCTTGTGTTGCGGTCCTGTCTGTATTTTTGCTGATAGTCATCCAGTTTACATTTTCAATTGACGCTCCAGTTGAATGGCTGTGTCCCGTATGGGATGCCAACGGCCTACTTGGATAGCTCGGCGCGTTGGTCGGTTCAATTTCGGCCATTGCGGTACTGTATTTCTCGCTGCGGGCTGGGAGGGAAGACCGGAGACATTCTGACGTGATGAGCATTCTTCCGTGTATTGCCCTGACCCGTTTGTCTGCTAAGCCTTTTCGGTTGACGAAGAATAGTCTTGTTCACAGCATATTTACCGAAGACGATCCCAAAGACGACGAATATAAATCCGGCGTTTTGGACTGCGTAGACCGCCTTTCAATTAGTAACGGCGATCCGGCTGTCCCTTGTGGTGCTAATCCTGAGCCCAAACATGCCGCCAATCGCTATGTAGTGTCCAGTATAGGGGCTGGACCTGCGGTTAACGTTAGGGTTGGAATTGCTAGAAGAAATGACTTGCTGCATTCTGGGAGCCCCCAGATTGATTGGGGTAAAACTCGGCAGCTTCCGGTGGGTGGGGAGAGTGAGTTGGTCATCTATTTTGAGGGCAAAACAAAGCCGATGATGGAAGCTGGTTATCGCATCCTTATTGCCTACTCGGACATACTTGGTAACCGTTACCTTCAGTATTTTCCAATGACTTTTGACGAGCAAGATAATGTTCTGCAATCAACGGTTAACAATACAATTAATCGAATTAGGATTTCTTGGCCTAGATGAGTTCGGTTCCTGGCTGAAAGAGTGGGGGAGATGTGTTTTGCTCGGTGCTCCCGGCAAGCCGTGGACCATGCAGTGCATAGAAGTTACAAGATCATTAAGTTGTACAATGATTCGGCTGTTAAATAATTCGTAGACATGCGGGAGGCTGCATGGATGAATTTCGACCCAAGCCATGGCTGACTCCTGCTCAGCAAGTTCAGCATCTTGAATCGGAGGGCATTAAATTCGAGCTCACTTCGAAGGATAATGCTGAACGGTATCTTGAGGCGAATAATAATTTCTTTCGTATTAATCTATTTCGAAAAGGTTTTCCAAAGTATGTGGGCGGTCCGAACGACGGCCTCTTCATCAACTTGGACTTTGGAATGCTTTGCGATCTTGCAATCATCGACTATGAATTTCGGCAAGTGCTCCTTTCGATCGCAATTGATGTCGAGCACTATTCCAAAATTCAATTGCTGAGGTATTTGGAAGCCCATTCAGAAGACGGGCATTCAGTTGTCGAGAAATACATCTCCTCTAAAGATCGAAAGTTGAAAAATGGGCAAATAGCAAATTCGGTTAAATCGGAAATCAACCGAGGCGCAAATGGGTGTTACACAAACCAAATAATTGCCGATTACCCTGATTATCGTTATCCGGTCTGGGCTTTTGTTGAGCTTATTCCTTTTGGCACCTTTAACCAATTTCTTTTATTTATTGCGAATAAAGATCAAGATAAAAAGCTTAAAACTCGGTACTATCAACTTCAAAGCGTCAAAGCACTTCGTAATGCCTGCGGACATAATAATTGTATTATCGATGACCTTAAAGGAGGAAATCCTTCTCATGAGATCAGTCGAAATGTTAAAAACGCCTTACGTGCTGTCGGTTATTCGGATATCACCCTTTCAACGAAGTTGAGCAATGGCAGGATTCAGCAAATTTCGACGACTCTTTACTTGCATCATCTGATTGCATCTCCTGGCGTTGTTGCGGCAAAGGGCGTTCTACTTCACCAGTCTATTGACCGTATGTATCGCAATGCTCAGTATTACGATAAAAATGACCCTGTAAAATCTTCTTTTAGCTTTTTCAAAGGTATGATCGATGTATGGTACCCGACTGCCTGAGCCTCATGTATCATATGAGATGATGTTTTTGTGGTGGTCGAGGACACATGCTACACCATCTCATTGAGATGGTGTAGCATGTGTCCTGCAATACAAAAGTTCTTAGGGAGCTTTAAGGGCGACGCTTTCCACAAGAGAGTGTTGCCCTTTTTTCATGCATGCAATGTGTGACGTGCTGGCTAAGCGCCATTTCCGCAATGGAATGGTCGAGTATGAGCGGTTTCTTCTGGTTGGCGCGATCGTGGACAAACAATTGATATCGATTAGAATTAAACCAATTGCGGTGGAAGCCTTCGGGCGACACCTGAAGAGGGTTGATGCGTCGGCCCTCTTTTTTGTTTGGATGTAAGATTCGGCCTGTCAAAACTTGCATCTCAATTGAGAAAAGATGAAATTGCGTGTGATTTTCTGCTCGCATGTAACTTTACTGATGTTCATTTATCTGGCTCTAATTCGCAACGGATTCTTTGCTGAAGATTGACCGCGACTGTTCATTTCCTTAGAGTGTGAATTGTGATGAGGCCTTGCGACGGTACGTCCGGCTTGGTCCGCGGGAACCGCCGAAAGGCGGTTTTCGCGTTTAAGGGGCTTGTCGAGGATATCTAAAACAGGGGCCTGGTCTACCGATCTCGGACTTTCCCCGCACTTCCGGAATCGTCCGTCGGAAGTATGCGGCAAATTTCGGAACTCTCGAGCACATCGTCCTTTTCATGAAAAGAAACCGCAGGTAAAAGCGTTGCCGCTATCCAGTGTGATCGGCATGTCTAGAATTTGCCGCATACTTCCGGATTGAGCACCACTTGGTTGGATTGTTTTTCGATTTGGGGCTGCGGAGTCTAGTTTATGCCTTGTTATTTGTATTTAAATAGTTACACTTAACTTATAAGTTAAGTGTAACTAGAAATGGGAGGTGGCCTTTGGCAGAAGGATATGAACTTGACGAATATAGAGACCCCAAGGGCCGCCCGTTTTGGGAGCTGACGACTTCTTCCGACAACTCTCAATTTCAGAAGATGATGTCAGACCCTAAGCGTAAAATTGCCGCTCGTAAAATGATCGTCCAGATTTCAAAAATCTATGATTATGGGTTAAAGGTTGCCAGTGGGACCTCAAAGCTAAGATGCATTGATTCTAAGATTGGCCTCTATGAACTAAAAGGGTTTGACGGGGCAAATCGAGAGATGATTTATGCCATATGCCAGGGCGTAGACAAAATTGTTCTATTGTTTTGGTTTAAAGGACATCGGGGATCGGGAAATATCAGTAAGGAAATTGATCGGGCCAAGCGATTAGCCGTAATAGCATGTCAGCTTCTGGAATCTGAGCGTTGACTTTTATACTTGGCTTTCGAAACGGAGAACACAATGAATAAAGTAGATTTATCTGATTTTTACGCCGAGACAGAAACTAGCGAAACACGCGCTTATGAACACGCGCTAGATATCGAGTTTATTGTTCATCGCGAGATGAAGCATTTGGGTTTAAGCAAAAGCGATTTGGCAAAGCGTATGGGCGTGAGCCTTCAGTCGCTTTCGAAGCTGCTGAATTCTCAGCCCAATATGACGCTGAAAACGATCGCTAGGTTCGAGCTTGCTTTGGGTATTAGGATCGTTCCTAAGGTTACCGTTAGCTATTCCAAAGAGCTCCCGTTTCTCTTGCCCGGCGAATCCCTGCGTAAGCAATGGTCTTTTAGCAGCGAGCGTCCGTCCTCGCAAGCGAAGTTCGAAATGATTCCTGGAGGTTTGGCGGCATGAGTAGGGATTTTATTGCTCCGATTCAAGTCGTTCATTTGTTCGTCGTTGACTCCGATTTCCATATCGAGGATTCGCCCTCGGATAACATGGAATTAAAAGTTGACGTTAGCTACCAAGATGTCCATCTTTCGAAAAAAGGTAATGATGCACGCGCAAGTCTAAAGATGTGCGTAATTGGCAGCCTTCTTGACAGAGACGAAGGTGCACAGGAGAAGATGCACGCTGGCGTTACGGTATCCATCTCGGTTTCAGCGCAAATGCCAATGAACCCTCCCGATGACGAGGCGCGTCACTACCTTCTTTCAAATGCCATTTCGATGGCATATGCCCATGCGAAGAGCTATTTGATGGTTGTTACTGGGCTTTCGCCTATGGGGGCGCTTACGCTGCCCGCTGTCCTTCCTGCCGAACTGGCGGCAGATTGCGATGTGCCCTTTCAAAGTGAATAAGCCATACGCTGACTGTTGAACTTTTAGGTGGCGGGAATGCCATGGTCGCGGTTGTTTTCCGGAAGTGCGGGGAAAATCGGAAACCGCCGAGCACAACCTGGTTTTTGGCAACAAAACCGCAGGTCGCAGGAGCGCAAAACCGGGGTCTGGTCGGCGGATCTCGGATTTTCCCCGCACTTCTGGAATCGCTGAACGGAAGTATGTGGCAAATTCCGTAACCCCCGAGCACACAACCGTTTTCGAATAAAGAAACCGCAGGCAAAAGCGTTGCCGCTTTTGGGTATGGTCGGCATGTCGGGATTTTGCCGCATACTTCTGAATTCAGTGCCTAGCGCCTTATATCATCTGAGGCTTTAAGCTCTTGATTGACTATATTTAGAGTCTATAATCAAAGAAAAACTCTGAAATATGTTTTCAAAACACTGATAGGAATGTTGAGGACGATGCTTTGCCAGTTCACTTTCAGGAATTACAGATCTTATCGCGATGAGGTGGAACTATCCATGCAGGCTACGCCGATGCGGGAGTTTGAGCGTTCCCTTGTCGAGTGGCCTGACGGTCAGAGCTTCCTGCCGGTGGCTGCGGTGTACGGGCCTAACGCTGGTGGCAAATCCAACCTACTCGAGGCGCTCGACTACGTGCGTTCGGCGGTTGCCAGACCGGTTAGGCTGCTGTCCGCCCGTGCTGGCGCTCCTGAAGGCGAGCGTCCGTCGATGGCTCGCTGTTCGGCTTTCGAGTTCGATGACGTCTCGGCCACTGAGCCCACGGAGTTCGAGCTCTACTACCGCGCAGGTGAGCATGAATACCGCTATGCCCTTTCCGTTCACGCCGACGAGATCGTGTCCGAAGGGTTGTGGCGACGTAAATTGGGCGCGTCACGCACGGCGATGCTGTTCGAGCGCGAGGGCACAGAAGTCGAGCTTGGCCCTACGTTGCGCAAGCTCGTGACCGCCGCTAAGTTCAACCCGAGCCTGCCGTACCTGTCATTCCTTTGCATCAACTTCGATACGCCGGCGGTCCAAGAGGCTGCCAGCTGGTTTCTCGACGCTGTGTTCCTCAACTACAACAGTTCCTACCTGGAGCGGATGCTCGAGCAATTGCTTGACGAGGGCGACTCTCCCGAGGTCACGCGTTTCCTGCTTGCTGTTGACGTTCGTATCGATGGCTTTAGGGTGGAGAGGGCACCGGAGTGGCGCGGTCAGCGCGTCTTTGTCAGGCACGAGGTGGGCGGAAAACCCTATGAGCTGCGTCTGTCAGAGGAGTCTGCCGGCACCCAGAAGCTCATTGGGTTGGCTGCGTATCTGATGGCAGCGCTCGAGTGTGGTGGCACCGTTATTGTCGACGAGCTCGACGCCAAACTGCATCCGAAGCTCCTGCGCTACGTGATTCTGCTGTTTAAGGACCCCGAAGTCAACAAGAGCGGCGCGCAGCTCATATTCTCGTCCCAGGACGTATCAACCATGCGAAACGACGTGTTTCGCCGCGACGAGATATGGTTTACCGCGCGCGGTGAAGGGGAAGCCAGCCAGCTATGGTCGCTTGCCGACATCCACGAGGCGAACGGCAACCTGGTGAGCAAGAACGCGGCCTTCGACAAACAGTACCTGTCCGGCCGCTACGGGGCCGACCCGTATCTAACCCGCATCGAGGAGTGGGATTAGCATGGCGGCAAAAAAGTCGAGGGGCTGGCGCAGCGGCAAGCGCGAGGGGCGCCCGCGCATGGTCCAGATGACACGCCACCTCGTGGTGACCAAGGGTAAAGAGACTGAGCCTCGCTACTTTGAGGGCGTGCGTGCCGCTTTGGGCACGGCAAACGAACGAAAGGTCGCCGTTGTCGTTAAGGGAACTGGCAACATACGCTTGACCTGCTCGACTTCGCCGTTGAACATTGTCGCTATGCGCCTGAGACATTTGATCACGTGTGGCTCGTCTTCGATAAGGACGACTTCCCTGCATGCGATTTTGATGCGATGGAGCGTAAATGTGCAGAGCTCTCCGATGGGTCAAGGACGTTTCATGCGCTGTGGTCGAACCCCTGCTTTGAATTGTGGCTCCTTTTGCACCTTCGCTATACGACTGCTCCCATGACGGCCGCGGAGTGCCAGCGTGCCCTCGCTCAGGCGATGTCCAGGGACCTGAATATCGAGTATCGAAAGAACCTGGACGGGCTGTTCGGAGCAGTGGATGGCGAGCGTGCCGAAGCGCTGCGACGTGCGGGGCGCCTCATCGCGCACCATAGGGGACTATGCAACATCAAGCCGTCTGCGCAAAACCCTGCAACCAAGGTGGGCGAGATATTCGACGTGATAGTGCCGTATCTGGTTGGATAGTCGAGTTCAATCAGGCTTGCTGGGGCGTGGGGTTCATGGAAGATGCTGCATGCCGGTCTGTTCGTTTTCTTGAATTGGATTGACCCTATGGGACCTGAATGGGATACTAGCATTAATTAGCGGTATTGACGTAGTCAACCTACGGGCCTACGTTCTGTGGAGAGGCGGCTGTTCTTTTGGATGGTCGCCTTTCTGTATTTTGTGGTTAACATGCCTGGCAAGCCTTGAAGATCCGGATGTAAGTTTTGGCCAGTCAAAAGTTACATCTCAATTAGGAAAGGGCAAAATATCCGACGGTTTTCTGCTCGCATGTAACTTTACTGACACGTGCTTGTCCGACTTGAACTCGGCTCGCTGACATTTCGCTCATCGACTATGCACGGCATGTTGCCGCTCTCGTTGTAAGACGTGCGACGGTTGAGGTATGCTTGCATAAATAAAAAACGAAGCCTACTGATGGCTATAGTTTTGCGAGGGGGTTCCTTCCCAACGGAGGGCATCCCCTAGTTTTATTTAGATGGACATTTCGGTACGTCCGTGACAACTGGATGTTGTCGCGGATGCCCTCATTGTCGCTAGAGCTCTCGATCCAGGCTGTAATTCCGGAAGTGCGGGAAAAATCGAAAACCTCCGAGCACAACTCGATTTTTTGCAACAAAACCGCAGGTCGCGGAAGCACAAAACAGGGGTCTGGTCGGCGTTTTTCGATTTTCCCCGCACTTCCGAAATCGACCGTTAGAAGTATGCGGCAAATTATGGAACCCCCGAGCACACCACCATTTTTGCGCAAAGAAATCGCAGGTAGACGCGTTGTCGCTACTCGGCATGGTCGACCTGTTCCGATTTTGCCGCATACTTCCGGATTTGATGCCTTTTATCCTATTTTGGCGCGCTCGCACGGTCTAAAGATGTTCTTAAATCACCCTTAAAGATTTTGGACATATGCGCGAGCAGCGTACAATACGCATGTTTAACATGATTGAGATCTAAAGGGAGGGGAGCGCACGGTGGAAGTGCTGGTTGTTGGCAATACTTCGTATGTCGATGACGATTTTTGCGCCAAGGCGTTCCCGGGGGACCATGTTCAGGTTGTGGCTGCGAGCGACGCCCAACGCGATGGGTCGCCGGCTCCCTCGTCCTGGAATGAGCTGCTGCAACACCTGGACCAGGCCTACGAGTTCGATCGCGTGGTCTATCTCTCTACCTACCTCACGCCGCATACCGAGACCTTTGGCGACATCGAGCTGCTGCGCTCGGTCTTTCGTGCCTGCATGGACCGCCAGATCCAGCTGCTGTTTGTGACGGGGCCGGCAGGGGCGGATGGCGACGTCGATGCCGCGGGTCAAACCGGCAAGGGCATCATTGCCCGCGCGGCCAACGACCTGTGCCGCTACTATGCGGCCCGCGACGGCATCCAAGCAAAGATTCTGTGCGTTCCGTATCTGTATACCGCGTCGCCTGCGTTGGCAGATCCGTTTATGACGCCGCTGTTTCAGACGTGCTCGCGCGGCTCGGTCGCGTTAAAGGGCAGCGCGGCGTCTCCGCTGCAGGCTCTGTGCGCCGAGGAGCTGGCCGCTCTGGTGCACCGCATTTTCGATAGCTGGGACGCCGCCTTCGAGGAGCTCGACGTTGCGGATTGCTTCTCCCATACGGTGGGCGACTTGGGCGAGGCGTTGCAGGGCCTGTTCCCGGGGCTGGACGTAACCTATGGCGACGACGCGGAAGCTTCCGTGGCGCCGAGCGATGCCATCCGCAAGCGCTATGGCTGGTTCCAGCGCTACGACGTGCTCACCGATCTTTCGACCATACATGCCCACTGGGAGCAGTCCCGCGCGGGCAGGCGCCACCCGCTGCGCCATGCCATCGACCGTATGCGCGAGCACACGCTGCCTGTCACATGCGCAGAGACCGCGCTTGCTTGGGTGCTCTTTGAGTGCCTGGAGCGGGTGTTTTCCCAGTCGGCACAGCTTAACGTGCTCGACTACCGCCTGCTGTATGTGGTACTGATCGGCACACTCTACGGGCTCGATTTTGGCCTGGTCGCGGCGCTGCTGGCCTCGATTGGCCTGGCTGCGAGCTACTTTACCCAGTATGGCTATACCTTCCAGGGACTGTTCTACGAGCCCTCTAACTGGCTGCCGTTCATCGCCTACTTTGTGGTGGGCGCCGTATGCGGCTATGTGCAGCTGCGCAACCGCGAGGCGCTCAAGGCCGAGCGCGCCGAGAACGAGCTCGTTCGCAACCGCAATGACTTTTTGGGCCGGCTCTACCACGACGCGATTGAGGATAAACAGGCCTACAAGCGGCAGATTGTGGGTCGCCACGACAGCTTTGGCAAGATCTTTGCCGTGACGCAGGAGCTCGACGTGCTCAACCCGCGCGATATCTACCGTAAGTGCTGCGAGTTGCTCGGCGAGATTTTGGAAAACGACTCGGTGACGATCTACCACGTTTCGGGTGGGGCGTTTACGCGCCTGGTCGCCGCGAGCCCGGCAATTTCTTCCGATGCGCTGCGCTCGTTGGCGCTCGACGATCTTAAGGCCATGATGGAGGGCGTGGACCACTCGGGCCTGTGGGTGAACCGCAAGCTGGTGCCGGGGCTGCCCATGTTTGCCTACGTGATGGAGCGCGACGGGGCACCGGCGATCTTTATCTTTGTGCGACGCGTGGCCGAGAGCCAAATGACCCTCTATTACCAAAACCTGTTCCGCATTTTGTGCGGTCTGGTTGAAAGCGCGCTGGGCCGCGCCTTCGATTACGAGGCCGTGGCGCAGGACAAGCGCTGCATTGCGGGCACGCGTGTGCTTAAGCAGGATGCCTTCGGTCGCGAGCTTGCCACCGAGCAGGCGCTTGCAGACAGCAAGATGGGGAGCTATTTGCTCTTGCGCGTGGTTCCGGGCATGGAGCCCGTCGGCGAGCTGGTTGGGGCGATTGGGTCGGCGATCCGCGAGAGCGATGCCGCGGGCCTGGTCGGCGACACGCTGTATCTGCTCATGCGTCAGGCCACCGAGGCCGACCTGCCCGTCATTTGCAAGCGCATGGCCTCTAAGCAGATTGCCGTCGAGCATGTCGACGGCGAGGGCGCTGTGGCACTGCTGCGGCAGATTGATCCCGCCGGCTCCGATGGCGAGGGGGATGCTGCTTGATCTCGCTTGTTGCCGCCGTGTTCTTATTGATAATCCACACGCTGGTGTGCCTGGTGCTCTGGACGCTTATGAAGGTGGGCCTGCTACCGGTCCGCGGACACATGCTGCCCGTGATGGTGCTCGTGCCGTTGTGGGGCCCGTTGCTGGTGGTACTGCTCTGCGCACGCGACCAGGCATGTGGCGACGCGTCTCGTGCCAGCGCGTTGGAATCGCTTCGCTTACAGGACGATATACGTCGCGGCGTGCAGGTTCAGCGCCGCGAGGCCGATGCCGGCGTGGTGCCGCTCGAGGAGGCGCTCATCGTCAATGACGCGGGCGACCGCCGGCGCCTTATGCTCTCTATGCTCACCGAGGACCCGGGCGCCTATCTGGCGCAGCTCCAGGCCGCTAAGCTCAACGATGACGTCGAGGTCGCGCACTATGCCGCGACGGCCGTGGCGCAGATCTCCAAGGAGTCCGACCTCAAGCTGCAGCAGCTGGAGCGTGCGTTTAAGGCCGATCCCAGCGCGCAAAATCTGGATGAGTACTGTGACTACCTTGGTGACTATTTGGCCTCTGGTCTGGCCGAGGGGCGCGTGGCGCAGATTCAGCGCCAGCAGTATGCCCGCCTGCTCGCGCGTCGTTGCGAGCGCGAGGACGGGACGGCGCTGCGCATTCGCTACGCCACGGCGTTGGCCGATGCTGGCGAGCTGGACGAGGCCGAGGCCGTGACCACGCAGCTTGTGGCAGATGCGCCGGACGAACAGGAGGCGTGGATGCTTTGCCTGCGTCTTGCCGTGACGCGCCACGATGGCGAGGGCGTGCAACAGGTGATCGACGCGATCGACAAGCAGCATGTGTATTTGAATGCCGACAACCGCGAGAAGCTGGCATTTTGGCGCGATGGGGAGGAGGCACGATGAGCGTGGTGCAACATGTCCGCGACCGTGCGGGCCATTTTCGCTGGATGGGGCTGCTCGTGGTGTGGACGGTCTTTATCGCCATGGCCGCTGTCCTGTTGATTGAGCGCGCCGGCGTGCAATACAGCGCAGGGCAGCACAAGCTTGGCATGCTTGCCGCCACTGATGCCAAGCCCGCAAGCTCGGCAATCTTTGGCCAAAAGCCTACGTGCCTGGTCATTAGTGACTCGGACCAGGACGGCGTCGAGGACGTCAAGGAGCAGTTCGACCAGATTCTGCTCGATATGAAGATCGCACATCGTGACGTGGATATCGCCACCGATAGCGCGGATGCGATTCCCTCGCTTACGTCGTTTGACCGCGTGATCGTACTGATGCCCTCACTCGACGCGCTGGGCACGCACCTCACCGACCTTATGAGCTGGGTGAGCGCCGGCGGTTCGCTGATGCTCGCCATGACCCCGGAGAACTCCGGTTACTTGCAGGCGATTGCGCCCAAGTTGGGTATCGATACCGTGGGTTATGAGTACACCACTGCCGAAAGCATCGTCCCGAGTAAAGACTTTATGCTGGGCGGTGGCCAACGCTACGAGCTCTCGGATCCCTTTAAATCGTCGCTGCTGGTTTCACTGCGCGAGACGGCGCATGTGTGGGCCAAAACCGGCGATACGGGCGCGCCCCTTGTTTGGTCGAGCGATTGTGGCAGCGGACATACCGTGGTGTGCAACATTGGCATTTACAGCAAGGTCATGCGTGGCTTTTACGCTGCGGCGATCAGCCTGTTGGGTGATGCCACAGCCTACCCGGTCATCAACAGCGCCGTGTTCTACTTGGACGACTTTCCGAGCCCCGTGCCCTCGGGCGACGGCACCTACATCAAGCGCGACTATGGCCTTTCCATTGCCGATTTCTATACCAAGGTGTGGTGGCCCGATCTGCAAAAGCTCGCGCAGAAGTACGACATTCGCTACACGGGCGTGATGATCGAGAACTACGAAGACGTGGTCAACCAGGTCGAGCCGGTGCGTCAGGCGGACACCACGCAGTTCCGCTACTTTGGCGGCATGCTGCTGCAGATGGGCGGCGAGCTGGGCTTTCACGGTTACAACCATCAGCCGCTCGCGCTTTCGGATACCGACTACGGCACGCTGTATGGCTACAAAACGTGGAAGAACAAGGACACGCTCGTCGCGGCGCTCAACGAGCTCATCGCCTTCCAAGACGACGTCCTGCCCAATGCGCACGGCTCGGTTTATGTGCCGCCGTCGAATATCCTTTCGGCCCGCGCCCGCAAGATCATTGGCGAGGACGTGTCGCGCATTAAGACCATTGCCAGTACGTATTTTGAGGACGGAACCGATCTGCCCTACGTGCAGGAGTTTGGCGTGGCAAGCGATGGCATCGTGGAGCAGCCGCGCATTGTCTCGGGCGGCATGGTCGACGATACCTACATGCGTTTGGCTGCGGTGTCCGAGCTCAATATGCACTACGTGAGCACGCACTTTATGCACCCGGATGACCTGCTGGATCCCGACCGCGGCGCCAAGGAGGGATGGGAGGTTTACAAAGGAGGCCTGACCGACTACCTGGACTGGCTTACCACGTCGGCGCCCGACCTGCGCCACCAGACGGGATCAGAGTGCTCGGGTGCCATACAGCGTTATTCGTCCGTGACGGTGAACGTGGATACGAGCGACGATGCCTGGACGCTCAGCCTGGGCAACTTCCATGACGAGGCATGGTTCATGTTCCGTGCCAATAACGGCGAGCCGGGCTCGGTGTCCGGTGGCGAGATAACGCATCTGACGGGCAACCTGTACCTGATCAAGGCGACGGACAAAACGGTGACGATTGAGCGCAGGGAGGGTGGCGACCGATGAGAATCTGCTTGGTGCTCGAGGGCTGCTACCCCTATGTGCACGGTGGCGTGTCCACCTGGATGCACGGCTACATCCAATCCATGCCCGAGCACGAGTTTGTGCTGTGGGTGATCGGCGCGCATGCCGCCGACCGCGGCAAGTTTGTTTACGAGCTGCCCAAGAACGTCGTCGAGGTGCACGAGGTGTTTTTGGACGACGCCCTTCGTCTTTCGGGCGAGCAGCACGAAGCCAGCTTTAACGCTCGTGAGCGCGAGGCGTTGCGCCGTCTGGTGTCGCTCTCCAACCCGGACTGGGACGTGCTATTCGACATCTTCCAGCGTCGCCGTGTTCACCCGCTCTCGTTTTTACAGAGTCGCGCGTTTATGGACATCTTCCGCGACGTGTGCCTGGCCGAGTACCCCTACGTTCCGTTTGCCGATGCCTTCCACACCATGCGCTCTATGTTACTGCCCGTGCTGTACCTGCTGGGCAGTGAGGTGCCGGTGGCGGACGTGTACCACGCGATCTCGACCGGTTACGGCGGTCTGCTTGCCTGTCTGGGCTCGAGCGTTCACAACGCGCCGGTGCTGCTGACCGAGCACGGCATCTACACGCGCGAGCGCGAGGAAGAGATCATTCGCGCCGACTGGGTGGTGCCCTCGTTTAAGGACCGCTGGATTCGCTTTTTCTACGTGCTGTCCGAGGAGATCTACCGCCGCGCCTTCCGCGTGACGAGCCTGTTCCACAACGCCCGCAAGACGCAGACCGACATGGGCTGCGACGCATCCAAGTGCCTGGTCATTCCCAATGGCATCCAGTTTGACCGCTTTAAGGACATTCCCCTTAAGTCCGATGACGGCTGGGTGGACATTGGCGCCGTGGTGCGTCTGGCGCCCATCAAGGACGTCAAGACCATGATCTACGCCTTCTTTGAGCTGCACGAGCGCCTGCCCAAGGTGCGCCTGCACATCATGGGCGGCGTGGACGACGAGGAGTACGGTGCCGAGTGCCACGCGCTGGTCGATACCCTGGGCGTGCGCGATCTGATCTTTACCGGGCGCGTCAACGTGGTCGAGTACATGGAAAAGCTCGACTTTACCATTCTGACGAGCATCTCCGAGGGCCAGCCGCTCAGCGTGCTGGAGTCGCTTGCAGCGCGCCGCCCCTGCGTGACGACCGAGGTGGGCTGTTGCCGCGAGCTGCTCGAAGGCGCCCCGGGCGATGACTTTGGCGTGGCGGGTTTTGTGAGCCCGCCCATGTACCGCAAGGGCCTGGCCGACGCCATGGAGCGCATGTGCGCGAGCCGTGCACGCCGTCTGGAGATGGGGGAGCGCGGTCAGCGTCGCGTGGCGACCTACTATCTGCACGAGCAGATGCTCGCCAACTACCGCGCGCTGTACGCCGAGACGGCCCGCGCGTTTAACCTGCCCAAGAAGGGGGTGTAGCCGATGGCCGGAATCGGATTTGAGCTCAAGCGTCTGTTTAAGCGTAAGGGTCTGTTTGCGACGATGCGCGCCTATGGCTACGCCGGCATTGTGTGCACGGGCCCCATGCTGTTGGGCGTGTTGCTGCAGGTGGGCATTCTGATGCTGTGCGGCGCGTGGGGCGTGGACCGTGCCAACCAAGACCTGCTGGTGTGCATGGTGACGTACACGCTGCTGGCTTCGCTCGTGCTGACGAGCTTTTTCTCCATGCCGGTCACGCGCTTTTTGGCCGATATGCTCTTTGCCGAGCGCGAGGACGAGATCCTGCCTTCGTTTTGGGGCTCCAATGCCATCATGCTCGTCGCGGGTACCGTGCTCTACGGCATCTTTCTGCTGTTCTCGGGCGCCACACTGCTGCAGGGGCTGCTGTGCCTGTTCCTGTTCAACATCATGATTGTCAACTGGAACGGCATGAGCTACCTCACGGCCATCAAGGACTATCAGGGCATTCTGTGTAGCTTCGCCGCCGCCATTGGCGTGGCGTGCCTGTGCGCTCTGGGAGCTCTAGCGCTGTGCCTGCCGCCCGTCGAGGGCTTACTTGCGAGCATTGCGTTGGGTTACGGGGTCATGCTCGTTTGGGACGTCGTGCTGCTGTACAGCTATTTTCCGCAGAACGATTGCAGCCCCTGGCGCTTTTTGCATTGGCTCGACCAGTTTATGCCGCTCGCGCTCACAGGGCTCTTCACCAATTTGGGACTCTTTGCCCACCTGGTCATTATTTGGGCAGGACCGATTGGTGTGCAGGTCAAGGGGCTGTTTTACGGCGCGCCCTACCACGACGTTCCGGCGCTCATCGCCTTTTTGACGATACTCGTCACGACCGTCAACTTTGTGGTGTCGGTCGAGGTCAATTTCTATCCGCGCTACCGCGAGTACTACAGCCTGTTTAACGACGGCGGCGTGGTGGGCGACATTATGGTGGCCGAGGAGGAGATGCTCGCTACGCTCAATCGGGAACTGCGGTTTTGCGCGCTCAAGCAGCTGTTTGTGACGGCGGCGGTGATCTCGCTCGAGACCACGGTGCTTTCGGCCCTGCCGCTCGGCTTTAACAACCTGATGCACGGGTATTTCCGCACGCTGTGCGTGGGTTATGGCCTGTATGCCGTGGGCAACACGATTCTGCTCATCTTGCTGTACTTTACCGACTACAAGGGCGCCGTGCTGGCCTCGGGGCTGTTCGCGGGTGTGGCGGGGCTGGCAACGGTTGTCTCGCAGTTTTTTCCGCAGCAGTTTTACGGCTTTGGCTTTTTGCTGGGCGCGGCAGTGTTTTTTGTCGTGGCGCTGATGCGGCTCGATACCTATACTGCCAACTTGCCGTATCGTATCCTGAGTCAGCAGCCCATTGTGGCGACCGACAAAGAGGGTTGGTTTACCGAGCTGGGCCACATACTCGATCGTGCCGAGCAGCGCTACGAGGGGCGGCGTCTTGAGGGCGAACCGCATGGTGCGTTTGAGCGCACGGTGGTTTGCGTGTATCTAAAACATTGGGGAGGTCCTGATGACCGATAGGATGATATCGCGTCGCCGCCTGATTGAGGCGGCTGCCGGCACGCTGCTGCTTTCGGGCTGCTCGTCGCAGGACGAATCCTCGACCAAAAAGGCCAAGAAGCAGGGCAAGATTAAAAAGGCCGATGCATCCAGCGATACCAAGCACCTGCGCGATAAGGACGACCTGTACGAGGTCTACGACGATTCGGGCATCGTGTGCATGTATCTGACGGTCTCTCGCGGCAACAGCTCCGAGAATACCGACCATTCGTGGGCCGAGATCAATACGTACTCGGTGTATGACTATCAGGCTATGGATGTCGAGCGCTATCAGGTTTTGGGTCTACTTCAGCCGGGCGACGATAAAGGTCCCGTGGCGGGGGAGGTCGGTTACGGCGAGGAAGCGCCCAACGCCACCGTGCAGGTGCGTGGTCAGTCCTCGAGTAAGGGCGTTCAGAAGAACTATAAGGTTGAGCTTAAGCGCGGAAAAGGTACATGGCGACAGCAGCGTTCCATCGCGCTCAATAAGCATATGAGCGAGGGCCTGCGCTTTCGCAATAAGATGGCCTATGACCTTATCCGCGGTATCCCGCAGATGATGGGCCTACGCACGCAGTTTGTGCACCTGTGGGTGTGCGACCAGACCGAAAAATCTAACGACACCTTTGAGGACTACGGCCTGTTTACGCAGGTGGAGCAGCTTAACAAGACGGCGCTTAAGGCACATGGGCTCGATAAGAGCGGGCACCTGTATAAGGTGAATAACTTTGAGTTTGAGCGCTACAAGGACATTATCAAAATGGCCGATGATCCAACGTTCAACCAGGCAGATTTTGATTATTTGCTGGAAACGAAGGGTGATTCCGACCATTCGAAGCTCATTGAGATGCTCGATGCGCTCAACGATGATTCGCAAAAAATCGACGATGTGCTTGCCGAGTATTTCGATATCGAGAACCTGGTCTATTGGCTGGCGTTTCAGCTCCTGACGGGCAACTGCGACACGCAGAACCGCAACTTCTACTTGTATAGCCCACTCAATTCCAAGGTCTGGTACTTCTTGGATTGGGATAACGACGGTATGCTTCGCAAGCGTGAGCTCGAGCTCCACGATCATACGGATTATTCGAGCTGGGAGCGCGGCGTTAGCAACTACTGGGTCAATGTTCTGTTCAGGCGCGCTCTAAAGAGTAAGTCGTTCCGCAGCGAGCTCGACGACGCCGTCAAGGACGTGCGCTCGTACCTGACCGAGGAGCGCTTGACCAAGATGATCAAGCATTACCGCGAAGTGACCGAGTCGTTGGTATTTGCGTCTCCCGATATCGACCATCTGCCTGTGACCAAGGATGAGTACGAGCAGATCGCCGCGGCGATCCCATCCGAGATCGAGGAGAACTACAAAAGCTATCGCGAGAGCTATAAGAAGCCCATGCCGTTCTACATAGGCGCGCCGCAGATCGACAACGGTAAGCTGCGCGTTAACTGGGACGCCGCATACGACTTTGAGGCGCGCGACATTCGCTACACCGTGGAGCTGGCGCGCGACTACGCCATAGCCGACGTGGTCTTTAAGGCTGAGGACGTGCTGCTGCCCGAGGTGACCTGTGATGCGCCCGACACCGGCCAGTATTTTGTGCGTGTGCGCGCCACCAACTCCGACGGCTATACGCAGGATGCGTTTGATTACTACGTGACCGACGATGGCAAGCAGTACGGCATGAAGTGTTTCTACGTGCAAGACGGCGGCAAGGTCGTGGAGGACACGTATGAGGAGGGCTAGCGCGCTGCTTGAGCGCCTGGCGGCTCCGCCTGTGCGTGCCACGCAGGAGCGTTACCGCCACGAGCTCAAATATCTCATTAACGAGGGCGAGCACGCCGCGCTTGCCTGTCGCATGGCGCCGGTGTTTAAGCTGGACAAGCATGCGCAGGCGGGCGGTTATACCATTCGCAGCCTGTACTTTGACGACTACTGCAACTCGGCCTACGAGGAAAAAGACGCCGGTATTCTCATGCGCAAAAAGTATCGCGTGCGCATCTATAACGGCAGCGACAAGGTGATTAAGCTCGAGCGCAAAAAGAAGTACGGCAGCTGGATTTACAAGGAAGACGCGCCGCTCACGCGTGGCGAGTTTGAGCAGATCCTGGCTGGCGACTACGACTTTTTGCTGCGCAGTCCACACCAGCTGTGCCGCGAGTTCTACATCGAGTGCATCTGCAATATGATGCGCCCGCGCACCATTGTGGATTACGAGCGCGAGCCGTGGGTGATGGACGAGGGCACCGTACGCATTACGTTTGACATGAACGTGCGCGCCGCGGTGGGGAGCTTCGATATCTTTGACGCGACGCTGCCCGCCCTGCCGGTCTTGGAACCGGGCAAGCTGGTTATGGAGGTCAAGTTTACGGAGTTTTGCCCGCAGCTCGTGCGCGATATGGTGCCACCGGGCGCGGCCGAACTCACGGCGGTCTCCAAGTACTGCCTGTGCTACGACAAGACCTCCTACCTTCGCGGCTTTAACTACTGGGAATCGGATTTTGAGAACCGAGGGGATATTTAGACCATGAGCACCAGGGACTTTTTTAAGAACTCCGTCTTGGAGGCGTTTGGTCAGGTCGACCCGGCCAAGATCGGCTTGTCGCTGCTCGTGGCGCTCGCCATGGGCATCCTGATCTATTACGTGTACAAGCGCTTTTTTACCGGCGTGGTGTATTCGCGCAGCTTTGCCGTGACGCTCGTGGGCATGTGCGTGCTGACGTGCATGGTGACGCTCGCGATCTCGACCAACGTGGTCATCTCGCTCGGTATGGTCGGTGCCCTGTCCATCGTGCGTTACCGTACGGCGGTAAAGGACCCGCTCGACTTGCTGTATCTGTTTTGGGCCATTACCACGGGCATTACGGCAGGTGCCGGCATGTACGCACTCGTGGGGCTTACGGCTGTAGCCATCGTGGTGATGATCGCCGGCTTCGCTACGCACCAGGACAAGGCCCGCGTGTACATGATGGTCATCCACTATACGGGCCAGACCACGGGCGACGATATCGTGCGCGCATTTGGGCGCACCAAGTTCACCGTCAAATCCAAGACGATGCGCGGTGACAAGGTCGAGATGGCCGTCGAGGTGTTCTCGGACGGTGTGGATATGCCCTATGCCGACGCCATCCGCTCGCTCGACGGCGTGGAAGACCTGACGCTCATCCAATACAACGGCGAATATCACGGGTGATTTTGTTCCGGCGTTCTAACGAACGCCGGACCGCTCGACGCTGCTTGCGCTGACGTTTTCTCGACCTGGGTGGGCTAGTCTTGGTTTGGTTTTATGTAAGGGATGGTGTCGCGTGGACGTGCAACAGCTAGAAGAGTCCTGGGCTGCAAGGGCCGGCGCGCGTGAGGCGCGTCTAGTTTCGGCCTCGCATGTGCCGGCGGCGCTGTCGATGCTGGGGATTGTGCTGCCCGGTGATCGCTTGGTGGCCTTTGTTGATGACTTTGCCGAAGCGTTTGATTGCGGTTTTGATTGCTGCGGCGTGGCTATGGTGGGGGAGCCGTCGGTTGCGGCGTTTGCCGCTGCGTCCGAGGGCTTTGATGCTTCGTTTGAGGTCGATGGGCCGCACCTGTGGTGGTTCGTCAACTCTATTGGCGGGTTTGGACTGCGCGTGCCCGATCTGCGCGCGTTAGGACGCGCCGCACGTGAGGCCCATGCGCTGCTGGTTGTGGACAACACCGTAGCATGCGTCTTTGGGTGCGATCCGTTGCGCTTGGGTGCGGTGCTGTCGCTCGAGGCGCTCGATCGCGTGTGCGCCGGTAAGGCTCCGTGCAAGCTCGTTGCCGCTTCGGTGGCGCGCTCGCAGCTTAAACGCCATCGTGTGGATGCCGCTGCCGAGTGCACGCATGCCCTGCTTGAGGGCTGTGGCTTGGCCAAGCTTGATTTGCCTGCTGACGAGGCCGGTGTGCTGGAGCGGGGGCTGTCTTCGCTCGACGCTCGCATGCAGGCCCACTTCGACCGCGCCCGTGCGCTGGCCGAGTATCTGGCCGCCAACGAGATGGTACGCAACGTGCGCTATCCCGGGCTGACCTCGCATCCCGACCATGCGGTTGCAACGGGAATCCTCGAGCACGGCTTTGGCCCGGCAGTTGAGTTTGACCTTATCGAGCGAAGTGCGGGCGAGCTGTTCGACACATTGCCGGGGGGGTTCCGCACGTCGCCCGCCGGCGGCGCAACGACACGCCTTTCGGCCCCACGCGGCAAGCAGGGGAGCACTATTCGCCTCTTCGCCGGTACCGACAACCCCCTGGTTGTAGCGTCCGCCCTAGACAACGCCCTCCGCAATTAGCTATTTTGGGGCTTGTCTCGGGGTAGTCTTTTTGGGACGGGCTTTTTTAGCTACTTTGTGACTGGGCCGTGGGGGACTGCGCCACGAAAACGGCCTATCTACTACGTTTAACCCTTAGGGGTCGACCATACCTGCCTTTTTTGAAAACTGGCAAGCTGTCTACCAGCGGTTTTGTTTTCACGAAATCTGGTGTGGTAGAGGGTGTTCAACTAAACGTAGTAGATAGGCCCATTCTATGGCGCGCGTCTTAATTCGTTCGTGCGGCGGATCAATAATCAGACCAAATAGACTACTTTGCGTTGATGCTGGCGATGAGGTCGTCGGCTTTTGAGGCGATGACGTTGTTGATTTCTGTCTGCAGCTCCTCGTAGACCGCTATGGCTCGCTCGCCGGCGGGGGTGAGGGTGGATCCGCGGGCGCCGTCGCGCTCGATGAGCTTGCAGCCCAGCTGTCCTTCGGCCTCGTTCACAATGCGCCAGGCCTTGGAATACGCCATACCCATGCTCTTGGCGGCACGGTTGAGCGAGTGCTCGCGGGCAATACCCTGCAGCAGCAAGACGCAGCCGTGGCCGAACACGCCCGGCAGGTCTTTGTCGCACGCTTGAATGACCAGCTTTGCCGTCGTCTTGTACTCCATGTGCTCCACGTCTCCCTGCTAAAGTGTTTGCTGGGCAAACGCAAAGCCTGCGTCAAACCCTCGTGTGCTCTTCTTAAATCATGCATTGTAGCAGTCAAAGTGCGTTAAGATACTTCCCCAGTATTGGGCGCCCAAGGTTGGGCTGGGTCCTACGAGGCCTGCAGCCGACCGGTCGCATGGAAAAAGGAGAAACATGGCTACGTTCTTTCCCGGTGAGTCCCACACGTTTTCGGAGTATCTGCTGGTCCCTGGCTACTCGTCCTCGCAGTGCATCCCCAACAACGTCTCTCTTAAGACGCCGCTAACCCGCTTCAAGCGCGGTGAGAAGCCGGCAATCACCCTGAACATCCCCATGGTTTCCGCCATCATGCAGTCCGTCTCGGGCGTCGACATGGGTGTCGCGCTCGCTACCGAGGGTGGCCTGTCCTTCATTTACGGTTCCCAGACCCCCGAGTCCGAGGCCGCTATGGTCAAGGCCGTCAAGGATCACAAGGCCGGCTTTGTTCAGTCCGATTCCACGCTGACCCCCGACATGACCATGGAACAGGTCATCGAGCTCAAGGAGAAGACCGGTCACTCCACCATGCCGGTCACCGACGATGGCACCCCCAAGGGCAAGCTCCTGGGCATCGTCACCAGCCGTGACTATCGCCCCAGCCGCGATGATCACCAGAAGAAGGTCTCCGAGTTCATGACCCCGCGTGAGCAGCTTATCGTGGGCGACAAGAACATCAGCCTTAAGGTTGCCAACGACGTCATCTGGGACAACAAGCTCAACGCTCTGCCTATCGTCGACGACAACGATCACCTTATGGGCATCGTCTTCCGCAAGGACTACGACAGCCACAAGACCAACCCCAACGAGCTGCTCGATAACGACAAGCGCTACATGGTCGGCGCCGGTATCAACACTCGCGACTATGCCGAGCGCGTGCCGCTGCTCATCGAGGCCGGTGCCGACGTCCTGTGCATCGACTCTTCCGAGGGCTTTAGCGAGTGGCAGAAGCGCACCATCGAGTGGATTCGCGCCAACTACGGCGAGGACGTCAAGGTCGGCGCCGGTAACGTCGTCGACGCCGAGGGCTTCCGCTTCCTGGCCGACTGCGGTGCCGACTTCATCAAGGTCGGTATCGGCGGCGGTTCCATCTGCATCACCCGCGAGACCAAGGGCATCGGCCGCGGCCAGGCCACCGCGCTGATCGACGTCTGCCGTGCTCGTGATGAGTACTACGAGGAGACCGGCATCTACGTGCCCGTGTGCTCCGACGGTGGCATCGTCTACGACTACCACATGACGCTCGCCCTTGCTATGGGTGCCGACTTTATGATGCTGGGCCGCTACTTCGCCCGCTTCGACGAGAGCCCGACCGAGCGCGTCAACGTCAACGGTCAGTACATGAAGGAGTACTGGGGCGAGGGTTCTGCACGTGCCCGCAACTGGCAGCGCTACGACCTGGGCGGCGCCGCGAAGCTCAGCTTCGTCGAGGGCGTTGACTCCTACGTTCCCTACGCCGGTTCCCTCAAGGACGGCGTGGGCGGCACGCTCTACAAGGTCAAGTCCACGATGTGCAACTGCGGTGCCCTCTCGATCCCCGAGCTCCAGGAAAAGGCACGCCTGACACTGGTAAGCTCGACCTCGATCGTCGAAGGCGGCGCCCACGACGTTGTCGTAAAGGATTCTCAGCAGTCTGTGTCTTATCGATAAGCGGCTTTCCCAAGCACCGCACCTTGGACCTCAAACCGTCGCTCGCGTACCAAAGTACGCGTCGCTCCTCTTTCACGGCAATCTGCGGCACTTGGAAAACCCGCCAAACCAGTGGCGGGCAACAAATAAAAGGTTGAATTTCAGCCACGTTATTTAGATAAAGCGAGATGCCTGTAAGTCGCAGGCATCTCGCTTGTTGTATTTGCTATCATCATGCGAGTCAACCTTAGGGTCGGGCGGCTTAGCTTTGTTCGCTACAAGTTCCGCACGCAAAGAAGAGCACTTAATGTGCTCTTCGTCTTGCGCAGGACTGTCCGCAGTAGCGAATAAAGCTAAGCCGACCGACCCCATTAAAGATTAAAGGAGCTGATATGTGCGATTGCACAGATCATAAGGACGAGATCCCTGCTTACGACGCGCAGACCATTGAGTCCAAGTGGATGAAGGCCTGGGAGGACTCCAACCTCTTTGCCGTCGACACCGACGACAGCAAGCCCAAGAAGTACGTGCTCGAGATGTTCCCGTATCCGTCGGGCGACCTGCACATGGGCCACGCGCGCAACTATACCATCGGCGATGCCATGGCCCGTCAGGCCCGCATGCGCGGCTACGACGTGCTGCATCCCATCGGCTTCGATGCCTTTGGCCTGCCTGCCGAGAACGCCGCCATCAAGCACAACACGCAGGCTGCCGCTTGGACGTACAAGAACATGGACCAGGCGCTCGCCACGATGAAGCGCATGGGCTTCTCCTACGATCTGGATCGCATGGTCAAGACCTGCAGCCCCGACTACTACCGCTGGGGTCAGTGGATCTTTGAGAAGCTGTGGGAAAAGGGCCTGGTCTATCGTAAGAAGAACCCGGTCAACTGGTGTCCTAACTGCAAGACCGTTCTGGCCAACGAACAGGTCACCGAGGGCAAGTGCTGGCGCTGCGGCACCGAGCCCGAGAAGCGCGACCTTGAGCAGTGGTACTTCAAGATTACCGAGTACTCTCAGGAGCTGCTCGACGATCTGGAGAAGCTCCCCGGCTGGCCCGAGCGCGTTAAGCAGATGCAGGCCAACTGGATCGGCCGCTCCGAGGGCGCCGAGGTCGACTTTACCCTGTGCGACAAGGATGGCGAGCCCATCGAGGGCGACGAGGGCAAGATCACCGTCTTCACCACCCGCGCCGACACGCTCTTTGGTGTTTCCTTCTTTGTCCTGGCTCCCGAGTACGCTCGTCTGCACGAGCTTGTCGAGGGCACGGAGTACGAGGAGGCAGTCACCAAGATCGTCGAGGACTCCAAGCACATCTCTGCCGTCGAGCGTGCCCAGGGCACCCTCGAGAAGCACGGCGCCTTTACGGGCCGCTATGTTGTGAACCCCGTCAACGGCGAGAAGGTCCCCGTGTGGGTTGCCGACTACGTCGTGGCCGACTATGGCACCGGCGCTGTCATGGCCGTTCCCTGCGGCGACCAGCGCGACTTTGAGTTCGCCCGCAAGTACGACCTGCCCATCGTGCCGATCATCCTGGACGATGACGACCGCGCTGCCGTCGAGGCCAGCGGCGATACCATCGATACCTTCCATGCCGAGACCGTCGACTGGGATTGCGCCCACGCTGCCGAGGGCACGCTCGTCCAGTCCGGCAAGTACACCGGCATGCGCGGTGGCAAGCACTCCGAGGGCGAGGCCGCGATCGTGGCCGACCTCGAGGCCATGGGCTGCGGCCGTCGCAAGGTCGAGTTCCGTCTGCGCGACTGGCTCATCAGCCGCCAGCGTTATTGGGGCAACCCCATCCCGGCTATCCACTGCGAGCACTGCGGCATCGTGCCCGTGCCCGAGGACCAGCTGCCGGTGACGCTTCCCGAGAACCTGGACCTGGGCGCCGGCGAGACCCTCGCCGAGTGCAAGGAGTTCTACGAGACCACCTGCCCGGTCTGCGGTCGTCCGGCCAAGCGCGAGACCGATACCATGGACACCTTCACCTGCTCCAGCTGGTATTACCTGCGCTATACCGATCCGCACAACACCGAGCTGCCCTTCTCTAAGGAGGCCGCCGACCGTTGGATGCCCGTCGATAACTACATCGGCGGCATTGAGCACGCCATTCTGCACCTGCTCTACAGCCGCTTCTTTACCAAGGCGCTGCGCGACCTGGGCCTGCTGAGCGTGGACGAGCCCTTTACCAACCTGCTGTGCCAGGGCATGGTCAAGGACGAGAACGGCGACACCATGTCCAAGTCCAAGGGCAACGTCGTGCCCCCGAGCTCGGTCATCGAGCCCTACGGCGCCGACACCATGCGTCTGGCGATCCTGTTTATCGCCCCGCCCGAGAAGGACTTCGACTGGGATCCCAAGGCCGTCGAGGGTGCCAACCGCTTCATCAAGCGCGCCTGGCGTATCGTGTGGCAGCTCGTCCAGTCTGGCGACGCCAACGTTGCCTTTGACAAGTCCGCGCTCGACGAGCTCGCGATGAAGCTTTATCGCGAGCGTCACCGCACCATTGCCAAGTGCACCGAGGACTTCGACCGCGGCCAGTTCAACACTGCGATTTCGGCCGTCATGGAACTCGTCAACGCGGCGAGCGCCTACCTCAACGCTACTGAGGGCGCTTCCCGTGACAAGGCACTCTGCCACGGCGTGGCAAAGGATATCGTGAGCGTCCTTGCCCCCATCTGCCCGTTCTGGGCAGACGAGCTGTGGCACGAGGCACTCGGCTGCGAGGGCAACGCCTACACCGCCGCCTGGCCCGAGTTCGACCTGGCCGAGTCCATCGAGGACACGGTGCAGATCGTCGTACAGGTGCTCGGCAAGGTCCGTGGCCGCATCGACGTCGCCCGCGACGCCTCCAACGAGGAGATGCGGGCTGCCGCTGAGGAAGCCGTTGCCAAGTGGCTCGAGGGCAAGACGGTCGTCAAGGCCATCTGCGTGCCCGGCAAGCTGGTTAACCTGGTCGTCAAGTAAGCGCTGCGTGCATAGCTGACATCAAATAGCGAGGGACGATTCCGCAGGGAGTCGCCCCTCGCTTTGGTTATGGATACTTGCGTCAACAACCAATTATCCATTTCTTGTGGAGAACCTGTGCTCACGCTGACCTGCGGGTTTGTGTTGTGGTTGCACGTTTGTGCAGGTATTGGTATAGTTTGCTTGCAAATGAAGTTGTAATTGAAAGAAGTGGGGTTTCGGCCCCGCTTCTTTTTTGTATGGATGGAGGTGCCGCAATGGTCAAGACCAAGACCGAGCAGGCGATCATCGACGCGCTCGAGGCCGTTGCTCCCCAGCACGATGTCGACATTGTCGACGTTGAGCTCGTGGGTGCCACCAAGGCCCCCTGCGTGCGTGTGCGTATCGAGGGTGCCGAGGGCCAGAGCCTGTCGCTCAATGACGTCACGGCCAACACCAAATGGGTCGGCGATGTGATTGAGGAGCTCGACCCCATCTCTTCGAGCTATACGCTCGAGGTGTCGAGCCCGGGTATGGCGCGCCCGCTGCGCCGTCCGCGTGACTTTGCCCGCTTTGTGGGCGAGAACTGCGAGCTCACCTCCACCGCCACCGAGGGCCGTCGCAAGTACGCCGGCAAGATTGCCGCTGCGACCGAGACCGACGTGACCCTCGAGCTCGAGGACGGCGAGTCCGTTACCCTCGATTTCTCTGATGTTAAAAAGTGTAAGTTGAAGCCCACCTATGACTTCAAGCCCGCGAAGGAAGGAAAGTAAGATGGCAGCATCCGACATGATGACCGCCCTGATGGAGCTTTGCCAGGAAAGGCACATCGACCAGCTCTACCTGATCGACCGCCTGGAGCAGTCGCTCGCCAAGAGCTATGCCGAGATCTTGCATCTTGAGTGGGGCGCCAAGGTGACCATCGACCGCACCACCGGTAAGATCTACGTCTACCGTTTGGAGCCGATCGACGATTCCATGGACGAGGAGGGCAACTTCACCGAGTTCGAGGAGATCGACGTCACTCCCAAGAATACGAGCCGCATCGCCGCCCAGCACGCCAAGGCCGAGATCAACGCCATCGTGCGCAACTCCGCCCGCGAGCAGATCTACGAGGAGTTCTCCGGCCGTATCGGTGACCTCATCAGCGGTACCGTGCTGCAGTCCACACCCGACTTCACGATTGTCAAGATTCGTGAGGGCGTCGAGGCCGAGCTTCCGCACTTCGACCAGCGCCGTTACGAGAACGAGCGCAACGAGCGTCCGATGGGCGAGCGCTACCTGCACAATCAGCACATCAAGGCCGTGATCATCGACGTTCGCGACCCCAACTCCAACCTGCAGCCGGTTCGTGGCGAGCACAGCCGTCCGCCGATTGTCATCTCCCGTACCCACCCCGAGCTCATGCGTCGTCTGTTTGAGCAGGAGGTGCCCGAGATCTATGAGGGCACCGTCCAGATCAAGTCGATCGCCCGCGAGCCCGGCCAGCGCTCCAAGGTCGCCGTCCACTCGCTCGACGATCGCCTGGATCCCGTTGGCGCCTGCGTCGGCCCCAAGGGCAGCCGTGTTCGCGCCGTCGTGGGCGAGCTCCGTGGCGAGCGCGTCGACGTCATCCTGTGGGATGCCGATCCGGCCGTTTACGTCGCCAACGCCCTGTCGCCTGCTAAGGTCACCCGCGTCCTTATCGACGAGGAGAAGGCCTACGCCGGCGTTATCGTGCCCGACGACCAGCTGTCCCTCGCCATCGGCAAGGAGGGCCAGAACGCCCGCCTCGCCGCGCGCCTGACCGGCTGGCACATCGACATCAAGTCCGAGACCCTTGCCGCCGACATCCTCAAGAACGTTCCCGTTCATGAGGAGCCCGCCGCCGACCTGATCGGTGACGAGGAGGACGAGGACGTCCGTCGCTGCGAGTTCGTGTCCGAGGACGGCATCCAGTGCCGCAACCAGGCCCGTCCCGGCTCCCGTTTCTGCGGTGTCCACGACACCGACGCCTTCGATGATGCGGAGGACCTGATCTAGCGCGCGGTCGCGCCGGGCAGGTCCCAGCGCATACCCCACGCTCGTTCAGTCTCTAGGCACCCAAGGTGCCAGAAAGGGTAGGTGAAGTCATATGGCAAAAGTCCGTGTGTCCACCCTGGCCAAAGAGTTCGGCATGACCTCCAAGGAACTGATGGGTCATCTCGCCGAAATGAAGATTCCCGCTAAGTCCGCTTCCTCCGCCCTGGAGGACGCCTACGTCGCCATGGTCCGCAAGCAGCTCGCCTCGGTGATCGAGGCCCGCGCCAAGGAAGTCGAGGCCGCAAAGCAGGCCGAGGAGGAGGCAGCCGCCGCCGAGGAGGCAGCACGCGCTGCCGAGGCGGAGCGCGAGCGCATCGCTGCCGAGAAGGCACGCGAGGAGGAGCGCCGTCAGTTCGCAGCCGCCCAGGCTGCCGAGGAGGCCGCCCGCGCCGAGGCCGAGGCCAAGAAGAAGGCCGAGCAGGAGCGTCTTGCCCGCGAGAAGGAGGAGGCTGCCCGCGAGGCCCAGCGCCGCGCCGTTCCCGCTTCCGATTCCGGTTCGCGTTTCCGCTCGCTGCTCGACCAGATCGCCGCACAGGAGACCGTGCTCAAGGAGAAGAAGGACGCCGAGCAGAAGGCCAAGGCCGAGCGCGCTGCCGAGCGCGGCAACCGTCGTGGCGGCAACAACGACCGTCGCGGTGGCCGTCGTAACGATCGCAACGCCTCCGACAACAACTCCGAGCGCAACGCCTCCGAGAGCCGTCCCCACAGTCATCGCACCAATGCCAGCAACAACGTCGCTGCCGGCATGGACTTCCCCAACCCCGACAAGCAGGGCAAGGGCAAGAAGCGCAAGGGCGGTCACAACAACGAAGAGGACCACTACAGCCGCATGGCTCGCGAGGCCGAGGAGTACAGCCGCGAGAAGGTGCTCGAGGAGGCTCGTGCCGCCGTCGAGGAGGCCTCTCGCGAGTCCACTGGTCGCCGCAAAAAGCGCAAGGAGAAGCGCGAGCGCGAGGCCGCAAAGGCTCAGGAAGAGCGCAAGATTGAGGAGGCGCTGGCCCAGGGCGTGAACCCCGAGGACCTCGACGCCATCAAGGTCTCCCAGGGCGTTACCGTCCAGGAGCTCGCCGAGGCGCTCGACGTTCCGGCCAACGACATCATCAAGCGCCTGTTCCTGCTGGGCACGCCGCTTACCATGACGCAGTCCATGTCCGACGACCTCGTCGAGCTCGTTGCCGACGACCTGGGCCGTCAGATTAAGATCATCACCCCCGAGGAGGAGAACACCTTCTCGTTCTACGACGATCCCGCCGACCTTAAGCCGCGTGCCCCGGTCGTCACCGTCATGGGCCACGTCGACCACGGCAAGACGAGCCTCCTCGACGCCATCCGTCATACCGGCGTCGCTGCCGGCGAGGCGGGCGGCATTACCCAGGCCATCGGCGCTTCGCAGGTCATGATCAACGACCGCAAGATCACCTTCATCGATACCCCCGGTCACGCCACCTTTACGGCGATGCGTGCCCGCGGCGCCAAGGTGACCGACATCGTCATCTTGATCGTGGCCGCCGACGACGGCGTCATGCCCCAGACCATCGAGTCGATCAACCATGCCAAGGCAGCCGGCGTCCCCATCGTCGTCGCCGTCAACAAGATCGATAAGCCGGGTGCCAACCCCGACCGCGTGCGCCAGGAGCTCACCGAGTACGGCATCATCCCCGAGGAGTGGGGCGGACAGAACATGTTCGTCAATATCTCGGCCAAGCAGAAGATCGGTATCGACGACCTGCTCGAGACCGTCCTGCTCCAGGCCGACGTGCTCGAGCTCAAGGCCAACCCCGATACGTTCGCTTCGGGCAACGTCCTTGAGGCTAAGCTCGACAAGGGCCGCGGCTCGGTTGCCACCGTGCTCGTGACTCGCGGTACCCTGCACGTGGGCGATACGCTGGTCGCCGGCCTTACCTACGGCCGCGTCCGCGCCATGCTCGACCCCAAGGGCAACGCCGTCACTGAGGCCGGTCCCTCCGACGCCGTCGAGATCTTGGGCCTGCAGTCCGTCCCCAACGCCGGCGATGAGTTCCGCGTGTTCGAGGACGAGCGCGAGGCTCGCGCCCTGGCCGATGAGCGTTCGCTCAAGGCCCGTATCGAGGAGCAGAGCCGCGTGAAGCACGTGACGCTCGAGAACCTCTTCGAGACCATCGCCGATGCCGAGGTCAAGGAGCTCAACCTGATCATCAAGGCCGACGTCCAGGGTTCTATCGAGGCCCTTCAGGACTCCCTCGACAAGATGGACCAGTCCGAGGTGCGCATCAACACGATCCACTCCGCCGTTGGCGCCATCAACGAGACCGACGTCGTCCTGGCCGACGCCTCCAACGCCATCATCATCGGCTTTGGCGTCCGTCCCGACGGCAAGGCCCGCTCCGCTGCCGAGCGCGAGGGTGTCGAGATCCGTTGCTACGACGTCATCTACAAGTGCCTCGAGGACCTCGACGCAGCCCGTATCGGCATGCTCAAGCCCACCGAGGTCGAGGTCTCCACGGGTTCCGCGACCGTTCTGGACACCTTCAAGGTGCCCAAGGTCGGTATCGCCGCCGGTGTCCGCGTCGAAGAGGGCGAGATCGCCGCGACCGATTCCGTGCGTCTGGTGCGCGACGGTATTGTGGTCTTCAACGGCAAGATCGCCTCGATGCGCCACTACAAGGACGAGGCCAAGAGCCTCAAGAGCGGCTCCGAGGGCGGTATTGGCTTGGAGAACTTCCAGGACATCAAGCCTGGCGACACCATTGAGGGCTACCGCATCGACCAGGTTGCCCGTACCGAGTAGGGGGTAGCGCTATGAAGCAAACGCAGGCAACCCGCCGTTTGGGCGAGCAGCTTCGCGAGAAGCTCGGTTATATCCTGCTCTTTGAGGTTTCCGATCCGCGTCTCGACCTGGTCACCCTGACCGCGGTCGAGGTCGCGGTGGACCGTTCGTTCGCGCGTGTGTATGTGTCGTGCGACGCGAGCCGCTACGACGAGGTCATGGAGGCGCTCGCCAGCGCCAAGGGCCGCATCCGTAGCCTGCTGGCCCGCTCGCTCGATTGGCGTGTCACGCCCGAGCTCGATTTTCGCATCGATCGCTCGACCGATGAGGCCGAGCGCATCACGCGTGCGCTGGAAAACGTTCCCGCCACGCTTGCGATCGAAAAGGACGAGGACGGCTATCCCATAGCGGATGCCGCCCAGGAGGCAGCTTTAGATGAGTAATTCCGCCGACCTCGCATCGTGCGAGTCTGCAGATATTCAGCGACGCATCCTCGAGCTTATCGAGGGTGCGTCCTCCATTGCGATTTCGGGACATACGTCTCCCGATGGTGACGCCCTGGGCTCCGTGCTGGGTCTGGGCCTCTCGCTTATGAAGTTTTTCCCCAACAAGGACATTGCCCTGCTGCTGGCAGACGATGACCCGGTTCCGCGCATCTACCGCTTTATGGAGGGTGCCGACCGTCTGGTGCCGGCATCTGCGTATACTGGCAATCCGGACCTGTTTATCTCGGTGGACGTGCCAGTCGTCGAGCGTTTGAACAACTCCGCCGAGGTGCTCCGCCGCTCGTCGCATGTGGTGTGCTTCGATCACCATCCGGCACGCGAGGAATTTGCCGAGTTGAGCCTGAGGTGCATCGACGCCGCGGCCTGCGCCATGATCATCGACCGCTTTTTGGACAATTGCGGCATTGTGGCTCGCGATGGTGTCGCGACCTGCCTGCTGTGCGGCCTGGTGACCGATACCGGTCGTTTTCAGTATCAAAACGCCGATGCCGCCGCGTTCCATGCCGCCTCGCGCCTGGTCGCGCACGGTGCCGATCCGGCGCGCGTTGCGCTCGAGGTCTACCAGAGCATGCGCGTAGAGTTCTTGCATCTCAAGTCCATCGTTATGGGCCGCATCAAGACAGTGGCGCACGGTCGTGTGGCATATAGTTATGCGTACCAGAGCGACCTCGAGGCCTGCGGCGTCACTTCGGACGAGTGCGACGGCCTGGTCGATGTGGTGCGTTCGGTGATGGGTGTGGAGGTCTGCCTGTTCCTAAAGGGCATTGAGGGCGATACCAAGGTGCGCGGCAACCTGCGCTCCAAGGGCGACCTCAATGTTTCCGAGATCGCTGCTGCTTTTGGCGGTGGCGGGCATCCCGCGGCCGCTGGTTTCTCTAACAACGGAACGATTCTCGAGACGCTCACCGCGGCACTCCCCATGCTTGCCGAGCTGGTAGGGGAGGATCCCGCTTCGGTGACCGTCGAGCTCTAACATTTTGGATGGTACATGGCTCGTCGTACGCCTTCTCAATTGAATATGCTGCTCGCCGTCGATAAACCGGTGGGCTGTACGTCCCACGACGTGGTTTCGCAGTGCCGACGCGCCCTCCATGAGCGACGCGTCGGCCATGCCGGTACGCTCGACCCTATGGCCTCGGGTGTCATGGTGGTGGGCGTGGGCCAGGCGACCCGTCTGCTGGGTATGCTAACCCTCGATACCAAAAGTTATGTCGCCGACATTTCGTTTGGCGTCGAGACCAATACCGATGACGCCGAGGGCGAGGCCGTCCGTACGGTGCCCGTTGCCCCCGAGCTGCGCGATCTCGCTTACGCCCGTGAGCAGCTGGCCGCTATGCTTGGCCCGCAGATGCAGGTGCCGCCAGCGTTTTCGGCCATCTCGGTCAATGGCGTCCGCGCCTACAAGTCTGCTCGCGAGGGCAATGCGGTGGACCTACCTCCGCGCCCTGTCGAGGTCTATGCCGCCGACCTGATCGCCGTGGGCGGCGAAGGTGATACGTGCGTCTGGACCGTGGCGTTTTCGGTAAGCAAGGGCACCTACATTCGCGCGCTCGCTCGCGACCTGGGCCGCGCTTGCGATAGTGCTGCGCATATTTCCGCGCTGCGCCGCACGGCCTCCGGTGTTGTTTCCATTGGCGCCTGTCATGCGGTCGAGGAGCTTTCTCCCGAGTCCGCGGCCGGCTTTGCTCTGGATCCCATCGCCGCCCTTGGCGCCACGCGTGTCGATTTGCCGGGTAATCTTGCAGACGATCTGCTTTGTGGTCGCCGCATTCCCGTTGAACGCGCGCTTTCGGACTTCGATACGGCGAAGGCACCGTTCGCGCTCGTGCTCGATGGGGGGCTCAAGGCGCTTGCTCGTATCGAGGGCGGCCGCTTTGTGATGGATCACGTCTTTCCGCAGGCGATTGGCGGTGTTCGATGATGCTGGCGCCCCACGAGCTCGCGCGTATCTTTTTCGCGGGCGAGTTGGATGAGGCCCGTATCGTTTCTGCCGATGCATTTGATGGGTGCGAGTTCTTGGGTGCCGCGTCGATCGCCATTGGCGTGTTTGATGGCGTGCATCGTGGGCACCAAGAGTTGATCGACGCGGTTATTCGCGATGCGCATGATCACGGCAGCAAAGCGGTCGTGGTCACCTTCGATCCTGATCCGGACGTCGTGGTGAGCCCTTCGCCTGCTCAAAAATTGATGACGACGGCCGACCGCCTGCATGCCCTGGCTCAAACCGGGGTCGATGCGGTGGTGGCCGTTCCCTTTACACCCGCCGTGGCGGCACTCGACCATGTCGGGTTTCTGGCGCTGTTGTCGCGCGTTGTCGACATTCGCTCCATTCGTGTAGGCAGCGACTTTAGGCTCGGCCGTGGCGGCGCTTCGGGCGTTGCCGAGATGCGCGCCTGGGGCGCTGAGCATGGGGTTGACGTTTACGGTCACGACCTGCTCTGCGTTAACGGGCAGACCATCTGTGCCACGCGCATCCGCCATGAGCTGGCTCAGGGTCATGTGGAGCTGGCTGCCGAGCTTCTCGGCCGTCCCTATATGCTGCGCGGCGTTGTGGCGGCTGGCCGTCACGAGGGCTCCGACATGGGCTTTCCCACGGCAAACATCCAGGTACCCGACGGCATCCAAGTGCCTGCGGATGGCGTCTATGAGGGTCTGGTGCTGGTGGACGATACCGTATGGCCTGCTGCCGTTAACGTCGGCCTGCCGCCGACCTATGCTGATGATGCCGCCTCGGCGCATCTCGAGGCCAACTTGATCGGCTATGCGGGCGACCTGTATGGCGCTTCCGTGTCGCTGGCGTTTACGCGCTGGCTGCGTCCGTCTCGCGTGTTCGATTCCCTGGACGACCTGATCGCGACCGTCGAGGGTAATATCGACGATATCCGTCATAACTTGGGTGAGCAGGGGGTGAGCATCCGTGATTAGCGATGAGGAAAAAGATCAGGTACGCGCTGCGTCGGACCTGGTTGCCATCGTGCAGGAAACGGTTGAGCTCAAGCCCCGCGGCCATGAGTTTTGGGGCTGCTGCCCGTTTCATGGCGAAAAGACCCCATCGTTTCACATTATCCCTGCCACGCAGGTGTGGCACTGCTTTGGCTGCGGCGAGGGCGGCGACGTCTTCACCTATATCATGAAGCGCGAGAACCTGAGTTTTCCCGAGTCGATCCGCTATTTGGCTGATCGTGCGGGCATTGAACTGCACGATACCGGTGCGCAGCGCGATCGTGGCACCAAGCGTGCCCGCATCTATGACCTGTGCTCCGAGACGGCTCAGTTCTACCACACCATGCTTATGCGCGGTAAGGACAGCCGTCCGCGCGAGTACTTTGCCAGCCGCGGCATGGGCGGAGATGTCTGTCGACGCTACTGCCTGGGCTTTGCGCCGGGTCGCAACGCGCTGGTTTCGCACCTGTCTCAGGCGGGCTTTACCCCGCAGGAGATGATTGACGCCAACGTGGCCGTGAGCCGTGGGCGCGGACAGCTCGCGGACCGCTTTTACGACCGCGTGATGTTTCCCATCTTTGATGAGCAGGGCCACAATATCGCCTTTGGCGGGCGCATCATGGGCGATGGCCAGCCCAAGTACCTCAACACCGCCGAGACGAGCGTGTTTCATAAAAAGCGAAATCTCTATGGCTTTAACTGGGCCAAGGAGTTTATCGTTGCGCAGGATACCGCCATCGTGGTGGAGGGCTATACCGACTGCATCGCCTGCTGGGAGGCAGGGATCAAAAACGTCGTCGCCACGCTGGGCACGGCGCTGACGGAACATCACGTTAAGACACTCACCCGTTTTGCCAAGCGCATTGTATATATGTTCGATGGCGACGCCGCCGGTCAAAAGGCCGCGCGCCGCGCGATTCAGTTTATCGAGCAGGATTCGATGGACCTGCGCTGCGTGGTGCTTCCCGACGGCAACGACCCCATGGAGTTCATCACGGCGCATGGCGGCCAGGAGCTTCAGGCGCGCATTGATGCCGCCGAGCCCCTCATGGACTTTGTCTATCGCTCGCTGCAGGACTCGAGCGACATTACCACACCGGGCGGTCGCGCCAAGGCGCTCGAGGACGCGCTGACGCTCATCTATCCGCTGCGCGACAGCTATATGATCGACACGTACTTTATCCAGATTGCCGATCTGTTGGGTTTGGACCTGGAGACCGTGCGCGCGAGTTCGGGCCGTGTGTTTCGCGATGTCGCCAAGCGCGAGGATGCCGAGCGCCGGCGTGAGCAGAGCTACGAGCGTCAGCGCGCGCAAGCTGAGCGCGCGGGCGGTTCGCAGGGACGAAGCTCGGGCGGCGGTGCGGCTGGTGCGCGCAGTGCCGGTCGCGGTGCCTGGGCCGCGGGTGCGACGCCGCCGGTGTCCGCACCGGTCGAGGAGGACCCGTACGACTACGTTCCGCTTGATGCCTATGGGGTCGCGCCGGTGGAGGTCGACGAGGACCTGCCGCCAATTGATGTGCCAGCGGGGATGGAAAGCGTTGCGACCGTTGCCGATAGTTCAAGCGCGGCGGCAGCTCCGTCGATGCCGATTGTTTTGACCGATCTGGAGCGGAAATCCCTGGCGGGGGAGCGTGAGCTGCTGACGATGCTCACGAGCTACCCCGATCTGTTCCGCACGTATGCCGATCGTATTTGTTCTATCGAGTGGGTCGACCCGCGTCACGAGTCCATTGCGTGGGCCGTACTTGCGACGCCCCCGGGCACCGATCCTGCGGCCTGCATGGATGCGGCACGCGCGGTGTGTCCCGAGGCGGCGTCGCTTGTCAGCGCCGGGCGCATCTCGGCAACGAGCAAGCACCCGACCGAGACGAACATCGTCTTTATGCTCGATACGCTCGAGCTCTACACCATCAAACGTCGCATGCGAGCCGCGCAGGCCAAGTTGCGTCAGGACCGTTCACTCGACGATGAGGCCCGTCGCGTGCTGACGATGCAGGCAGTGCAAGATTCACAGCGCCAGCGCGAGCTCCAAAAGTCGATCGGCGGCGTGGCCGACCCGTTCCGTTTGATCGGTTTGGAGAGCGCAGGTGCCGATCAGGCCTAGATGTTGTGGTCAACCAGCGTATTCTCGCCTATATCCTGTCTTTATTTTGGGTATAGACGTCAATGTGTGTGCTAAAGTATTGAGTCCTGTGGACTACGAAGGGAGAATCTGTGCCAAAAAAGACTGAGAGCACGGGTACTGGGCTGGAATCCTACGTTGCAAAGCTCATGGGCAACGGCTCAAACAGGACTTCGGTAACCGAGGACGAGATTCAGGTCGCCCTGAAGGATATCGATGTCTCTGATGAGCAGCTCAACGCGGTGTATTCCGCGCTGCGCAACAGCGGCATCCAGATTATCTCCGCGAGCGGAAACGACGACGCCCCGATGGACGTCGACGATGACGATAACGATACCGACGATTTTGATGACGACGAAGAGCACGATTCCGGCTCGCTTGACGATCACGAGCTTAAGATGGCCCGCCAGGCCGATGCCGAGATGGGCTCTTCCAAGAGCAAGAAGAAGCGCACCGTGCGCACGTCTCGTTCGCGTTCGCGCGTGCGCGGCATCGATGCCTCCACGGTGATGCTGACCGGCGACCCGGTTCGTATGTACCTCAAGGAGATCGGTAAGGTCGACCTGCTGACCGCATCTGAAGAGGTCGATCTGGCCATGAAGATCGAGGCCGGTCTCGAGGCTACCGAGAAGCTTGAGGCTGCCGAGGCAGGCGAGATCGAGCTCACCCGCGCCGAGATGCGTCGTCTTACGCGTATTGAGAACGTTGGTCTTGAGGCCAAGCAGGCGCTCATCAGCGCAAACCTGCGTCTGGTCGTCTCCATCGCCAAGCGCTATGTCGGCCGTGGCATGCTGTTCCTGGATCTGATCCAGGAGGGTAACCTCGGTCTGATTCGCGCCGTCGAGAAGTTCGACTACCAGAAGGGCTTCAAGTTCTCCACGTACGCCACGTGGTGGATCCGTCAGGCCATTACGCGCGCTATTGCCGACCAGGCCCGTACCATCCGTATCCCCGTGCACATGGTCGAGACCATCAACAAGCTCGTCCGCGTGCAGCGCCAGCTCCTTCAGGACCTGGGTCGCGACCCGACCCCCGAGGAGATCGGTGCCGAGATGGACATGAGCGCCGATCGCGTCCGCGAGATCCAGAAGATCTCGCAGGAGCCCGTGTCGCTCGAGACCCCGATCGGCGAGGAAGAGGATTCCCAGCTGGGCGACTTCATCGAGGACTCCCAGGCTATCGTCCCGCCCGATGCCGCCAGCTTCTCCATGCTGCAGGAGCAGCTCACCCAGGTGCTCGATTCGCTTGCCGATCGTGAGCGCAAGGTTATCGAGTTGCGCTTTGGTCTCGTCGACGGACATCCCCGCACGCTCGAGGAAGTCGGTCGCGAGTTTGGCGTCACACGCGAGCGTATCCGCCAGATCGAGTCCAAGACCCTGGCCAAGCTCCGCCACCCGAGCCGCAGCAGCAAGCTGAAAGACTATATCGAGTCTTAGTAGTTACGGCGTTTTACCAAACGCCGTAACTGGCCGACGCTGCGCGGACACCAGAGCGACAACTTGTCATTCAAAGAGGACGGCATGACCAGAAGGTCTATGCCGTCCTCTTTTCATGCCAATTTGTTCGCTCTGGTGCCCGCTCGCTGGCATTGTCAAAACATCGGCGTTTCCGTTGCCGGTGCCGGCAGTTAGGCCGTCCCCAAGGGATCAAGGCGAGAAAATTTCTTAAAAAAGTTCTTGCCCTTCGCCCAATCGTCCGTATAATAAACTTCGTTGCTTGAGAGCACGCACCTATTCCTCGGTAGCTCAATGGTAGAGCGCGCGGCTGTTAACCGCGTTGTTGTAGGTTCGAGTCCTACCCGGGGAGCCAGAATTTTCCAGCCCTTCTCGTTGGGCTTTTAAATTCCTCGGTAGCTCAATGGTAGAGCACGCGGCTGTTAACCGCGCTGTTGTAGGTTCGAGTCCTACCCGGGGAGCCAGGTTGTAAAACCCGCCGCATATGCGGCGGGTTTTTTCATGCCGCGATCGCCTGTGGCGAACGTTACCGTATCAACATTTCGTGTCGAGGATGTAATCCCGCGACCCACCACCTCAACATGGCGCGGTCGTTGTAAAATATTGGAATGATTGCTCCCACGACATGGTGCTGCGAGCACCAGAAAAGGAGATTCTTGTGTCTGAGACCATCAACGGCAGCCTGAGCGTCTCGAACGACGTAATTGCCGATATTGCCGGTTATGCCGCGATGACGTGCTACGGCGTCGTCGGTATGGCCGAGCAGCTCCAGGGCGCCGAGAGCGTGCGCCTGCTTGCCGGCCAGCGCCTCCGCAAGGGCGTACTTGTCTCCGCCGACGAGAACGGCCTCACGGTCGATCTGCACGTCGTGCTCGAGAACGGCGTCAACATGAAGTCCGTCTGCCACAATCTTTCGAGCTCCGTTGCCTTCACCCTGCAGGAGATCGCCCAGATCGATCCTGCCAGCCTTAAGATCGGCATCCACATCGACGCGCTCAAGAGCCGTCTGAACTAGCATCCGAAAACGGAGATTCAAATACTCATGATTGCAAAGACCATTCGCACCTGCTTTCCGATCGCTGCGGCTGCCGTTTCCGACAAGGCCGAGGAGATCAACAAGCTTAACGTCTTCCCCGTACCCGACGGCGACACCGGCACTAACATGTCGCTCACGCTCGCCTCGGTGACCAAGGAGCTCTCTGCGCTTCCCGCCGACGCCGACATGGAGGCCATCGCCGGCGCCATCACCCATGGCTCCCTCATGGGCGCTCGCGGTAACTCGGGCGTTATCACCTCGCAGATCCTGCGCGGCGTGGCCGAGGGCCTCGTCTCTGCCGACGAACCCGTTACGTCCGCCAACATCGCCTTCGCCTTCCGTCGTGCCGTCAAGGTCGCCTTCCAGGCCGTTCGTAAGCCTATCGAGGGCACGATCCTCACGGTCCTGCGTGATGTCTCGAGCAAGGCCGACGAGTGCGAGAAGAAGAAGTTCTCGGCCGAGGACGCGCTCGACGCCATCGTCGTCGAGGCCTATCAGTCCGTCGCCCGTACGCCCGACCTGCTGCCTGTCCTCAAGGAGAACGGCGTAGTCGACTCTGGAGCCTTTGGCTTTGCCATCTTTCTGGAGAACTTTGTTGCTGCCGCTCTTGGCCGCGGCACCGTTGTCGAGGATTTCTCCGCCACGTTTGATTCCGCTGGCTCTGCACGCGACGCGGCCCTCGATCGCGTCGAAATTGAGGCCAACGACGACTGGGAGGGCTCGGAGTTTCGCTACTGCAACGAGTTCCTCTTTAAGGCCGACGCTCCCTTTGACGAGGACGAGTGCCTGAAGTTCCTGGGCTCCATGGGCGACTGCGAGCTGCTCGTGGGCGCCTATCCCGACTACAAGATCCACGTGCACTCCAACACCCCCAACCTGGTGCTCGAGCACATGCTGCAGCTTGGTCAGATCTACGAGGTCTTTATCCACAACATGGAGATGGAGGCCCACGACCGTACCGCTAAGATCCACGAGGACCAGGAGAAGGCCGCCGAGCCCGCGAAGGCCTTGGGCTTTGTCGCCGTTGCCGCCGGTTCCGGCGAGGCGGACATCCTCAAGTCCCTCGGCGTCGATGTGATCGTGTCGGGCGGTCAAACCATGAACCCCTCGACCGCCGACCTGCTGGGCGCCGTCGACCAGGTCAACGCGACCTCGGTCATCATCCTGCCCAACAACGGCAACATCCGCATGGCTGCCGAGGCCGCTGCCTCCGCCTGCACCGACAAGAAGGTCGCCGTCGTTCCTACCAAGACCGTCCCGCAGGCCTTCTCCGCGCTGTTCGCGGTCCTGCCCGATTCCGAGCTCGAGGACGCCGTTGCCGCCATGGTCGACGCCATCAGCGAGGTTCGCGATGGCGAGGTCACCCGTGCCGTGCGCGATTCCAGCGCCTCCGACGGCTCTCCGATTCACTCCGGTGACGTCATGGGTATCATTGCCGGCTCCATCGACGTGGTCGGCTCCGACGTGAAACAGGTCACGCTCGACTGCATCAACCGCATGCAGGAGGAAGAGGAGGGCGACGCGCTGACGATTCTGGCCGGCGAGGAGCTGTCCGACGAGGCCTTCCAGGAGATCGTCGACGCTATCGAGGAGGCTCAGCCCGATTTGGAGGTCGACGCCCATCGTGGTGAGCAGCCGCTCTATCCCGTGATCTTCTCGATCGAGTAGGCTCTGCCTATGTCCGAGCTGTGCTCCGTGCCGCGCGTCTCGGAGCGTTTTGCCCAGAGCAATGCGCTCGACGAGGATATCGCGCGACTCAAATATGTTTCGGGTAAACGTGAGGAGGCCCTTCGCCGTCTGGGAATTCGGACGGTGGGGGACCTCCTTCTCCATATTCCTCATCGCTACCTGGACTTCACTCGCTCGTGGTCCATCGAGATGGCGCCCATCGGTACCGTGTGCACCATCATCGCCACGGTCGATCGCATTGTCCAAAAGCAGCCCCGTCCGCGTATGCAGGTGACTGAGGTCTCGCTCGTGGACGAGACAGGCGTGCTGCAGGTTGCCTTTTTCCGTCAGCCTTGGATTGCCCAACAGCTTAAGCAGGGCGACCGCCTGGCCGTGATGGGCAAGGTCGAGTTTGCCTACGGTTTTAAGCAGATGGCCTCGCCCCACTTTGAAAAGCTCGAGGACGGGCGTGCCGCGGGTACCATTTTGCCGGTCCACTACGTGAGTGATGGCGTAAGTCAGGCATGGATGCGCCGTATCGTGAGCGGTGCGCTCGAAGTGGCTGCCAATCCGTTCGATCCCATTCCCGCGCCGCTGCGCGCAAAGCGGAAGCTCATGAGCAATGCCCGTGCGCTGCGCTCGATCCACTTTCCCTCGAGCATGGCCGAGCGCGACATCGCACGCCGGCGTCTTGCCTACGAGGAGTGTCTCTGCTTGCAGCTCGCGCTGCGTCTGCGCAACGATGGCGGTATGGTCGACGTAGTGCCTTATGCGCATGCCGCGGGAGAGCATTTTGCTGCGCTCAAGGAGGCCCTGCCGTTTTCGCTGAGCGATGAACAGGAGGCGGCATTTCAAGACATCCTGCATGACATGTGCGATGGCGGTCGCGTGATGAATCGTCTGCTGCTGGGCGACGTCGGTACCGGTAAGACCGCCGTTGCCGCCTGCGCGTTGGCGGTTGCGGCCGATAGCGGCACTCAGGCCTGCGTCATGGCGCCCACGGGCGTGTTGGCGCGTCAATATGCCGATAAGACCGGCCCCTTGCTCTCGCAGGCTGGCATGACCTGTGCGCTCCTGACGGGCGCCACGTCGGCGGCCGAACGTGAACAGATTCATGCCCGGCTCCAGTCTGGCGAGCTCGATGTGCTCTTTGGTACCCATGCGGTGCTTTCGGAGAACGTCACGTTCAAGCATTTGTCGCTTGTGGTGATCGACGAGCAGCACCGCTTTGGCGTGGGCCAGCGTAACGCTCTGCGCGCAAAAGGCCCGGGTGCCGACTTGCTGGTCATGACTGCCACGCCGATCCCGCGCACGCTGGCGCTTTCGGTGTACGGCGACCTAGATACGAGCATCATCCGCCATCGTCCCGTTCCGGGTGCCGGCGTGACGACGCGCGTCCTCACCGAGTCGAGTCGTGACCTGGCCTATGGCGCCATTCGCGAGGCGCACGAAAAGGGGCAACAAGTCTACGTGATCTGTCCGCTCGTGGAGCCGAGCGATTCGGCCGATGAGCTCGAAGACGTACCCGGCATCGCTCGCGACGACGAAGGCCGCGTGACCGTGCCTGTGCCGTTGCATGACACGGCGACCGAGCTCGATCGCCTTCGTCTGGCATTACCGGGGCTTACCATCGAGCGTCTTCATGGTCGCATGCCTGCGGGGGAGAAGGATCGGGTCATCGATGCCTTTAAGCGTGGCGAGATCGATGTTCTCGTCTCGACCACGGTGGTCGAGGTGGGCGTCGACGTGCCCAACGCCACCGTCATGGTCATCGAGAATGGCGAGCGCTTTGGGTTGGCGGCCTTGCATCAGCTGCGCGGGCGCGTAGGCCGCGGCAGCGTGTCGGGTACGTGCCTGGTCATGACGCACTCCAAGGGCAACGGCGGCGCGTCGGCGGCACAGGAACGCCTCCAGTCGCTCGAGAAGACCTCGGACGGCTTTACGCTCGCCCAGATGGACCTGCGTCTGCGCCACGAGGGCGAGATTCTTGGCTACCGCCAGCATGGCGGCGTGACCTTGCGCTTTGTGGACCTGGACGCCGACGAGGACTTGATCGAGTGGGCCCATTTGGACGCGGTCGAGCTCTTGCGGTATGCTTGCAACCTTGACTCCGTGGCGACGCGCCCCTTGCGCGATGCGGTCGCCATGCGGTATCGACACATCTTTAAGGAGGTCAGCGGAGGATGAGAATCATCGGCGGCGAATGGCGCGGTCGTAAGATCGAGGAGCCCCGTGGTCGCGATGTCACCCGCCCCACGACCGATCGCGTTCGCGAGGCGTGCGCATCTATGGTCATGTCGGCATTCGACTTCGATCTGGACGAGGTCCGCGTGCTGGATGCCTTTGGCGGCTCCGGTGCCTTGGGCATCGAGATGCTCTCGCGTGGTGCCCGCTCGCTCACCACGTTCGAGATCGATCGCAACGCAGCTCGTCTGATTACCAAGAATATCGAGTCGCTCTGCCGCGACCGTGCGCGTTGGCGTGTGGTGGGCGGCGACGTGCTGGCAAGCGCTTCGCGCGGCCGCGTGCCGGGCGGTCCCTTTGACCTGGTCCTGCTCGACCCGCCCTATGCTTTTGGCGCCGAGCCGGTCGAGGAGCTACTGCAAAACCTAGCTCAGCAAGGCTTGCTGGTACCGGGTGCCTACGCGCTGTTTGAGCACGCTGCCGCCGATGCGGGTGCGCATCCGGCAGGCTTTGAGATCGTGCGCGAGAAGCGTTACGGCATTACCTCGGTCGACCTGCTTCGTTGGGTTGGCAACGGCGAGGATGATGACAACGATAGCGACGCACCCACGGAGGATGCCCATGAGTGACACCATTAACCGCGTAATCGTCCCGGGCACCTTCGATCCCATCACGTTTGGCCACATCGACGTGATTCGCCGTGCCCGCCGCATCTTCCCCAGCGTGATCGTGGCCGTTGCCGAGTCGCAGGGAAAAAACGGCGTCGGCACCACCTTTATGCTCGATGAGCGCGTGGCGCTGGCCCGTGAGGCGCTCGGTGATATTGACGGCGTAGAGGTTCTGCCCTTCACCGGCCTCTTGGTCGATTTTGCCCGCGAACAGGGAGCAGGAGCCGTGGTCAAGGGTCTGCGTGCTATGACCGACTTTGAGTACGAGCTGCAGCAGGCCGACCTCAACTACCGCCTGGATAACGAGCTGGAGTCCATCTTTGTCATGAGTGCGCCGCAGTACGGCTATATCTCGAGCTCGGTGGTTCGCCAGATTGCCTCGCTCGGTAGCGACGTCTCTAATTTTGTTCCGCCCAATGTGGTCAAGGCGCTCAAACATCGCTTTTCGTGACGTTTTTTAATGCCTGGTGGCATGTGGTAAACTAACACGATGATATGTTACCTATGAAAGGAGACCGGATGCCGGGCGAGAATTTTCCTGGCGACAGGATCGTGAGTCTTGTCGACGAGCTCGAGGGGCTCATCGAAGAGGCTAAGACGCCGTTCGGCAAGAACGCCCAGATGAAGGTTATCGATGCCGACGTCTTCTTTAACATCCTCGACGAGATCCGCATGAGCTATCCCGAGGAATGGCAGAAGTCCCGCCGTATCCTCAAGGAGCGCGAGGAGCTTATGGCTTCCGCCGCCGCTCAGGCCGATTCCATCATCGCCGATGCTCAGCAGCAGGCCCTCACCATTGCCGGTGAGCAGGAGATCGTCCGCTTAGCGCAGCAGCAGGCCGACGATATTCGCGACCGTGCCCAGCAGTATGAGCGCGAGACGCGCTATGCCGCCGAGGACTACGCCGAGCAGGTCTTTACGCACCTCGAGGAGAACCTCAAGAGCCTGACCGGCACGGTGACCCGTTGCCGTCAGCAGCTCAACGAGGGTGCCGCCCAGCAGAATGGTCAGTGGTAATGGCTGAGTTCCCGAGCGTTACCGTCGATCTTTCCGAGCAGCTCGAGTTTCCCGGAGACTCGTATCCGCTGACCGGCAAGGTCGATGTCGCCACCTATACGGTGGGCGAGAAGGAGTATCAGCTGCAGGACGGCATTGACTACGATGTAGTCTTTACCAACGCCGGCACCGGTGTTCTGCTTACGGGCATGGTCCGCGCGCGCGCAACCGGTGAGTGCGACCGTTGCCTGGAGCCCGCTTCGTTTGATATTGCCGGTGAGATCGAGGAATTCTATCTCTTTAACGAGCCCGAGGACCCCGAGGCCTACGAAGATGGCTACGAGCTGCTGGGCGAGGATCGCATCGTCGATCTGGGTGAGCCCATCAACGACGCCGTCGTCATGGATACGCCGTTCGTTGTCCTGTGCAAGCCTGATTGTCGCGGCTTATGCCCCACTTGCGGCATCAATCTCAACGTCGAGCAATGCGATTGCGCCGCTCAAGCAGAGGCCGAATGGGCCGCTGCCACGGAAAATCCATTTGCAGCATTAAAGAATCTCAAGCTTGACGAGTAAAACTGTGGTAGTATCGCTACTTGCGCGTAATCGCCACACTGGATAGTTCATAAGGAAGGTCACTATGCCCGTACCTAAACAAAAGCAGGGTCGTATCCGCACTCACACCCGCCGTTCCGCCAACATGAAGATCTCGGCTGCGGCTCAGTCCACGTGCCCCCGTTGCGGTGCTGTCAAGCTCCCGCACCACGTGTGCCCCAGCTGCGGTTTCTACAAGGACCGCGAGGTTATCGTTACCGAGTAACTGTATACTCTGGATGCGATGCCGTTCCAACTGGAACCACAATGGCCGGCTCAATGAGTCGGCCATTTTTGTATAAGGAGTATGTATATGAGTAACGTTCGCGTTTGTGTAGACGTTGTGGGTGGAGACGAGAAGCCTCAGGTTGTCCTCGACGGTATCGAGGCGGCGCTTGCGACGGATCCCGATATCGAGGTCTTGGCCGTCGGTCCCGCAGAGATCGTGAACCCCTTTGCCGCGGCTCACGCTCGCGTTGAGGCCTTGGAAGCGCCCGATGTCATCGCCATGGATGACGATCCCATTCGAGCCGTGATGACCAAGCGCAAGTCCTCGATCGTGCTTGCCTGCCGCGCTATCAAGAAGGGTAACGCGGACGCCTTCTTCTCTGCCGGCTCCACCGGCGCCATGACTGCTGCCGCTACCGCCTACGTGACGCCATTTAGGTATCAGGCCGAGGGCAAGAAACAGCCGGTGCGTCCGTGTCTCACCAATGCACTGCCCAACCGCGCCGGCGGCCTGACGGTCCTGTGCGACATGGGTGCCAACCCCGATGTCACGGTGGACGATATGGTGCGTTTTGCCCAGATGGGGACTGCCTATGCGCGCGTCGTCTTGGGCATTGAGCATCCCCGCGTGGGCCTGCTTGCCAACGGCACCGAGGACGAGAAGGGCTCCAACTTTACCAAGTCGTGCTTCCCGGCCATGAAGGCCGCTGTTCCCGGTTTTGTGGGCAACTGCGAGGGCACCGATCTTACGTCGGGCAATTTTGACGTCGTGGTCGCCGACGGCATGTCGGGCAACATCGCACTCAAGGCCACCGAGGGCGCTGCCAAGTTTTTGCTGCAGGAGCTCAAGGGTGCCTTTATGTCTTCGCTCGGCACCAAGATTGCCGCGCTGCTCATCAAAAAGCAGATGCGCGAGATCAAGGCAAAGCTCTCGGGCGATGCTAAGGGCGGCGCCATTCTGCTGGGTCTGCGTGGCGTGGTCCTGATCGGCCACGGTGCCACCTCGGTCGAGGCCGTCAAAAACGGTACGCTCGCCGCGGCGGAGGCCGTGCGCGCCGGACTGGTCGAGAACGTCGCCAACTCTATGGACGGGATCGTTTTGTAGGAGCGAGTTAGAGCGCCGTTATGTGCCTCGCGGCCTGCGTCGTGGGGTAGAATCAAAACCGTGTCTTGGCGCTGTGCTTGCGGCGCCAGCGCGTTGATGTTCACGCAATACGAGAGGAAGCGCTATGGACCGCTCCGAAATCTTCGATAAGATCGCCGAAGTCGCCGCCGATGTGCTGGGTGTCGATGTCGCCGACATTAGCGACGAGACCACCTTTGACGATCTCGATGCCGATTCGCTCGAGCGTCTGCAGCTGGTGACGGCCATCGAGGACGAGTTCGACCTCGAGATCGATGACGAGACCCTGCTGTCGCTCAACTCTGTCGCCGACGCTGTCGACGCTATTGAAAACGCCAGGGAGGCCTAAGTCTTGGCTTTATCTCAACGACTCGCGCGCGCCCAGGAAATCCTGGGCCACGAGTTCAATAATAAGGTGCTGCTGCGCGCGGCGCTCACGCACCCCTCTGCCGTGGAAGGTCAGCCCGTCTCGGCGAGCTATGAGCGTCTTGAGTTTTTGGGCGATTCCATTTTGGGTGCCGTGGTTGCCCGCTCGCTCTTTGAGTCCTATCCCGAGTTTGACGAGGGCAAGCTTACGCGCCTAAAGGTGTCGCTCGTCTCGGGTGCCACGCTGTCCGAGGTATCCCATGAGCTGGGCATCGACGACATCATCATCTTTGGTGCCTCCGAGACCGGTACCGGCGCGCGCGGCCTGCACTCGGCGCTCGAGAACGTCTATGAGTCGCTCGTGGGCGCGCTGTATCTGGATGCTGGCTGGGATGCGGCTGCGGAGTTCATCCACCGTACGCTTAAGCCTCATCTGGCCTCCGAGCGTGCCGAGCATCCTGCGAACCCCAAGTCGTTTTTGCAGGAGTGCGTGCAAGCCGATGGCCACGAGCCTCCGGCGTACAAGCTCGTTGGCTCTGAAGGCCCGGCGCACGCACCGACCTTTACCGCCGTGGTGCTCATCGACGGTATTCGCCAGGGCCGCGGCACCGGTTCCTCCAAGAAGGAGGCCGAGGGAGCCGCTGCGCTCGAGGCGCTCGACCGCATGGGTTACACCACTAACGGCGTGATTCTCAACAAGAAGCCTGTTTAAGCGAGGAACCGTGTATCTCAAGTCCCTCACGCTCAAAGGGTTCAAGTCGTTTGCCGACCGCGCCCATATGACGTTTGAGCCGGGCCTAACCGTCATCGTCGGTCCCAACGGCTCGGGAAAATCGAACATATCCGACTCGATTCTGTGGGTCCTGGGCGAGCAGAGCGCCAAGCAGCTGCGCGGCCAGGCCATGGAGGACGTCATCTTCTCGGGCTCGTCGGCGCGCAAGCCGGTGGGTGTGGCCGAGGTCACGCTGGTGCTCGATAATTCGGACCATATGCTGCCTGTCGACTTTGACGAGGTGGCTATCACCCGCCGCATGTATCGCTCGGGCGAAAGCGAGTACCTCATCAACTCGAGCCCGTGCCGCCTGATGGACATCCAGGACATCCTGCACGATTCGGGACTGGGCAAGGATACGCATTCCATCATCAGCCAGGGCAAGCTCGATGCCATTTTGCAGAGCCGCCCCGAGGAGCGCCGTGCCCTCATTGAGGAGGCCGCCGGCATCTCCAAGCACAAGCGTCGTAAGGAACGTGCGCTCAAAAAGATTAAATCGATGGACGAGCACCTGACCCGTGCCCGCGACATCAATAAGGAGATCGCCCGTCAGCTGCGGCCGCTGGAGCGTCAGGTCGATCGCGCGCGCAAGTACAAAGAGCTGTCCTCGCGCGCGAACGAGCTTACGCAGATGCTGGCCGTCGACGAGCTTCGTTCGCTGCAGTCGCAGTGGAACGACCTGGAAAGCCGCTCCAAGGAGGGCGCTGCCGAGCTCGAGCTTGCGCAATACCGCTTAGGTGAAAAGGAGCGCGAGCTCGAAAAGCTTCAGGTCATGCTCGAGGAAAAGGGCCTATTTGTGGGCGACTTGGGCGAGCAGCGCCGCCATATGCAAGATGTGGTCGGTCGCATTAACTCCGATATGCGCCTGCTCGAGGAAAAGGGCCACAACATGGTGTCTCGCCTGTCCGACATGCGCGGCCAGATCTCGAGCTCCGAGCATCAGCGACGTCGCGTGGTCGAGGAGCTCGAGGATGCACGAGCCCAGCTTGAGGAAGTGACTGGCGCGCATATGCAGGCCCAGGACGACGTTGACGCCGCCGGCCCTGCCGCCGCTGAGCTCCACGAGCGTCGCGTTGCGCTTGACAATCAGATTTCGCAGCTCACGCGCGAGCAGCGTGATGTCCAGCGTGTGGCCGATAACGCCGCGCTCGAGCTCGCCAAGGTGAAGGACTCGCTTTCCAATGCCGAGGTCGAGGACAACATGTATGCCTCGCGCCTGGAGCAGATCGATGAACAGCTCGAGGAGGTCACAGCATCGCTTGATAGCCGCCGCGACCGTGCTGAGGAGCTTGAGAGCGCCCTTGAGGCGGCTCGTCAGACCCAGAGCGATGCGCGCGAGGCCACCGAGACGGCACGCGCTGCCCTCAAGGACCTGCGTGCCCGCGAGAGCGAGGCGCGCAACAAGCTGTCCGAGGTTCGCTCGGAGCTTGCCAGCCAAAAGAAGCTCGATGCCCGCATGGCAGACAGCTCGCCGCTCGTGAGCCGTCTGGTGGGCGCGCTGGGCGACGATGTCTCGGGTCGTCTGGGCGATGTGCTCGAGGCGCCGCGTGAGCTTGAGGACCTGGTTGAGCAGCTGCTTGCCGGCGATATCGATGCCCTATTGTTCGATAACGCTGCCGCACTCGAGCGCGCCGGTCGCGCTGCCCTGGATCAGAAGAAGGCCTCGGGCGAGGCGCTGCTGGTGACGCGCAGCGTGAGTGGCTCTGCGGCTGCCGAGGGTGCCGCCGGTACCCGTCTTGTTGATTGCCTGTCCGTGCGTGCGGGCTACGGTCCGGTCGTCGAGGCATTGCTCGGCGGCTATTACGTGGTCGATGACCTTTCTGCCGCGCTGTCCGCGCCGGTCGTTGATGGCGTGACCTATGTGACTCCCGATGGCGCACGCGTTGCCTGCGGCGGCCTGGTTCGCGTGGGGCTTGATGCCGGCGAGGCTTCGGGCGCCCTGGAGCGCAAGCGTCGTATCCGCGAGCTGGAAGGCCTGGAGCCCGATCTTGCTGCCGTGTTTGAGCATGTTTCGGATCAGGTCGTCGAGGCCAACACTGCCGTTGAGGAGGCCCGTGCTGCCGAGGGCGATGCTGCCGGCGAGATCGCCCGTCTTGAGGGCGAGCGTCGCTCCCTGCTGTCCGAGATCGGCCGCCTGGAGCAGAGTGCCAACAATGCCGAGGTCGAGCGGGTACGGATTTCCAAGCGCCGCGAGCAGGCCGCCGAGGCCGTTCGCGCTGCGCGTCCGCGCGTGGACGAGCTCACTCGTTCGCGTGACGAGGCCCGTGCGCAGGCGAGCGACTTGGGCTTGCAGATTGCCGAAGCCAACGACGAGCTCGATCGCGTTCGGCGCGATGACTCCGAGGCCGCCGGTAAGCTCGCCGACGCTAAGGTGCGCCTGGCTCAGACGAGCGAGCGCCTTCGTTCGCTGAAGGGCCGCGTGCCCGATCTTGAACATCGCCTGGAGGGTATCGACCGTCGTATCCGCGGGACGCGTCAGGCCTCGCGCTCGCTCGAGCTGCTGCGCCTTCGCGTCGATCCCATGCACGAGCGCTATTCTGCCCTGCTGGAGCGCGCCTCGGACTGGGCTGCGCGCCTGCGCGATCAGGCAACGCTTGAGGAGGCGGACTCGGCTTCACTTAAGAAGACCATCGAGGACGCCAAGACCGAAGTCGCCCGCGCCAAAGAGAGGGTCGATGTTGCCGCCGCGACGCAAAATGAGTTCAAGGTGGCGCGCGGCAAGCTCGAGGTGCAGGTCGAGGCAGCCATCAAGGCCATCACCGCCGACGGTACCACGGTGCTCGAGGAAGCGCTCATGCTGCCGGCACCCACCGATCGCGACGCCGCCGAGCGCGAGCTTAACCAACTCGTGCGCCAGATCAACAACCTGGGTCCTGTGAACCAGGTCGCCATGGAGGAGTACGAGCAGCTCAAGCGCCGTGCCGATTACATCGAGGAGCAGCTGGCCGATCTTGAGAGCGCGCGCAAGGCGCTCACCAAGATCACCGTGGCGATCGACCGTAAGATGCGCAAGGCGTTCCTGGTGACGTTTGAGAAGGTTGACGCGAATTTCCGCGAGATTTTCGCCATGCTCTTCCCGGGCGGTCAAGCCCATCTTGAGATGACTGATCCCGAGCATCCGGCCGAGACGGGCATTGAGGTCGTGGCGCAGCCGCGAGGCAAGCGCATCACCAAGATGATGCTCATGTCGGGTGGCGAGAAGAGCCTGACGGCGCTCGCCCTGCTTTTTGCCGTGTACCGCACGCGCACGGTGCCGTTCTATGTGCTGGACGAGGTCGAGGCGGCGCTCGACGACGCCAACCTGTCCAAGCTCATCGGCGCCCTCGATGTGCTGCGTTCCGATACGCAGCTCTTGGTAATCTCGCATCAGCGCCGTACTATGGAGGATGCTGACGTTCTCTACGGCGTCTCGATGCAAGCCGACGGCGTCAGTCGCGTCGTCTCGCAAAAACTCGATCGCGAAACCGGAAAGGTCGTGAATGCATAATGGGATTTTTTGACGCACTTTCGCGCGGACTTGAGCGCAGCCGCGAGGCCCTCAACGAGGTCTTCTACTTTGGCGGCGAGGTCGACGAGGATTTTTGGGAGGATCTTGAGGACACCCTCGTCATGGGTGACATGGGTGCCGAGGTCGCCATTCAGGTCTCCGATGACCTGCGCGACGCCGCGGCCAAGAAGAACCTCAAGACCGCCCCGCAGCTTCGCCGCGCCCTGGCCGAGCAGCTCGAGGGCCATTTTGTGCCTGTTGAGCGCGATCCGTTTTCCGATACGCCGAGCTGCGTGCTGTTTGTCGGCATCAACGGCGCCGGCAAGACCACCACGGTCGGCAAGATTGCGAGCGCCATGGCCGCCCGCGGCAAGAACGTGGTGATCGGTTCGGCCGACACCTTCCGCGCCGCCGCCATCGAGCAGCTCGATGTGTGGGGCCAGCGTGCCGGCGTACCGGTTATCAAGCGTGACCGCGGCTCCGATCCGGCGAGCGTGTGCTATGACGTGCTCGACGAGGCCGATAAGCGCGGCAGCGACCTGGTGCTCATCGATACCGCCGGCCGTCTGCACACGAGCCCCGAGCTCATGCGCGAGCTCGCCAAGGTGGTCAATGTGACCCGTAAGCGCGCCGCCAATATGGCCGCCGGTCCCATGCCGGTCTCGGTCGTGCTCGTGATTGATGCCGCCACTGGTCAGAACGGTTTGAACCAGGCGCTCGAGTTTAACGAGGCGCTGGGCCTGGACGGTATTATCATGACTAAGCTCGACGGCACGGCTAAGGGCGGTATCGCCATGGCCGTGGCCGAGAAGCTCAAGCTCCCGATCCTGCGCATCGGCGTGGGCGAGCAGGTCGATGACCTGCAGGAGTTTAACGCCAAAGATTTCTGCCGCGCCCTGGTGGGCGAGTCCAACTAAGGAGTGACCAGTGTTTGATTCTCTGAGCGATCGCCTCAACGACACATTTGACCGCCTGCGCGGCAAGGGTAAGCTGACCGAGGCCGATATTACTTCGGCTATGCGCGATATTCGCATGGCGCTGCTCGAGGCCGACGTTAACTTTAAGGTCGTCAAGGAGTTCGTTGCCAAGACCAAGGAACGCTGCATGACCGCTGAGGTCATGGAGTCGCTGTCGCCGGCGCAAAACGTCGTCAAGATCGTGCTCGACGAGCTCACCGAGATGCTTGGCTCAACCGAGAGCAAGCTCGTCTTTAGCAACCGCATTCCCAATGTCATCATGCTCGTGGGCCTGCAGGGCTCCGGTAAGACCACGGCTGCCGTAAAGCTGGCCTACCTGCTCAAGAAGCAGGGCCGCTCGCCGTTGCTCGCCGCGTGCGACGTCTACCGTCCCGCCGCTGCCGACCAGCTGGCCACGCTCGGTGGTGAGATCGGCGTACCGGTCTTCCGCGGCGACGGTGCGCACCCGATCGATATTGCAAAGGGCGCCATCCAGGAGGCCGTCGACCACCTGCGCGACGTGGTGATTGTCGATACCGCCGGTCGTCTTCAGATCGACGAGCAGATGATGCAGGAGGCCGTCGATATCAAGAAGGCCGTCAAGCCCGACCAGGTGCTGATGGTCGTCGACGCCATGACCGGCCAGGACATCGTCAACGTGGTCTCGACGTTTGCCGAGCGCACCGACTTTGATGGCGTGATTATCTCCAAGCTCGACGGCGATGCCCGTGGTGGTGGCGCACTTTCGGTGCGTCAGGTGACCGGCAAGCCCATCAAGTTTGTGAGCATGGGCGAGAAGCCCGACTCGCTGGAGCCGTTTTACCCGGACCGCATGGCCAAGCGCATCTTGGGCATGGGCGATGTCGTCGGCATCATCGAGAAGGCTCAGGAGGCCGCCGACGCCGAGCAGCTCGAGGCTGCCGAGCGTATGCTGCGCGAGGGCTTCACCATGAACGACATGCTCGACCAGATGAAGGCCGTCAAAAAGATGGGCGGCATGAAGGGTATCCTGGGCATGCTCCCCGGTGGCCAGCGCGCGCTCAACCAGATGGGCGGCAACTTGGACGAGGGCATCTTCGATAAGAACGAGGCCATTATCATGTCGATGACCAAGGAGGAGCGCCTGCGTCCCTCCATCATCAACGGCCAGCGCCGCGCCCGCATTGCCAAGGGAGCCGGCGTAACCCCCACCGAGGTCAACAGCCTTATGAAGCAGTGGGGCGAGATGAATAAGATGATGGGGCGCATGCGCACGATGGCCAATCAGGCACAGGCCGGCGGCAAAAAGGGCAAAAAGGGAAAGAAGGGCAAGAAGATGCGCATGCCCAATATCCCTGGCCTGGACGCTATGGGTCTGGGCGGCATGGGCGGCCTGGGTACGGGCGGTCCCAAGTCCGATATGGAACTGCTACGCCAGATGGAAGCGCAGATGCGTAATAAGAAATAGAGCTGTAATTCCAGCTTGATATGGCAAAGGCCGCCCGGATTATGTCCCAGGCGGCCTTCGCTGCTTTTATTTGATTGAGCGGCCTGAGGTCGCAGTGCCGTGTCGTTAGTGGCAGCCGCAACCCTCGTGGCCCTTGTGCTCGTGATGGCCGTGGCAGCCGCAGGGCTCGCCATGTTCGTGGGCGTGGTCGTGGTCATGACCGTGGCAGCCGCACGTGGCTTCGCCGTTCTGTGCGAGCGTGCCGGCGATAAGGGCCTCGACGCAAGCGTCGCAGCTGCCCTGGGCACCTGCGTATACCGTGATGCCGGCTTGGGCAAGCGCGTTGATAGCGCCTCCGCCGATGCCGCCGCAGATGAGCGTGTCGACGCCGCCGTTGGCAAGCAGGCCCGCCAATGCACCGTGACCAGTGCCGCCGGTGCCCACGACCTGCTCGTTGAGTACCTTGCCATCCTGAATGTCGTAGATCTTGAACTGTTCGCTGCGGCCAAAGTGCATAAAGATGTTGCCGTTGTCGTACGTGGTTGCCACCCTCATGGTGTCGACCTCCTTTGCTGGCCATGCGGCCGTTGTTGTGGTGATGGGGGAGTACGCGATACTGCCGCCTTCGATGATGAGCGCCCGACCATTGACCAACGCGTTTGCCACCTTGCGATGCGCTCGGCTGCAAATAGCCGCCACCGTGGCACGGGCAATGCCCATGTGCTGGGCGACGGCCTCCTGATTGAGGCCTTCCAGGTCGCACAGGCGTAGGACTTCGAGCTCGTCGATTGTCATGTCGATGGCGTCTCCGCTGGCAAGGCCGTCGGGGGTAAAGCCGCGGTATTCGGGGATGATCCCGACGCGGCGCAGTTTCTCGCGTCTTCCTGCCATGTGCACTCCTTATCTGACATATGTCAACAATAGAATAGCGAACGCGCAGATTTGCGCAAGGAATTTCTGGCATATGTCAGAAAATGAGGGCTTATGTTTGGGCTGTGGGGCCGCGTGCGCCTGGGCTACAATGAATCTCGCTTATAGGCGACTGACAGGAGGGTCAATGAGCAAGGCTGATCAACAGTTTGTAACCATGTGCCGCGATATTCTGGACCATGGCACCACCACCGAGGGCCAAAAGGTCCGCCCGGTGTGGGAGGACGGCACCCCTGCCTATACCATTAAAAACTTTGGCGTCACGGCACGCTACGACCTGCGTGAGGAGTTTCCGGCGCTTACATTGCGTCGTACGGCCCTTAAATCTGCCATGGATGAGATCCTATGGATCTATCAAAAGAAGTCCAATAACGTGCATGATCTCAACAGCCACATTTGGGATGAGTGGGCCGACGAGACCGGCTCCATCGGCAAGGCCTACGGGTATCAGATTGGGCAAAAGAGCCATTATGCCGAGGGTGACTTCGATCAGATGGACCGTGTGCTGTACGACCTTAAGAACACGCCGTACAGCCGCCGCATTATGACGAATACCTACGTGTTTAGCGACCTGTCCGAGATGCACCTGTATCCGTGCGCCTACAGCGTGACGTATAACGTGACGCAGCGCCCGCAGGATGACAAACCGACGCTCAACATGATTCTCAACCAGCGCAGCCAGGATATTTTGGCTGCGAACAACTGGAATGTGTGCCAGTACGCCATTTTGCTGATGATGGTTGCGCAGTCGGTCGATATGATCGCTGGCGAGCTGCTGCATGTGATTGCCGATGCCCACATTTACGACCGTCATGTCGATATCGTCCGCGAGCTTATCGAGCGTCCGCAGTTTGCGGCTCCCAAGGTAACGCTCAACCCCGATGTGCATGATTTCTACGCGTTTACGACCGATGATCTGATCGTCGAGGGCTATGAGCACGGCCCGCAGGTCAAGAACATCCCCATCGCGGTGTAGGTGGTGGGCATGACGTGTAAGCTTTCTGCCATCGTCGCCGTGTGTGAAGACTGGGGCATTGGCTGCGAGGGCGATATGGTCGTGTCCAATCGCGCCGACATGCGCCATTTTGTGGCGTGCACCAAGGGCTGTCCGGTCATCATGGGACGCAAGACGCTGCTGAGTTTTCCCGGTGGACGTCCGCTCAAGAATCGTCGCAATATCTTGCTCACGCGCGACGAGGATTTTACGCCCGAGGGCGTCGACGTGGTGCATAGCATCGATGAGGCGCTCGCCGCGGTTGCCGACGAGCCCGTTGCGTGGGTTATCGGTGGCGGCGATGTCTATCGGCAGTTTTTGCCGTATTGCGTCGAGGCCAAGGTCACGCATAACCACTGCGTCCATCCCGTGGACACGTACTTTCCCGACTTGGACGCCGATCCCGCGTGGGAAGTTGCGCAGCGCGAAGGGGTTGCCACGATTGCCGCGGGCGAGGGTGACGAAGGCCTCGATTATGAGTTCGTGACGTATCGTCGCGTTGAGGTGTAAATCTCCTATTTGCCCACGGTATTATCGGGTTGGAATGATTGAGGGGCGGCGCCTAGCGTCGCCTCGTTTGATATTGATGCTGCTGTAAGAAGGGTGCGGGCTGGCTGCTATGACTGATGCCGTTGAGGTTCTGCGAATTGATTCGCTCGAGGACGAGCGGCTCGATGCCTACGTGCGACTGACCGAGCGCGAGCTGCGCTGCGTGCTGGAGCCGCAAAAGGGCATCTTTATCGCCGAGAGTGCCAAGATCATAGAGCGTGCGGTGCGCGCCGGATACGAGCCGGTGAGCTTTCTGTTGGGTGAGCGCTGGCTCGATCAGATGATGCCGCTGTTTGAGTGCCTGGCGGTACGCGAGGGCGCGGGTCCGGTTCCTGTGTTCGTGGCCTCCATGGAGCTCATGGAGCAGCTGACGGGCTTTAACGTGACGCGCGGTGCGCTCGCGGCGTTCCGTCGCCCGCGTCAGATTCCGGTCGATGAGTTCTTGGGCGGCGTCGTCGAGGCGGCGGGGGAGCGTCCGGTGCGCGTATGCGTGCTTGAGGGTATTGTCGACCACACAAACGTGGGCGCGATTTTCCGCTCGGCCGCCGCGCTGAACATCGATGGCATTTTGGTGAGCCCCACTTGCTGCGATCCGCTGTACCGTCGCTCGGCCCGCGTGAGCATGGGCACGGTGTTCCAGGTGCCCTGGACGCGCATTGGCAGCGAGGCGCGCGTATGGCCGCATGATGGGCTGGCGGCGCTGCACGATGCCGGCTTTTCGTGTGCCGCCATGGCGTTGAAGGATGATTCGGTGTCGCTGGACGATTCCGTGCTGCAGGAGATTGACCGCCTGGCAATCTTTATGGGCACCGAGGGTGCTGGCTTGGGCGCCAAGACCATTGCAGGCTGCGACCGCGCCGTGCGTATTCCGATGGCGCACGGGGTCGATTCGCTCAACGTGGCCGCGGCAAGTGCTGTCGCCTTTTGGCAGCTGTGCCCTCATGTGAGCAACGAGTACCACTACCAGCCGGGGCTGTATCACTAGGCAGATATTTCGCACCGGGCTCTGGTTCGGGGCGTTTCGGCCGACGTCGGTCGGTGCTAAGCTGATATTGGCTTTGCCGTTCAATTGATGTTTTGTTGTTTGACGTACGCTTGTGGGGAGGGCGTGTGGCTAAGAAATCTACGGCTATCGATGTAACGCAGGGTGTCATTTGGCAGCAGCTGCTGTCGCTGTGCGTCCCCATCTTCTTTAGTTCGTTTTTTCAGCAGGCTTACACGCTTATCGGTACATATATCGTCGGTCAGTTTGGCGGCAAGCTCGCGCTGGGTGGCATTCAGGCCACGATGGTGCTCACGGAGCTCTGCATTGGTTTTTGCGTTGGAGTCGGTGCCGGCTGCGCGGTCATTACCGGTCAGTATTTTGGCCAGCACGATGATGAGCGACTGAGCCGATCGGTCCATACGGCCATGACGCTCGCGCTGGCGGGCGGCGTTGTCATTTCCATTCTGGGCATGGTGTTTGTCGAGCCGATGCTTGTGTTGATGAATACGCCGCATGAGCTGCTGGCTGAGGGTGTGGCGTATGCCCGTTGCTACTTTGCCGCCATGTTTGCGGCGCTGCTGCTCAATATGGGGACGGCGTTGTTGCGCGCCGTGGGCGACACGCGCGGTCCGGCGGTCATTATTGCCTCCGGCTGCTTCGTCAACGTGGCGCTCGACATTCTCTTTGTCGCCGTGCTGCACATGGAAGCGCTGGGCTGCGGCATCGCGGTGGCGCTGACCATTTGCTCCAACGCCACGATGATCGTGATTCGTATGATGCACGCACCGGGTGCGTGGCGGCTTTCACTGTCCAAACTCGGCATTGATTCTGGCATTTGTAAGAGCATGATCTCGTGTGGTCTGCCGCTTGGCTTTCAGTCTGCTGCGTATTCGATTTCCAACGTTTTGATTCAGGTGTCGGTTAATTCGTTTGGTGCCGATGTCACCACGGCGTGGGGTCTTTCGGGCCGTTTGGATGGCATTGTCTGGATGGTTACCGAGGCACTTGGCGTGTCGATCGCCACGTTCTCTGCACAGAACTTTGGCGCGCGCAACTACGAGCGCATGCGCAAGGGCTACCATACGTCGCTCGTGTTGTCGTTCATGCTCATTGGTGGCCTGTCTGCCGTGCTGCTGGTGTTCTCGGGTCCGTTGTCGCGTCTGTTTGTCGACGATGCTTCGATTTCGGCGTACACCACGACGATTCTTCATTTTATCGCGCCGTTCTACGCGATCTTCTCGATTATCGAAAACGCGTCGGGCTCCATTCGCGGTGCCGGCGTGAGCTTGCAGCCCATGCTGCTCACGATTTTTGGCACCGTCGTGCTCAGGGTGATCTGGGTGTTTGCGATTATGCCGTTCGATCCGTCGCTTGAGCACCTGCTGCTGGTTTACCCTGTAACCTGGTTCATCACGGCCACGATGTTCACCATCTACCACCACAGCGGCAACTGGCTCGGCCGCGCCACCGCCTAGCCATTGGAGACGTCCCCAATGGCTAGTATTCGATGCCTTGGCGGGCTAGGAGGCCTTCGTCGAAGTAGTGTTTGATGGGGCGCATTTCGGTTACTAGGTCCGCGAGATCGGCCAGTGGCAGCAAGCCGCGGCCGGTGAGCACGAGTTCTGTGGTGGTCGGTTTCATTGTGATCAACGCTTCGACATCTTCGCGCGTCACAAAGCCCCGTCGCATGGCCTCGCCAAGTTCGTCCAGAATCAGAACGTCGACTTGGCTAATCTGCTTGCGTGCGAGCTCCATGATCTGCGCGGCGCAAGTCTCGGGCGTATCGCGGTCGGCCTGCACAATGCGTAGCCCCAGACGCGGCGCGGCATCGTGCTCGGCGCAGTGCAGCTTCTTGGCAAACTGCAGCATAAGCACGTTAAGTCCATAGCCCGTGGCGCGCAGTGCGAGCCCCAGCGCAGCCGTCGTCTTGCCCTTGCCGTCGCCCGTGTAGATCTGAACCTTGCCGACTTCCAGTGATGCCATCTCTGTCCTTTCGTGCTCGGCGTCGGTTTATCGCCGGCCGGGTTGGGTATTCTAGTTACCATTATCAACCCCAGTAGATGGAGTTCAAGCAGATGGAGATGGATGACAACAAACGTAGACGGAATATGATCCTCTACGTGCTCATCGCCTTCGTCGTCTACCTCGTGCTCTCGACCGTTCTGTTCCCCAACATCGGTCACACGCAGCAGATTACGAAGACCGATTATTCGACGTTTGTCAAAGCGCTCGATAAGAAGAGCGTCGACAAGGTCGAGTACAACACGGACGATTACACGATTTATTACACCAAGAAGGGCGAGGACGAGAACATCGCCTACAAGACGACCGGCGTGCCGAATGACGCGGGCTTTACCGATCGCGTGCTTGAATCTGGCGCCTCGCTTGAGTCAGTCGTTCCCGATAAGAACTCGGGTCTGATGACCTACTACCTGCTCACCCTCATTCTTCCCATGGCGATTTTCTTCCTGATCGGCTGGTGGCTCAACCGCCGCATGAAGAAGGCCATGGGTGATGACGGTCCGTCGATGAACTTTGGCGGCGGTGGTTTTGGCGGCGGTGGACTGGGCAAGTCCGGCGCGCGCGTGATCGCCTCCAAGGATGTGGGCGTGACCTTTAAGGACGTCGCTGGCCAGGAAGAGGCTAAGGAGTCCCTCAAGGAGGTCGTCGACTTTCTGGAGAAGCCGCAGCGCTACGAGGAGATCGGCGCTAAGCTGCCGCGCGGTGCTCTTCTTGTCGGCCCCCCGGGTACGGGTAAGACCCTGCTTGCCAAGGCCGTTGCCGGCGAGGCGGGTGTGCCGTTCTTTAGCATTTCGGGTTCCGAGTTCGTCGAGATGTTCGTCGGTCGTGGCGCCGCTAAGGTACGCGACCTGTTTAAGCAGGCCAAGGAAAAGGCTCCCTGCATCGTCTTTATCGATGAGATCGATACCATCGGCAAGAAGCGCGATGGTGGCGGCTTTAGTGGCAACGACGAGCGCGAGCAGACGCTCAACCAGCTGCTGACCGAGATGGACGGCTTCGATAACCACAAGGGTATTGTCGTTCTCGCTGCTACCAACCGACCCGATAGCCTTGACCCGGCCTTGTTGCGCCCCGGTCGTTTTGACCGCCGCATCCCCGTTGAGCTGCCCGACCTGACCGGTCGCAAGAACATCCTTGAGCTGCATGCCAAGAGCGTGAAGACGCAGCCGCCGATCGACCTTACTGCGATTGCCCGTGCCACGCCCGGTGCCTCGGGCGCCGACCTGGCCAATATCATCAACGAGGGCGCCTTGCGTGCCGTCCGCGAGGGTCGCAAGCGCGCCACGCAGGACGATTTTGAGGAGTCGGTGGAGGTTGTCATCGCCGGTCAGCAGCGCAAGTCCACGGTGCTGTCCGACCACGAGAAGCAGGTCGTTTCTTACCACGAGATCGGCCATGCCATCGTTGCCGCCCGTCAGAAGGGCTCTGCGCCGGTCACGAAGATCACCATCGTGCCGCGCACGAGCGGTGCTCTGGGCTACACCATGCAGGTCGAGGAGGACGAGCGCTTCCTGACCACGCGCCAGGAGGTTCTGGACAAGCTCGCCGTCTACTGCGGCGGACGTGCTGCCGAGGAGCTCATCTTTGGCGAGATGACGACCGGTGCGGCCAACGACATCGAGCAGGCCACTAAGCTCGCCCGTAATATGGTGACACGCTTTGGTATGTCCGATGAGTTTGGCATGATGGCGCTCGGTACCGTCCAGAACGCGTACCTTAACCAGGACACGTCGCTTACCTGCGCTCCCGGTACGGCCGAGCGCGTGGACGCGATTGTCGCCAAGCTGATTGAGGATGCGCACGATCGTGCCCTGCAGATCCTCAAGGAGAACAAGTTTAAGCTCCACGAGCTGGCTCGTTATCTGTACAAGAAGGAGACGATCACGGGCGAGGAGTTTATGAATCTTCTCACGCGCGAGAATCCGCTGATGCCAAAGCAGCAGTAATACTAGTTGCGCTGTGTCAATCGCCCCATTTGAGTGTCCATCTCAAATGGGGCGTTTTTGCGTGAGGAGAGTTGTTATATGAAGATCGTGGTAAGTGCCTGTTTGATGGGTGAAAGCTGTAAGTATAACGGGCTCGACAATTACCATCGCGAGCTGGTCGAGGCTTGCGAGCGCACGGGGACCGAGGTCTTACTGGTGTGCCCCGAGGTCTTCGGTGGCCTGCCCACGCCGCGCAAGCCGTCTGAGATTGTGAACGGCGAGGTTCGTACCTGCGAGGGCATCTCGGTCGATCGCGAATTTCGCCTGGGTGCCCAACGCGCGCTTAATATGTGCGAGCAGGCGGGCGGCCCGAGAGAGATCGCCGCGTGCATCCTACAGGACCGTAGTCCCTCGTGTGGTGCAGGCCGCATCTACGACGGAACATTCAGTGCCGCCCTCACAGCGGGCGACGGCGTTTTCGTCGATCTGCTGCTGCGTCACGGGTATCGTGTGATTCCGGCTAGCGAGTTCGATCCCAGCATGCTGGAACATTGTCCACAGCACTCGAACCCAACACTTCCTCACGGGTGACCGTTTTGGCATCATCCGTGAAGTTGATATTGAGTACGACCCGGTCATCAAAGACGTAGACCGAGTTGACAGGCGCCGTACCCAGGCAGCCTCTCCCCGCGGCCCTCGCGCAGGAACGCGCACACGGCCTTCCCGTCTCTTGCGCCCCTCCCGGAACTGTCCACATCAGTGTAGCCAATCCAGTCCGCCAAGGGCTGCAGCCCGGACAACGCGGCGATGGAGGGCTTCTTCGGCCTGCTCAAGAGGGAGTTCTGGCACGGCAGGGACTGGTCGGACTGGATCCCCGCCCGCTTCATCGAGGAGCTCGGGGGCTGGATCGGTCTATACAATACGGAGAGGCGCAGCGATGCGCTCGGTGGCCGCACGCCGGCCGAGTTCCGCTCCGCGCTGGGAAGGGCCGCGTAACGGTCCAAGAAAACGTCCGCAGTCCCCATTCTTGCCCCTTTGGGACAGCTTTTTGTTGGGGCGTGCCTGTCCCAAACCCTGCTAGGAACGAGTACAGCAAACTGGAATTTTCAAATTAGTCTTTGCAAATTACCTTTGAACCTTCACCATCAATTACAATTCCCTGACGGTTGTTAATTGGGCATA